>Ga0187844_10002124_pt1 | contig 14346 bp, 14 predicted proteins | sample SpaLakP09_SKY_50_FD_134517 | JGI IMG/M metagenome (GOLD analysis project Ga0187844, IMG submission 134517) | Oligotrophic lake water microbial communities from Sparkling Lake, Wisconsin, USA - SP09_SKY_50 | ecosystem: Environmental > Aquatic > Freshwater > Lake | place: USA: Sparkling Lake...
CGAGCTCACCAACGTCAATGTGGCCAAGGCCGCCTCGAGCGACGCGGCGGCGCAGACCGCCCGCGACGCGTGGACCGCTGCCACGAAGGCATCGCCGCAGGACCCGGCCGCCGTCGCGACGGCCCTGGCCGACTATGCCGCCGCGGCTTCCGCCGCCGTCACCGGCGCCGCAACGACCGCCGGCGCCACCGCGGCCACCGTCACCGCCATCCAGACGGCCGCCACCGACGCGGGCAACACGGCCGGCTATACCCCGGACCAGATCGACAAGGACATCGCCGCCGCCGTGTCCGTGCCGTCGGTCCCTGTCGGCACGCTGAAGTTCGATACGAACGGCGCGCTATCGGCCGCCCTGATGTCGCCGCAGACGCTGCCGCTGAACGTGACGTTCCCGGTCTACCCGGCCACGGGTGCCAAGGAAACGCTGTCGATCAAGCTCGGCTTCAACGGCAGCACGCAGTACGGTGCCGACACGAGCGAGAAACTGACGACGCAGGACGGCTACAAACCGGGCCACCTGCAGCGCTTCTCGGCCGCCGCCGACGGTACGCTGCTGGGCCAGTACAGCAACGGCCAGACCAAGCCGCTGGGCCAGATCGTCCTCGCCAACTTCACCAACTCGGGCGGCCTGGAACCGATCGGCAACAACTCGTGGGCCGAAACGTCGGCCTCGGGCACGCCGCTGCTCGGCACGGCGGGCACGGGCGGCTTCGGCGTGCTGCAGTCGTCGGCGACGGAGGCCTCGAACGTCGACCTGACGGCCGAACTGGTCAATATGATCACGGCCCAGCGCGTCTACCAGGCCAATGCCCAGACCATCAAGACGCAGGACTCGGTGCTGCAGACGCTGGTGAACCTGCGCTAACGCGTGATTCGTCGCCCCTGCGCAGGCAGGGGCCCAAGTTGCGTGCACGCATGCAGAACTTGGGTCCCCGCCAAGGCGGACGGCCAGTCCGGGGACGACGTGCGAACGGAGAAGAGAATTCATGGACCGCCTCATCTACACCGCTGCCAGTGGTGCCAAGCACATCCTGGAACAGCAGGCCACGACGTCGAACAACCTGGCCAACCTTTCCACGACGGGCTTCCGTGCGCAGCTGGACACGTTCCGCGCCGTGCCCGTCGTCAGCGAAGGCTTGCCCACGCGCGCGTTCGTCGTCGACAACACAGTCGGCGCCGATTTCACGGCGGGCCCGCTGCAGGTGACGGGACGCGATCTCGACGTGGCCGTCAAGGGTTCGGGCTGGATCGCCGTGCAGATGCAGGACGGCACCGAAGCCTATACGCGCAACGGTGCGCTGCAGGTCAGCCCGAACGGCATCCTGCAGACGGCGAACGGCCAGACGGTGATGGGCGAGGGCGGTCCGATCGCGATTCCGCCGAATACGACGGTGACCGTCGGCAAGGACGGCTCGATCGCGTCGCTGACGACGGACACCGTGCCGGCGACGTCCACCATCGTCGGCCGCCTCAAGCTCGTCAATCCGGACCAGAAACAGCTCGTGCGCGGCGACGACGGTTTCTTCCGCCAGCAGGACGGAGCCCCGGCCCAGGCCGACCCGGCCGTGACGTTGACGAGCGGCGCGCTGGAAGGCAGTAACGTTTCCGCCGTCGACTCGATGGTGAACATGATCTCTTTAGCACGTTCTCTCGAGACACAAATGAGCCTGTTGAAGAACGCGGAGAATAACGCGGCGAAAGCGACGCAGATCCTCGCTTTGACTTGATTTCTGCTGAGACATAATTTCATGGTGGGTGACGGGTTTGCCGTCGCCAAAGGAGAACACCATGATCCGTTCGCTCTACATCGCGAAAACTGGCTTAGAAGCGCAGCAGACCAACCTCGACGTCGTCACCAACAACCTCGCCAACGTCAGCACGAACGGCTTCAAGAAGTCGCGCGCCGTGTTCGAGGATTTGTTGTATCAAAACGTGCGCCAGCCCGGCGCGCAATCCTCGCAACAGACGCAACTGCCGTCCGGCCTGCAGATCGGCACCGGTGTGCGCGCTGTCGCCGCCGAGCGCATCCACACGCAGGGCAACCCCCAGCAGACCGGCAACTCGAAGGACGTGATGGTCAACGGCTCGGGCTTCTTCCAGGTCCTGATGCCGGACGGTACCACGGCCTACACCCGCGACGGCTCGTTCCAGACCGATAACAACGGCCAGCTGGTCACCTCCAGCGGCTACGTGCTGCAGCCGCCCATCACCGTGCCCAGCAACGCGCTGACGATGACCGTCGGCCGCGACGGCACCGTGTCCGTCACGACGCCGGGCACCGTGGCGCCCACGCAGATCGGCTCGATCCAGTTGTCGAACTTCGTCAACCCGGCCGGCCTGGAATCGCTGGGCGAGAACCTGTACGCCGAGACCGGCTCGTCCGGCACCGCGCAGACCAGCACCCCGGGCACGAACGGCGTCGGCGTGCTGATGCAGGGCTATGTCGAAACGTCCAACGTGAACGTGGTCGAAGAGATGGTCAACATGATCCAGACGCAGCGCGCGTACGAGATCAACAGCAAGGCCATCACCACGTCCGACCAGATGTTGGCAAAGATTTCCCAATTATGAAAACGCTTAAAGATTGGGCCCCTGCCTTCGCAGGGGCGACGATCGCCATGGCGCTCGTCGGCTGTGCAGCCACACCGACCTCGATCGTCAAGGGCCCGACGTCCGTGCGCCCGATGCTGGCCGATGCCGGCACGCCGACGGAAGGCGCGATCTACAACGCGAACAGCTTCCGTCCGATGTTCGAAGACCGCCGCGCGCGCCACATCGGCGACGTGCTCACGGTCAGCATCGTCGAGAAGACGGCCGCCAACAAGAGCGGCGCCAGCACCGGCAACAAATCGGGCAGCGCCGAGCTCAAGGTCCCCGGTCCGCTGCAGGGCCGCCTGGGCGGTAACCTCGCCACGGGTAGCGGCCTCAAGTACGCCGACGGCGACACCCAGACCGCATCGAACGCCTTCACGGGCACGATCGGCGTGACGGTGTCGGAAGTCCTGCCGAACGGTAACCTGATCGTCGTCGGCGAGAAGCAGATCGCCATGAACAAGGGTGTCGAATTCATCCGCTTCTCGGGCATGGTGAATCCGGACTCGATCCAGGCGGGCAATATCGTGCAGTCGACCCTGGTCGCCGACGCTCGTGTCGAATACCGCACCAACAGCCAGATCGACCGCGCCGAGATGACGTCGATGATGTCGCGCTTCTTCCAATCGCTGCTCCCGTTCTGATCATGACCCTGAAAACCCTCGCCCTCTGCGCAGCCCTGCTCGGTTCCCTGATGGCCACCACCGCCCACGCCGAGCGCCTCAAGGATCTCGCCAGCATCGGCGGCGTGCGCCAGAACCAGTTGTCCGGCTACGGCATCGTCGTCGGCCTCGACGGCACCGGCGACCAGACGACGCAGACCCCGTTCACCGTGCAGTCGATCACGGCGATGCTGCAGCAGAAGGGCATCAGCCTGCCGCCCGGCACGCAGCTGCAACTGAAGAACGTGGCGGCCGTGATGGTGACGGCCTCGCTGCCGGCGTTCGCACAGCCGGGCCAGACGATCGACGTGACCGTCTCGTCGATGGGTAACGCGAAAAGCCTGCGCGGCGGCACGCTCCTGATGACGCCGCTGCAGGGCGCGGACGGCCAGGTGTACGGCATGGCCCAGGGCAATGTGCTCGTCGGCGGCGCGGGTGCGTCGGGCGGCGGCGCGCAGGTGCAGGTGAACCAGTTGTCGGTCGGCCGCATCTCGGGCGGTGCCACCGTCGAGCGCGCCGTCGCGTCGAACCTCGGCGCCGACAACCAGGTCAAGCTGGAACTGAACACGACGGACTTCGCCACCGCGAGCCGCGTCGTGGAAGCCGTCAACGACAAGTTCGGCCCGGGCATCGCCACGGCGCTGGACGGCCGCGTGATCCGCGTGCGCGTGCCGTCGTCGAGCGACCAGCGCGTCAGCTTCCTCGGCATCCTGGAAAACATGGACGTCAAGCCGGCCGAGGCGGCCGCCAAGATCATCCTCAACGCGCGCACCGGTTCCGTCGTCATGAACCGCTCCGTCACGCTGGACCCGTGCGCGATTTCGCACGGCAACCTGTCCGTCAGCATCGGCGCCGACACGCAGGTGAGCCAGCCGGCACCCGGTTCGCGCGGTGCCACCGTCGTCACGCAGACCCCGCAGGTATCCGTCAAGAAGGACGCCGGCAAGGTCATCATGCTGAACGGCGGCGCGTCGCTGGCCGAAGTCGTCAAGGCGATGAACGCCATCGGCGCCACGCCGCAAGACCTGCTCGCGATCCTGCAGGCGCTCAAGGCCGCCGGTTCGCTGCGCGCCGAACTCGAAATCATCTGACCATCGAGGCCACCATGCTCGGTTCCACTTCCGACCTGTCCAGTAAATTTGCGCTCGACGCCAACAGCCTCGGCGACCTCAAGCAGTCGGCGAAAGCCGGTTCGCCGGAGGCGCTGAAGGGTGCCGCGACGCAGTTCGAATCCATGTTCGTCAACATGATGATGAAGAGCATGCGCGACGCGACACCGCAGGACGGCATGACGGACAGCCAGGAAACGAAGACGTTCACGGGCATGCTGGACCAGCAGATGAGCCAAAAGATGGCCAAGCGCGGCATCGGCCTGGCCGACGTGCTCGTGCGCCAGCTGACCGTGCAGCAGAAGGGCCAGCAGCTGATGCAGGACATGAACAAGCAGGCGCTGGGCATCGGCGGCGAACAGCCGGGCGGCAGCGCCGGCGGCGCGGCTGCGCTGCGCATGCAGGCCGATCCGGACACGATGCCGACCGACGGCGTGGCAAAGACCGGCGCGGCCGGCGTGACGGGCGCCGCCCGCGGCACGGACAACGCGAACAAGCCGGCGCACGTGCGCGCCTTCCAGGAAAAGCTGGCCGATGCCGCCGAGCAAGCGGAACAGGCGACGGGCGTGCCCGCGAAATTCATGATGGGCCAGGCCGCGCTGGAAACCGGCTGGGGCCGCCGCGTGATCCGCAATGCGGACGGCAGCTCGAGCAACAACCTGTTCGGCATCAAGGCCGGCCCGGGCTGGAAGGGCAAGGTGGCGACGGCCGTCACGACCGAATACATCAACGGCAAGCCGCATGCGCGCGTGGAAAAATTCCGCGCCTACGATTCGCATGCCGACGCGTTCAAGGATTACGCCCGCATGCTGAGCACCAACCCACGCTACGAAAAGGTGCTGGCGCACGGCGGCGACGCGGCCACGTTCGCGCACGGCCCGCAGCGCGCCGGCTATGCGACCGACCCGCAGTACGCGGCCAAGCTGTCGCGCATCATCAAGCATTCGCTGGCGTGATGGGTGATGAGAAAAGAACAAGAATAAAGTTTTGGCGGAACTTGCCGTCAATGACATAGCAGAAAGAAAACCACCATGTCCCTCCTCAGCATCGGCAAAACCGGTTTGTACGCCGCCCAGGCAGGCCTGGCGACGACCGGTAACAACATCACCAACGCCAACGTGGCCGGCTACAGCCGCCAGGTGGCGGTACAGGCGACGGCGATCTCGATGGGGGGCTCGAACGGTTACATCGGCACCGGCACGCAGATCGCGCAGGTCAAGCGCTATTCGGACGACTTCCTGAACGCCCAGGTGCGCACGGCCCAGGCCTCGAGCAGCGGGCTGGACGCCTACCAGGCGCAGGTCCAGCAGATCGACAACCTGCTGGCCGACACGACGTCGGGCCTGTCGCCGGCGCTGCAGGATTTCTTTTCGTCCGTGCAGAACCTCACGGGCGACGGCGCGGGCGTGTCGTCGCGCGGCTCGTTCATGACGTCGGCCGACACGCTGGCCGCCCGCTTCCAGAGCATGACGGGCCGCCTGGAAGAGATCCGCAAGGGCGTGAACACCCAGCTGACCGCGAGCGTCACGACGATCAATACGTATGCCAAGCAGATCGCGCAACTGAACGACAAGATCGGCCAGCTGACCGAAGCCGGCGGCCTGAACCCGCCGAACGACCTGCTGGACAAGCGCGACCAGTTGATCATGGACCTGAACAAGCAGGTCAAGGCCACCGTCGTGCCGGGCGATAACTACAGCCTGACCGTGTCGATCGGCAACGGCCAGCCGCTCGTCGTCGGCGTGAACTCGTTCGAACTGGCGGCGACGAATTCGCCGACCGACCAGACGCGCGTGACGATCGGTTACGTCACCCACGGCAAGGTCACCCCGATGGCCGAGAGCGCGCTCACGGGCGGCGAACTGGGCGCCGTGCTGCAGTTCCGCAGCCAGTCGCTGGACATGGCGCAGAATTCGCTGGGCCGCGTCGCGATCGCCCTGGCCACGACGATGAACGATCAGAACAAGCTCGGCCTGGACGGCAACGGCAATCCGGGCGGCGACATTTTCTCCATCGCGCCGGCCGACGTGACGAAGAACGTCAACAACAACCAGACGAGCACCACGGCGATCAAGGCCACGGTCGTGGACGCCACGCAGCTCACGACGAGCAACTACAAGGTCGACTACGACGGCACGAACTACAACGTGTACCGCCTGTCGGACAACAAGAAGACGGTGATCTCGCCGTTCCCGCAGACCCAGGCGCAGGTCATCGACGGCCTCGCATTCGACATCTCGGGCGTGGCCGACTCGGGCGACAACTTCCTCGTGCGCCCCACGCAGAACGGCGCCGCCAACTTCAAGCTGGCGCTGACGGACGGGGCCCAGATCGCGGCCGCCGCGCCGATCGCCACCAGCGTCCCGCTGACCAACAGCGGCACGGGCAAGATCAGCGCGGGCGCGGTCGACAAGAATTATCTCGCCGCGCCGCTGTCCGGTCCCGTTACGCTCGCCTACGACAAGGCGACGGGCACGCTGACCGGCTTCCCGGCCGGGCAGAACGTCGACGTGACGGTGAACGGCACGACGACGACGTACCCGGCCGGCACCAATCCGCCGTTCCAGGACGGCGCCAGCTACACAGTGGCAGGCATGAGCTTCACCATGAACGGCGCGCCGGGCAACGGCGACACGTTCAAGATCGCGCCGAACACGGGCCTGGGCGACACCCGCAACGCGGGCCTGATGGGCGACCTGCAATCGAAGAACATCCTCGACGGCGGCAAGGCCACGTACCAGTCGGCCTATGCCACGCTGGTGTCCACGGTCGGCAACAAGACGCGCGAAGTGCAGGCGAACGCCGAGGCCGCGGCGGCCCAGCTGACGCAGGCGGAGGCCGCCGCCAACAATGTCTCGGGCGTCAACCTCGACGAAGAGGCCGCCAACCTGCTCAAGTACCAGCAGGCGTACCAGGCGTCGGGCAAGGTGATGCAGATCGCCGACACGATCTTCAACGCGCTGTTGCAGATCGGCCATTGATTAACGGAGCCACGCCATGACCTTACGCATCAGCACGAACGCGATCTACCAGGCCGGGACCACGCAGCTCAACACGCTGCAGGGCCAGATGGCCAAGACGCAGATGCAGCTGTCGACGAACAAGCGCATGCTGTCGGCCGCCGACGATCCGATCGGCTCGGCAAAGGCGCTCGAACTGACGCAGTCGCAATCGATGAACACGCAGTTCGGCACCAACCGCACGAACGCGAAATCGTCGCTGTCGCTGGTCGACAAGACGCTGTCCGACGTGTCGGGCCAGATCCAGGACATCCAGGCGCTGATCGTCACCGCCGGCAACGGCGGCTACACGCAGAGCGACCGCGAAGCGCTCGCCACCGAACTGGAAGGGCGCATGGCCGACCTGCTCGGCTCGGCCAACACGACGGACGGCACGGGCACCTATCTGTTTTCCGGCTACAAGACGACCACGCAACCGTTCACGCAGACCCCGACGGGCGCCACCTATCAAGGCGACCAGGGCCAGCGCATGCTGCAGGTCGGCTCGGCGCGCAAGATGGCGATCAGCGAAAGCGGCAGCGCCATCTTCGAAGCGAACGTCACCGGCAATGGCACCTTCGTCACGCAGGCCGCGGGCACGAACACGGGCGCGGGCATCATCTCGCCGGGCGCCGTGACCGACACGACCAAGTTGACGGGCCACGCTTACGCGATCGATTTCCAGGTCACGGGCACGCCGGCCGTGACGACCTACTCGGTGACGGACAACGCGACGTCGCCCGGCACGTCCGTGCTGAGCAACCAGCCCTACACGGCGGGTGCCGCGATCGCCTTCGACGGCGTCTCGTTCGATATCAAGGGCGCCCCGGCCAACGGTGACTCGTTCAGCGTGCAGCCGAGCCAGAAGCAGTCGGTGTTCACGACGATCACGGACCTGATCCAGACGCTGCGCAGCCCGGCCGACGGGTCGGCCGGCAAGGCCGCGCTGGCGAACAACCTGAACACGGCCAGCCAGAACATGAAGAATGCGCTGGACAACGTGCTGACCGTGCAAGCCTCGGTGGGCGCGCGCCTGAAGGAAGTCGATTCGCTGGACAGCACGGGCGACGACCTCAACGTCCAGTACCAGACCACGCTGAGCGGCCTGCAGGACCTGGACATGGTCAAGGCGATTTCGCTGTACACCCAGCAGCAGCAGACGCTGCAGGCGGCCCAGATGTCGTTCAAGACGATGTCGGGCCTCTCTCTCTTTAACTATATTTCTTAAAACCGGGGTCAGACCCCGGTTTTTGGCAATTGCCTCAGCTCAGGCGCCGGTGGTTGCCCCGGTCGCTGGCCGCCCACGCGCGGGATCTTGCGGCCCGCCTCGATGCCCTGGTTGAACAGGTTCTGCAGCGGCGTGCCGAGGTACGGCAGCGTGAGGCTGATGACGAGGAAGCCGGCGCCCAGCGTGATCGGGAAGCCGATGCCAAACAGGTTCAGTTGCGGCGCCGCGCGCGTGAGGATCGCCAGCGCAATGTTGGTGATGAGCATGGCGGCGACGATCGGCATCGCGATCTGCAGGCCGGCCGAGAACACGCGGCTGCCCCAGCGCACCATTTCCAGCGGCGCGGACAGCGATATCGGCGTGCCCGAGATCGGCAGCGTGAAAAAACTCTCCGCCAGCGCCTCGATCAGCACGAGGTGGGCGTTCATGGCGAGGAACGCCATGGTCGCGACGAGGGCAAGGAACTGGCTGATCGCCGACGAGCGGCCGGCCGAACTGGGATCGAAGAACGAGGCGAACGAAAAGCCCATCGTCGAACTGGCGACCTCGCCCGCGAATTCGATGGCGGCGAACACGAGCCGCATCGCGAAACCCATCGCGACGCCGATCAGGAGTTCCTGCGCAACGATCAGGATGCCCGCCCACGACGTCGGATCGACGACCGGTACGGGCGGTAGCGTGGGGCCGATGATCGCGGCCAGCAGTACGCCGAGCGTCGTCTTGACGAGGATGGGCACGGCCGTGTTGCCGAACACGGGCGCCACCGCGACGAGGCCGAGGATGCGCGTCAGCGGCCACAGCAGGCCGCCGATCCACGCATACAACTGCGTCGTGGTGAACGAGATCATCGCGGGCGCAACGTCAGCCGATCATCTGCGGGATGCCGCTGAACAGGGTGCGCATGTAGTCGGTCATGACCGTGATCATCCACGGTCCCGCGAGCACGAGCGCGATGAAGACGCCGATCAGCTTGGGAATGAAGGACAGGGTCTGTTCGTTGATCTGCGTGGCGGCCTGGAAGATGCTGACGACGAGGCCGATGACGAGCGCGACGAGCAGCAGCGGCGCCGACACCATCAGCGTGACTTCCATGGCCGTGCGGCCCATCGCGATGACGCTTTCCGGAGTCATGCTTAGTTTCCCCACCCTTTCTCTAGTAAAAACTCTGGGACAAAGAGCCCAGCAGCAACTGCCAGCCGTCGACGAGCACGAACAGCATCAGCTTGAACGGCAGCGAGATCACGGCCGGCGACATCATCATCATACCCATCGACATCAGCACGGACGCGACGACCATGTCGATGATGAGGAACGGGATGAAGATGGCGAAGCCGATCTGGAATGCGGTCTTCAGCTCGCTCGTGATGAAGGCGGGGATCAGCACGCGCAGCGGCACGTCTTCCGGACCCTGCAGCGCGGGCGTGCGCGAGATCTTGACGAACAGGGCGAGGTCGGACTGGCGCGTCTGCTTCAGCATGAAACCTTTCAGCGGCGCGGCGGCCTTGTCCATCGCCTCGCCCATCTGGATGCGGTTTTCCTGCAGCGGCACGTACGCTTCGGCGTAGATGCGGTCGAACGTCGGCCCCATCACGAACAGCGTGAGGAACAGCGCGAGGCCCACCATCACCTGGTTCGGCGGCGCCGTCTGCGTGCCGAGCGCCTGGCGCAGCAGCGAGAGCACGATGATGATGCGCGTAAAACTCGTCATCATCAGCAGCGCCGCGGGGATGAAGGTCAGGGCCGTCATCAACAGCAGCGTCTGCACCGGCAGCGAATAGGCGGTGCCGCCGCCCGGGGCCGCGCTCGTCGTGAAAGCGGGGATGGCGGGGGCCGCCACCGCCGCCGCCAGCGGCAGGGCCACGAGGCCTGTCGCCAGCAGTAGTCGTTTATTCAGCATCACTTGCGTTTGTCGATCGTTTGTTTGAGCCAGTCGGCGAAGCTGTGCGCGGCCGGCCCCGCATTTTCTTGCCGAGCGAGGGCTGCGTTGGCAGCGGCAGTATCGCCATTCTGCCCGTCCTGGCGCGGCATTGTCGCCAGCGCGTTGATGCGGCCGGGTGATGCACCGACCACGATCCATTCATTGCCCACTTCGACCACCACGATGCGCTCGCGGCCGCCGAGGTTCAGCGAGCCGACGACGCGCACGTTCGCGTTGCCGCCGCCGACTTTCGGGCCATAGCGCTTGAGGAACCAGGCGAGGGCGCCCAGCACGGCCAGTACGAGGATCAGCGCGAACAGCGTCTGCAGCAGGCTGCCCGTGGACGAGCCTGCGGGCATCGCGACGGGCGGGACGGTGGCACCGGGCGCGGCGGGGCGCGGTGCGACGACGTCGGGTGCGGCCGGTGTGGCGGTGACTGCCGGGGCGGTGGTATCGGGCTGGACGGCAGGCGTCTGCGAGGGAACGGGCGCTGGCGCCGCTGCGGATGGCGCGCCGGTACCTGCCGCTGCCCGCGGTTGGGCGTTTGCAGCGGGTGTGGGCGAGGTGACTTGTGGAACTTGCTGGGTCGTCTGCGGAACCCGCGCCGGCGCCGGTGCAGGTTCGGTGACGGCAGGCGCAGGCGCTGCCGTCGCAACCGCCGGCGCAGCCTCGGCCGACCGACCCGCCGCCTGCCCAGGCCCCGGCTGCGCCGCGCAGGCGGCCAGCGGAAGAGCGAGGGCGAGGGTGGTCAGCAGGCGTGCCGTCATTTGTTGAGCTTGCGGATGCGCTCCGACGGGGTGATGATGTCGGTGAGGCGGATACCGAACTTGTCGTTCACGACCACCACCTCGCCCTGGGCGATCAGGCAGCCGTTGACGAGCACGTCCATCGGCTCACCCGCCAGGCCATCCAGTTCGACCACGGAACCCTGCGCAAGTTGCAGCAGGTTCTTGATGGCGATCTTGGTGCGGCCCAGTTCCACCGTCAGCTGGACGGGAATGTCGAGGATGAAGTCGATGTCGTTGGGCGTCTCCGGACGGGGGCCCTTGTTCGAAAAATCCTTGAACACGGCGGCGGGGGCCGCCTGCTGCTGGTTGGCCAGCGCGGCAGCTTCCGCGGCGGCCTGTTCGGCGATCGCTGCGCCCCAATCGTCGTCGAGGCTGTCTTGGTCGTCTTGAGTATCGGACATGTTTCTCTCCTGTGTTGCTTACTTGTTGAAGGTTTCGCTGTTCGCCAGCAGTTTCTCGACCTTCAGCGCATATTGTCCGTTGTGAACGCCGTAGCTGCAATCCATGACGGGCACGCCGTCCACGGTGGCCTGGAGCAATTCCGGAACCGCGATCGGGATCACGTCGCCGACCTTCATGTTCAGGATTTCGTCGAAATTGGCCTTGCCGTGGCCCAGCACGGCCACCAGTTCCACCTCCGCCACCTGGATCTGCTGCGTCAGCAGGCGGATCCAGCGCTTGTCGACTTCCAGCGCCTCGCCCTGGATGCTCGACGTCAGCGCGTCGCGGATCGGTTCGACCATCGAATAGGGCATGCAGAAGTGGATCTGGCCCGACACCGAACCGAGCTCGATGGTGAAAGTGCACGATACCACGACTTCATTCGGGGTGGCGATGTTCGCGAACTGCGTGTTCATCTCCGAGCGGATGTACTCGAATTCGATCGGGTACACCGGTTCCCACGACTTGGCATAGGCCTCGAACACGATGTCGAGGATGCGCATGATGATGCGTTGTTCGGTCTGCGTGAAATCGCGGCCTTCCACGCGCGTGTGGAAGCGGCCGTCGCCGCCGAACAGGTTGTCCACGAGCAGGAACACGAGGCCCGGGTCGAACACCATCAGGGCCGTGCCGCGCAGCGGCTTCATGTGGATGAGGTTCAGGTTCGTCGGCACGACGAGGTTACGGATGAACTCGCTGTACTTGGACACGCGCACGGACCCCACCGAGACCTCGGCCGAGCGGCGTAAAAAGTTGAACAGGCCGACGCGCAGATACCTGGCGAAACGCTCGTTGATGATCTCGAGCGTCGGCATGCGGCCGCGGACGATCCGCTCCTGCGTTGCCAGGTTATAGGTGCGGACTCCCGAGGTGTCTTCAGGCGTCGCTACGTCGTCCTGATCGCCGTTGACCCCTTTTAGGAGGGCATCGACTTCTTCCTGTGAGAGAAAATTATCGGCCATGCTGCTTTTACCGTAATGACTTCTGCTTTACTGGATGATAAAGGAAGTGAACAGAACGTCCGACACTTCCTGTTCGTCACCGCGCGGCACGAATGGTTCGTTGACCGCCGCGAGGATCTCGCCGGCCAATTGCTGCTTGCCTTCCACCGTGCTGATCTCGGACGCTTTCTTGCCCGACAACAGCAGGAGCACGCGGCTGCGCACCTTGGCCATGTTCGCCTTGATGAGCTCGGCCTGCTCCGCACCCTCGACCTGCAAGGTGAACGCGACCTGCAGATACTGGTCGCCATGTTCCGGCTGCAAGTTGACCGTGAAGGGTTCGACGGCCACGTATTCCGGCGGCGCTTCGTCCTTCTTCTTTTTCTTGCTGCTAGTATGTTCCTTCTTGGCCGGTTCGGCCGCCGCTTCCGCGCTGCTGCCGTGCATGAAGTACCAGCCGGCACCACCGCCCAGGCCGAGCACGACCACGGCCGCGCCGATCATGATGAACAGCTTGCCTTTGCCGCCGCTGGCTGCCGGTGCCGCCGCATCCGCTTTCGGATCGGCTTTGATTTTTGGATTCGCTTTCAAGAGTCTTCGGTCCCACTGTTGGATCGTCCCGTCATTATGTCATTATCGGGAAAAAGTGAGCAGCGGCAACGGTCGAAAAGAGGGAGGAACCTGGGGTATCTCGTTGTTTCTTGACGGATTTGTTGTCGAGCCATTATCCAAACGTTGGGTGGGCACCCCGTGCCCACGCATGACGTATGCATGACGCAAACGTTCGCGTGGGCACAGTGGTGCCCACCCTACGATCAAGTCCGTCTTTTTACGCGAAGGTATCGACCATCCCGCGATCGCCGATCCGTGCCGTGCGCGTGGCCGGCCGGACGATGGCTTCGCCCGCCGTGCCGTTCTCGCCATTGCCGCCCTTGCCGCGGCCATTGTTCCCGCGCCCGAAACCGCTCGACGCCATCGCCTGGTCCTGCTGCGCCTGGCCGCCGTTCGACATGCCCGCGTTGACGGTCGCATTGCCCAGCGCGATGCCGCTCTCCTTCATCATTTCCTGCAGGCGGGGCAGGGCGTCTTCCAGCGCCTGGCGGACTTCCAGCTGGTTCGCCGAGAACGTCACGTCGGCCTGGCCGTTGGAGACGGACAGCACCACCTGCAGCGGACCCAGGTCCGGCGGGTTCAGCGTCAGCGATGCGGTCTGGTCTTCGGCGCCGACCATGTAGATCACCTTCTGGCCGACCTGGTCGTTCCATGCCTCCGTGCCGACGTGGGCGGACAGTTCTTCGCTGGCGGCCGCCGCGGCCTGCGCGGCTTCCAGCATGGCCGGCTGCAGCTGGGCGGTCGCGACGGTCGCCGTCGGCGCCTGTTCCTTCTGCGCGAGCAGCGCGGCGTCGCGCGCCTGCTGCAGGGTGAAGTCGGCGGCGTCCAGTTGCGGCTTGACCTCCGTCTTGACATTGCCGAGCGCGGCGCCCAGGTCGGCCGAGGCTGCCGCCTTGTCCGCGCCGAGGTCGGCACCGGCGGCCGCGAGGGCCGGGTTCCTGATCGACGTGGCCGAAAAGGTCTTTGCGCCGGCCGCGTCCGTGCCGGCTTCCTTGGCCACCGACTTCATCGCGGCCTGCAGGGCGGCCAGCTGGCCGCCCTGCAGGCCGCGATGAA
>Ga0187844_10002126_pt1 | contig 14334 bp, 8 predicted proteins | sample SpaLakP09_SKY_50_FD_134517 | JGI IMG/M metagenome (GOLD analysis project Ga0187844, IMG submission 134517) | Oligotrophic lake water microbial communities from Sparkling Lake, Wisconsin, USA - SP09_SKY_50 | ecosystem: Environmental > Aquatic > Freshwater > Lake | place: USA: Sparkling Lake...
ACGCGTTGATCCCCACGGACAGAAGAAACGGCACCAGGTTCCTGGAAGAGGAATACCATCAAAGGTGTGGAGAACTAGGAAGTCTGTATAGTACACTATGTCGTCCAGTGGATCCAGAAGGATCATCTGACCGTCATTATTTGAAAAGGCTTTGTATCCCTCCATGTTGTCCACGTAAAACCCAGGATAGTCGTTGACATCAAAGGGCACGGGTGTCCAACGTGGTGGGGTCTGGACACTGAGAAAGGGGATCCAGATGTAAGAAAACTGGAGGAATGGTTTCACGTACATGAGTCCGCGAGGAATGTTATGAACTTCAAAGAGGAACGGGGTGGGACCCCAGATCTTGGTTGATTCGGCTGCCATCGTCAATATCATCTGGCTAGAATACCCCTTGCCACGCTCGCTGTCGACTACGAAGTTACAGGAGACGTAGACTCCGTAGAACGATTTGGTATCACCAATCCACCGACCGTGTTTTGCGACAAGAGTGGAAATGCGAGGAATCCAAAGAAAGAGGTCGTCGTCCGCCATGAAGGGTCTGCGAACATGGAAGATATCTTCCCAAATAGATACCGCCCAGTCCTTGTCGGCCTGGGATACATCTTTCCAGCGGGAAACACGTATAGCATCGAAGACTGGATACTTAAAATCACGATCAATCATTGTGTATGGGGAGGAGCCTGGGGACCTCTGGATTGGAAGCGTCTCCCACATTTCTTACATAAAGACAAGAGAGAGATGGACGCATCTTTAGCATACTGGCTCATACCCCTCATTCTCCTTGCCATGTTCCTCCTGATGGGAGTCCACTCGGCCCACCGCGAGAGGTTCGGTCGCGAAGGATTCGAGAATGAAGAGGAGGCAGATGGCGAGACCGAGACATACGAAGATTATGAGGCTATCTATGACGAGTTCTACGCCAATGTTTATGACAAACTCTTTACCACCCCCGAGCGTGTTTCCTTTGAAAAGGCGAGTATTCGTGAGAACGCCCTCGCCGACTGGCCAAAGACTGAAACAAAAGTTCTCGACGTCTGTTGCGGAACGGGGCCTCACGTCGACTGGATGTGCAAGGACGGAATTGATATTGTTGGTCTCGATCTGTCGGACGAAATGCTGAAGAAGGCGCGGGACAAATGTAAGAGCGGACGGTTCTACAAGGGCGATGTCACGCGGGCCGAAACGTTCCCGCCCAAATCATACTCTCACGCCCTGATGCTCTATTTCTCCATTTACCAGTTCCAGAATCCCAAGATGGTTCTTGATAATATTTATTCGTGGCTCCGACCTGGCGGTATCCTTGTCCTACACTTGGTCGACCCTAACAAGTTCGACCCGATTCTTGACGCGGCCTCGCCGTTCATGGCGTTCTCTGTTCAAAAATACAGTAAGGAACGAGTCATTGATTCCGATATCTTTTTCGATAAGTTCAAATACAAGAGCCGCTTTGTCAAGGATCCCGACACGGACGATGCGCGGTTCGAAGAGGTGTTTGAGTTTGATGATCCCAAACGGTATCGCGAAAACAATCACCGTCTCTATATGCCGAAGATCGATGCCATGCTGGATATTGTCCGCTCGGCGGGATTCACAAGGCACGAAATGGTGGACATGACGCCAGTGGGTTACGAGTATCAATATCTTGTCTACTTTTCTAAGTAATGAGCAGCGTGTTCGGAAAGAACATTCAGAATCTCGGCGGAGGATCCGTAGGTCTCGGACTCTCCCCCGCGGTCGCCAACATTAACATGGCGAACAATTCCATCATTAATCTGAACCAGGTAAATGGTCAGACGTTTCCTGCGACGGCTGGTGCTTCAGGTCAATATCTCATCATTGATGGATTAGGTTCTATGTACTGGAGATCTGGCGCGGGTCCTACTGGACCTATGGGACCTACTGGACCCGCACAAGCAGTTGGAGGTTTATGCGGACAGATAACATTCAACTGGGATCTAACTGGAGACGGAGTCGGAGAGTCGGTAGGAGATCCTGGTCTCACATATGACTTGTGCAGGCAGATCACGAATATATGTTTAGCCAACGTTCTCAACAATATAAGCGTAGGAGGAAATGCCAACATTATCGGAAATGTTACAAGCAGCGGAGTGGGGCCGAGCATAATGGGAAATGTTCGATTTTCATCTGGAAACATTTCCAACGCTACCTTGACCACGAACAATATTGCGGGGTGGACACTGACGAGCAGCAACTTTTTTTCACCAAGCATGACGATCACAGTGAGCGGTTCAATCTCGACCCCTGCAACGATTAGCAGCTCAATTGCGGGAGTGTTGCTAAGTAATGGTAACGTAACCGCTGGCAACTCTACACTTGGAGGGGTGGGTATCTCAAATTCGGTAGTGACTGCTTCAGGAATGACAGTGAACGGTGTGGTATCCATTACATCAGCAACGACCGTCTCAGGCCTATTAACGGTTTCGGCGGCTCAGGTTCAGAATGCCTTATCTGTCTCAGGAATATCAACATACGGAGGAATCGCAACGTTTGGGTCCAATATCACTGTCGCAGGAACACAGTCGAATACAGGTGCGGCAACGTTTGGTTCGAATGTCACCGTGAATGGGTCAGCCAATATTGGACTCACGGGAACACCCTGTAATTACCGTCTGAACGTTGCAGGAACGGGGGGGACGACTGCATTCGCATCATTCTACAATTCGAGCTTTGGAGTTCCATATGTCGGAATTGGCTATGACGCATCCTTAGACGGTTTTTCCATGCGAACCAATTACGGTACCGCTGATTTGAACAGAACTGCCCTCTTTATTGCTCGTAGCTCTAATATTCCTTACGTCGGAATCCAGAACACCAATCCTCAGTATGCCCTAGATGTGTCTGGAGCAGGTAACTTCTCATCGAACGTAATAATTGGTGGTTCACTCAATATAGTGTCCAATCTGAACGTATCTGGTGCCTTCTCTGGAACGACCGCCAATTTGTCGGCAATTACGGGTCTTTCCAATATAAATGGTCTCGAAGCAAGGTTTGATTCTACGAACCAAGTGATATTTATTGGAAGGAGGTTTAGCACCTCCAATCTCCCTGCTGGATCAACAAATGTATTTTTAGGACAGTATGCTGGTGTAGACTATACTGGAACAGGAACAATCGGTATAGGTGACGGTGCTGGAGCATTTTTAACAGGGTCGGGCAATATCTGCATCGGAGGTGCTGCTGGAAATACTAGCACTGCTTCTGGCAACATATTTATTGGAAACGCCGCTGGCTACGTTAGCTCAGGATCGACAGTGATAGGTCTGGGAACGGGCGCAGCATACTTGAGCAGTAATTCAAACGTGATTGCGATTGGCTGCAATGCTGGTCGGGGAAATGCGTTTTCAAATACGGTTTTCGTAGGTAATACTGTAACGGGTTATTCGGGACCTGCACAGGCAAATTCACTCACCGTCTATTCGACTAATACAGCAATTCCTTTCCTCTTTGGTGATCTTTCAGGACGACAGCTGGGTATTGGAACTAACCCCTCGGCTGCGCTTGATGTTGCTGGAAGCGGTATCTTCTCGGGAAGTGTCACAGCCAGCTCAGGATTTCTTCAGACGTTCAGCGTGTCTGGACTCTCTATACTCGGCAGTCTCAATGTATCGGGAGCGGTCAACATATCTGGACTCTTGACATTAAGTTCTACAACGGTGACAGGAACCCTTTCGGCTACTACGCTGTATGCTCCCACCATCACTACAACAACCTTGAGCGCAGGAGGTCTTTCTACGTTCTCAAATGTCAATATCACGAACACAGTGAGTGCAGTCAACCTCTTTTCGTCAAACTCGACGATCATCACCCTCTCTGCAACGACAGTGTCGGTGTCGGGGACCCTCACAAACACGACACTCAATATCTGTGGACTCGCAACTATCTCCGCAGCATCGGTAACAAACACACTGACAACATCCAATATCATCTCCACGATTGGAAGGGTGACAACACTGTCGGTGGCAACCTTTAGCGTGTCTGCACTCTCTACTCTCACAAATGTGAATGTAACATCGACTCTCAGTTCAGTTTACGTATTTTCTTCTAACGGATTCGTGAACACCCTCTCTGCTCTAACAGCCAATGTTTCAGGGGCATTCAATGTGTCGGGTGTCTCAACTCTTTCGAATGTGAATATCCAGAACACTCTCAGCTCAGTCTACATATTTTCACCAAACAGTCTTGTCACCACGTTTTCGGCAAGCACGGCAAATGTTTCTGGAGCATTCTCGGTATCAGGTCTCTCAACTCTTTCAAATGTCACGGTCACCAACACTCTGAGCGCTTTCAACCTATTTTCAACAAACGCTTACATGACAACGCTGTCAGCAATGACTCTTGGAGTTATAGGAAACCTTACCGTATCAGCTGTATCTATTCTCCAAAGCATATCTGGTCTTGCGAGGCTAAACAATGTTCCTGTCGTGTTGAATAATGTTTCACAGTATATCTCGTTTGGAGTAAGCTCGGGTGTTCGCGGGTTATACGTGAATTCTCTTGGATATTCGGCAGCCCAGGGGAATACTGGATCCTATGTGAATGCGATTGGATCCAATGCGGGAGTGAATAACTCGGGGAGTTACTTGAATGCATTTGGATATAATGCTGGATCCTCCAATACGGGGTCTAACTTAACCGCGATCGGCCAAGTTGCAGGATGGTCAAACAAGGGTGATTCAGTCGTAGCGATTGGAGAGGGTGCGTGCTCAACGAATTCAGGATCACTTGTAGTGGCTATCGGATCCAATGCGGGATGGTCAAATTCAGGAAGTAACGTCGTTGGTATTGGCACGAATGCTGGACAGTATAACACGGGAGCCAACTCAATCTTTATCGGAAGGAATGCGGGATCCAATAACCAATACTCAAACAGTATTATCATAGGCACCAACCCGAGTGGATATGCTGCATCTGCTCCCAATACCCTCCTCGTATACGCCACTACCCCCTCTGCTCCGTTCTTACAGGGCGATATGTCTAATATCCTATTTGGAATCGGCAAGGCTCCAACTGCTGCGCTTGATGTATCTGGAAGCTCGATTATTTCGCAGTCCTTGACTGTGTCTGGTGTTGCAACTCTCTCAGCTGCCAGAATAGTGAATACTCTGAGCGTGTCTGGACTTACCACATTGTCGGCACTCACAGTCACCTCAAGTATCGTATCGAGGGGACTAACAACAATATGCTCACTAGTGACACAGGGAACCCTCTCAAGTTCGAATATTTACGTATTTGGAGGAATCACTCTCGCAACAAATGCACCGATCGCGATGAACAGCACGTTCAGCAATCAGGGAACTACGAATCTTGCAGAAACAGCAGTTTCACGTCTCAATGCTGTGACGTGGCCAACAATTGCGGGCACTCCTGGACAATCTCTCACGATATCCTCGGATCCTGGAATAGCATTCTGGGCTCCATTTCCTATATTTGCGACTCTCAGCGGATGGTGGTTGGTAGCTCCAAACGGGCCAGTGTATATGAATAATCAGCAGTTCACAAGTCTTTCAGGAATCAATGGAATTCGTCTAAATTTTAATTCAACGTCGAATAATATCGGTATCGGAGCAAACGTGCTAACAGGAACAACTGGTAACGGTATTATTGCTATTGGGCTAAGTGCAGCTGTTGGTTCGTCTGGAAGCAATCTCATTTATCTTGGCAGCAATCCTGGAGGAGCACAGGCATACAACAACAGGTTCACGGTATTTTCTACCACGAGCGGTCTTCCCTTCTTACAGGGTGATGTCTCAAATATGCAGTTGGGTATTGGAAAGTCTCCATCTACAGCTCTAGACGTATCTGGATCGGTTGCTATCAGCCAGACTCTTAATGTAACAGGAGTCGCAACGCTTCCCAATGCGGTGGCAACAACGCTGTCATCTACCACTCTTTATGCAACAACCGCAATCAATACGTCAGGAACAGCTACACTCAATGCAGTGAACATTCCAACAACGCTAGGAGTCACGGGGATAACAACACTTAGCGCCACAAATACTCAAGCCTTAACTGCTACGTCGCTTGCTTCCACTGGAACCATTACGTCGGCAGGCCAGTCGACTCTCAATTCGATCATCGTGCCAACAACCCTCAATGTCATTGGAAATACGACTCTGACGAGCATGAATGCAACGAACATTACAGGAATAACGATCGGGTCCACTGGAACAGCAGCTCTGAATGCAGTAACAGTTGGAGGAACTCTAGGAGTTACAGGTCAGACTACCCTTGGAAACGCTACCGCAACATCTTTGGGCACGACTACGTTAACTGCAACAGGTGTGCTGAATGCTGGTAGCGCCACCACAACTCTGGGGTCTACAACGGTAAATACGGGGCTGAATGTGACGGCTCCAGCCACTCTAACATCGGCAGTTCTCAGTCAGAATCTCACGGTCTGTGGTCAAACACTCTTCAGAAATCTGAGTTTTACATCACTGAACAGTCTCACATGGAATTCGCCAGCGACTGGAAATACGGTCTTGTCGGTAGATCCTACTGGCAGGATACTTTCCTGGGTATCGCTTACGACCATTGGTCTCCAGAACTGGGCACAGAGTTTAGCGAATTCTACCATCAGTCTGCAGGGGATTTATGGAATCACGGGAATCACATCCTTCAACAATGTGTCAGCAGTCTTTGTTTCGGCGTCTGCGCAGGTAGGACTTGGAGCTGGAGTTCTTTCGAACAACTTTGCATCCAATATTGTGGCGTTCGGCCCAGGTGCAGGAGCAGTAGGTCTGAATACTACTGGTGTAGGTCCGAATAACATCTTCCTTGGAAGCAACCCTGGCGGATCGTCCAACGTGTCCAACTCTCTCGTGGTCTATTCACAGACAGCTGGCTCTCCTCTGATCTATGGCGACCTCTCCAAGAACCAGGTGACGATTGCGGGCCAAACAAATACAGCAGGATACACGCTGAACGTCAACGGTTCAGCACAAGCATCCAACTTCACGTCCCCAGCGGCTTCCTCCAACTCTATTGGCGGAGTTACGATGTCCAACAGTATTCTGTCAGTCGGAAGAATTAACAGTCTCACCAATCTAAATGGTATTGAAACAAGGTTTGATTCTGCAAATCAAGTGATATTCATTGGTCAAAAGTTTGGCGAAGCAGCACTTCCCGCTGGATCAGTAAACGTATTCCTAGGACAGTTTGCTGGTGCAAGCTACGCGGGAACAGGAACAGTCGGTATAGGTCCTGGTGCTGCAGCATTTTTATCAGGTTCAAACAATACCTGCATTGGACCGAATGCTGGTAATTCATCAACTGGTTCATGTAATAACTTTATCGGTACTCTCGCAGGTCAAGTGAATAATGCGTCATTTGTAAATGCAATCGGCGTTTCAGCAGCACTCGGAAATCAAGCGTCGTTTGTAGATGCGATGGGGTGGGAGGCTGCAGCGGGCAACGTTAATACAGGAACAAATCTGATTGCGATCGGATCCAATGCAGGAAGGGGTAATCACGGAGCATCCAACATATACATAGGTGCACGAGCAGGGAATGGTCAGGGCCCAGCATTTAATTCAAATTCTTGTAATGCGATAGTCATTGGTTCACTTACTGGGATAGCCACGAACGGGAACGCTAATATAGGAAATCGTTCTATCAATATTGGAACAAAATCAAGTACAGCTCAGAATAGAGAAGACCAAATTGCGATTGGAACTGGAGCATATAGTGAAGGCACTGGATCAATTGCGATTGGAGTCAGTGCCTATGCTGTCGGGCCGAAAACGATAGTGATTGGATCAAACGTCGGTGGGGGAACGAACGCTGCGGATGTAATAGCCATCGGAACCAACGCAGGAACCAATCTCCCCAATCTTGCAAATAATATCTACATCGGCAGCAATGCAGGATACACACCCGCAACATCCAATACTCTTGTGGTCCAATCACTTGTAAGCACTGCCCCAGCTCTCCAGGCAGATCTCGCGAATCGGCGTCTGGGTGTTGGCGGTGCACCGTTGTACAGCCTTGATGTCCAAACAACCAGTGCTGGATTGAACGGTGTGCGCATTGCTAGAAATGATACATCAAATGTGACTGCAGGTCTGTATCTGGAAGCTGGATTTATTCCGACAGGGGGTGGATTGACTACAGAAAATCGGACACTTGTTTCCTTTGCAACTCGTGGAGGCGGCGGAGGAACAGTGGTTCAGAGCTTAATGAGTAGCTATGAAGGAGGAAACTACGGTCTAAGTATCAAGAATGGAAACACTATCTCTTCCGAAACATTTGTTCGCGTGGATGCTGCTGGCAGTCGGATGGGTGTTGGAACTGTGTCTCCTACAACGAGTCTAGACGTTTCGGGAACGTTCAGGGTTACAGGAACAACTACCCTAAGTGCGCTAAACGGCGTAAGGTGGCCGACTACAGCGGGAGCGGTAAACACTCAGCTTGTGATAAGTGCAACAGGCGAAGCATCCTGGGTACCTCCAGGAACAATTGATTCTGCTTCATGGTCAATCAACCCCGCACTTCAGACAGTGAATATGGCTGGATTCGGTCTCGCACGTCTATCCTCCATCAACGGACTCATGACAACCATTTGCTCAGTAACGAACCAGATCGGACTTGGAGCCAACGTTCTAGGGAACAACACGGCTTCGAACGTCGTAGCACTCGGTTCCAATGCAGGTAGCAATGCGGCCGCAGACTCAACATGGTCTAACTGCGTATATTTGGGATCAAACCCAGGAACAACTGCTAACGGTGCGAATACGTTCCTGCTCTACTCTACGACTGCTGGAGTTCCAGCTCTTCAGGTGAATATGGGATCCAATTGGTTAGGAGTTGGTAAGGCTCCCACGATGCCTCTCGATATCTTAGGCAATGGCCAAGTCACTGGACAATTCACAGCTCGGAGCAAACTTCTTGTAGGAAACTTCACCGCGAATACGTGCAATTATGCAGTCAACATCTTATCGTCTGGAGGACGGACAGGGTTTATTACGTGGAGCTGCAATACCGCCCAGACTCCATATTTGGGTCTTGGCTGGGATCAGGCTGTTGATGGGTTAGTCATTAGTTCGGGACCAGGCTTAGGTGATATCGGAACAGTAAACTCCTTCTTTGTGTCTCGCAATACAGGCTTTGTCGGAATCGGAAAAAATTCAGCATCTTTTCCTCTTGATGTAGCGGGCCAGATCAATACATCCGATCGGTTCAGTTCTCCTTCCACATCCTCGAACTCTATTGGCGGAGTCACGATGTCCAACAGTATTTTGACGGTCGGAACGATCAGTGGAGTCCAAAATCTCAATGGCCAAAATCTAAAAATAGACGGCACGATTGGATTGATTGGAATTGGTCCTAATATGGCTCTTGGAGGAAGATCCAATATCGCCATCGGAAACTTTGCTGGATACGATTACAGTGAAATGGGAAGCGGTGAGGGAGCACAACTCATTGCGATTGGTGGATCTGCAGGTTATGGATCTGGGGGAGTTTCTAATACGTTCCTAGGATACCATGCGGGCGAGAGGCAGAGTGGAAGTTTTGTGAATGCAATTGGGCATTTTGCATGTGAATCCAATAGGGGTTCCTATGTGAATGCTATGGGATATTATGCAGCATGGTCCAATGCTGCATCCAATGTAGATGCGATTGGATCCTATGCGGGATATCAGAACATTTCTACAGGAATAAATCTGGTGGCGATTGGATCCAATGCAGGAAGAGGTAATCGCGGAGCATCCAACATATACATAGGTGCTGGAGCTGGATATGGAACTTCAGTCACGAATGTCGCGAATGCAATTGTGATTGGTTCTGGCGCAGGTGCCTTTCCTGCCTCTGCTGGCAGTGGATACGTCGTAGGAACCCAATCAATCATTGTAGGAATGCGGGCACGCGCAGCAGGAACCGATTCTATCTCTATTGGTACTTTAACAGGGGTAAGTAACACTGGTACTAATAGCATTGCGATTGGAAGCTTTGCGAAAACATCTGGACCAGACTGTGTTGCGTTAGGCACCTCTGTAACTGCAGGACTCGGAGGGTCCAAAGTCATTGCGATTGGAAGTAATGCGGGCGAGTCAAATCTGACTGTAACAAACGCTATTTATCTCGGAAACAATCCTGGATACAGTCCAGCCTCTAACAATAATTTTGTCTTGTACTCCACGAATACCACCCTCCCTACTCTCCAGGCTGATCTTTCTAACCGATGGCTAGGTGTTGGAAGGACTCCGTCAGCAGCACTGGATGTAGCAGGAACCATTCGGGCATCTGGTCCAGTGATTTCTACTCTCAATATTTCAGGTATATCTTCGGGGTCATCGCTGACACTCACGACTGATGTAGCTGCTACATATTTCAGTTTAATGACAGTTGCATCGAACATTACAGTTACACTTCCTACTACCCTTCCTCCTGCAGGAACTTACTGGGTTGTTAAGAACAACAGTCCAGTGAACTACACACTGACATCTGTAAATGGTGTTTTCAATGCTGGAAGCAATACCTATTATCTCCAGGCAGGTATTGGAACGTCTATTGCATACTCGGGAATACAGGCTAACGGATCCCCTGCGTATTACACGTTCTAATCCCCTCCCACCCCAACACAATATATAGAATGCAAATCTACGACACAAGGAGTGTAGTAGATTTTCAAACATTTACCTTCTCGGGTCACGCCCGTAAACTTGCGAACAAATCACTTCTTCAAAGCATTCAGTTGGGTCACGCCGATTATGCCTGTTACTGGACTCTGGAACTCCTATGTTCAGGTCTTGTGCACTCGATGTGGACCACGTTCTTTGAAGCAGCGTCGCTCTATGTTCACCGTTCCTGTCCCAATATCTTCACCTATCTAGTTAGTCAATATGAACGGTTCGCCGAAATTGAACAGATGTATACGCTTCACACCATGACAGAGATCCGTAATCGTGATGATGCACGTCTTCTAGTCTGTGAAGTTGCGGTGGTTCTGGCTACGGCAAAAAAGCAGAAGACCATTACGCTCCCGACCATTAAGGCCGAGCATGATTTCTTACCTGAGACAGTCAGGGAAAACCTGCGAGCAACATCACAGATGGTGAGCGCCCCGTTCCTGAAAGCTGACGATCCGTTTGAACTCAAGATTCCTTTCAACGAGTTCTGCTTTTCGATTCAGACGCGCGATACCCAACGAGCTTTTTACTGGCTCTCATGGATTCTGGCATACGCTCGCGAACAAAAGAAGCGCACAAAGCAGGCCGTTATGGTCGCGGAACGGAAGAGTCCTTACTATTCCTCTAAGTATGCGAAACATCTCATCTGGATGATCTGGGATGTGATTAATGCCCAGAGCAATACGTATGTCGAAGCCCTATTCAAGCTTTATTGTTTACGATGGGAGCCAGGGACTTCACGGGCGAAACAGACGTTCCTGTTGACAGCCATTCTGTTTGTCACTGAACCTGTGGATTCTCGTGAACCTGCTAAGAGGGATGAAGCGGCAATTCCGCCGATGCTGGCAAAAATTCCTCAATTACTGGAAACAATACAGGCTACGCGCAATACTTTCCAAGCTAGAGAATAAGTAATAAAAAGAATGGCTGGTCCTACTGCTGCACAGAAACTCCAGATCTCGGCGTTCCAGGGTCTCCTATTCTACATCCTGGCCAACCCCATTACGTTTCGCGTCATGGACGGTCTTGTGACGTCTATGACGGGACCGTATACTACATTCCGCATCTTTGAGAACGGCCTGCCAACAGGATTCGGTCTCCTCCTCCACGCCGCGGTCTTTTTCGCGGTAACTCTGGGTCTAATGTATGTTTAGTTTAAACGTAACGCGCTTACCTATACAAATGTATCGTATCACGAAGTTGGGGATGGTCTATATGAAACCCACGATTTCGTATACAACTAGTTTTCTTTGGTGTGGAACCCAGTGTTTGAATCCACACGAAAGAACATGTCGAACCCTTCATCCTCAAGCGGACGGATCGGTAAAAATTGAGATGTTTCCATACCCCAATGTTTTGGATCGGATTGATTCCAGAGAGGAGGTTGTGGTGCAAAAGTATGTGGACGGTTCCTTTTCCGAGAACGATGATCTGTTTACGCCGACGGAGCAGGCTTCTTCGCAGAAAACCACGACGGGCAGCACTTCTTCACCTCGGCCAGTGCAACGTTCGCAACCTTCCCGAGTTCGGCCTTCACGAGCTTGACTGCCTCAATGACATAGGGAAGCGCAACATCGCACCACACAACAAGCTGAGTCTTCTGCTCATCGGATAGAGGAGACTCACGAATGGCCTTCTTCACCTCTTCCACAATAAACTTCGCCTTATCCTCGTCCGAGCGGTCGGCGAGAATCTCTACCTCAGCGATCTTCTGAATAACAAACTTCACAAGCTCAGACTTATTGGCAAAGTCGATCACGGCAGCCTTCACTACCGCCACCGCCACTACCTCTGTAGCGGGTGCGGGAGCGGGAGCGGGGGCAGAATCAACAGGCACAGTAGTTTCGGGAGCAGGAGCAGGTACAGGGTCGGACGACATTGCGCTTGTGTTTAATTTTAGGTCTTACAAAACTTTCAATAGAATAACTCAGCACTGCATGGAGATCTCTGATATCGTGTATCTCGCATTTTCAACAATTATGGTTGTCGTCATTCTTCACGTGGGTGTGTTCTGGGTATCTCGCCTCATCCAGCCGCCCAAGCCGAAGATCGTGTATGTCGATCGCGCACCGCCTATTATTCCCGAAGTCGTATCGGCTCCTATCCTCCCAACTCCGCCGCCGCCCGTATCCCCGCCACCTCAGTCACAGGTCCAGCCTCAGCCTCAGCCCCAGTCTTCTATGGCTCGCGAGATGCCCCAAGCCATGAGTGTTCCAACCTACGATATGCCGCCGCCAATTGTTCAGTCCAACAAGGCTCAGGGCATGGCGGCATCTCCAGTCTATGATATGCCCCAGCCGAACAAGCCTAATGCCTCTGGTCTCCCTCCCCCGATCGAAACACGAGATGTAGACCGCGTAGGATTCTCGGGAGGGAAGGCGGCGCCGCCACAGTAGGCGTTTTCACAGTATGCGGTATACTAGGTAATGAATCGGTTGAAGAGCCTGTATAAGTGGGATCCTGCAGTCCGCTTAACCCGCCAAGGGAAAGTCGGGAACTATTCAGTGAAGGCTCCTCAGGGAGGAGGGATTCCAGGATGGTTGTGTCTGACGCGCGATGAAGATTCAAAACCAATTGCTCTTTGGGTTCCCAGGAAGGAGAATGCTGTTGCCCAGCCTGTTCGGCTCGTATGGGACGAACGGTGTTTTGAGGATACGATTCTTCGTGTCGAGTATACACCTACGCATGTGTTTCTAGCAGATGCGTGGATGTTGAATGGAACTCCTTTGTTTATGAATACCACATTTGGTGCAAGACAGGCTATGTTGAAATCTATTTTTGCACTCCATACCCCTTGTCCCGAATTTGAGACGCGGGCTATCCGACTCCGCGATGATATCACCGATATTCGGGGTTACGAGTATTACAGCAATATGGAAGGCGAGAAAGGTGTGTTTGCCGAATGTAAGAAAAAGGAGGAGGAAGCGTTGAAGTATGAGATTGTGGCTACAGATATTCCCGACGTCTACAAGGTTGCCGATGTAGGGTATCTTCGAGTCAGAACAATGGCTCTTTCCAAAACTCTGAGATCATTTGGCAGAGTGTTTGCCCTAGAGTGCGTTCAGAACGATGATGGAACGTGGACGCCAGTAATAGATTCTCTGACAAATACAAATGGCTCGTAAACTCCACACTACAAAGAAAGTGAAGAAGGCTGGTCGTCGCCATCGTCGTCATGTCTTCACTAAGAAGGGTGGTGGCTACGGCTTTGGCGGCTCTGTCCTCTCGAGTGTCGGTGGCCCCAATGCTGGTAATGCGCTATGGGACTCGGACACAGCAAAGGATTGCGGAGTAGGTAATCGTGGTGGAAACAATACCCTTGCAGGCGGTCGTCGTCGTCGCCGTTCCTCCAAGAAGACAGCAGGACGTCGTCGTAAGCATCGTGGAGGCACGCTGGCCCTCCAGCAGCCCCGTGCGGGATACACGTTCAACGGAAGCGGTGTCGCAGGAACAGCCGACACTGTCCCCATTGGAAGCACCGTGACCTCTGTATGATATAAATATCTTTGACTGAATTAATGAAGGCGAACGTAGATACAGCCGTAGCAGCTCTACTCCTCTTAATCTCCATCGTATTCCTTGTTCAACGTCGTGTAGGATACCTGGCTGTCTGGCTGCTCCTGATCACGGTGGTTATTGGATACGGAGTTCGTATGCCCCTTACTGTGGCCGTAACCCTTGG
>Ga0187844_10002128_pt1 | contig 14322 bp, 11 predicted proteins | sample SpaLakP09_SKY_50_FD_134517 | JGI IMG/M metagenome (GOLD analysis project Ga0187844, IMG submission 134517) | Oligotrophic lake water microbial communities from Sparkling Lake, Wisconsin, USA - SP09_SKY_50 | ecosystem: Environmental > Aquatic > Freshwater > Lake | place: USA: Sparkling Lake...
CAAGTTCCACGGCATGGCCGACCAGGAGCAGAAGTACCGCCAGCGCTATGTCGACCTGATCACCGACGAGCACGCCCGCGCCCGCTTCATCGCCCGCTCCAAGGCCGTGTCCTCGATCCGCAGTTTCATGGTCGAGCACAGCTTCCTGGAAGTGGAAACGCCCATGCTGCACCCGATCCCGGGTGGCGCGAACGCCAAGCCCTTCATCACCCACCACAATGCGCTGGATCAGGAAATGTTCCTGCGCATCGCGCCCGAGCTCTACCTCAAGCGCCTGATCGTGGGCGGCTTCGAGCGCGTGTTCGAGATCAACCGCAACTTCCGCAACGAAGGCATCTCGGTTCGGCACAACCCCGAGTTCACGATGATGGAGTTCTATGCGGCCTACTGGACGCACCATGATCTGATGGACTTCACCGAAGAGGTGCTGCGCCACGCCGCACGCGCCGCCACTGGCAATGCCCGCGTCAGCTACGCCGGCAAGGAAGTCCACCTGGACGAGCCCTTTGCCCGCCTCTCAGTGCGCCAATCCCTGGTCGTGCATGCCGGCCTGAGCGAAGCCGAGGCCGACGACGCTGATCTGCTGCGCGCCAAGCTCAAGGATCTGGGCGAAGAAGCACCCAAGCACTGGACCCTGCCCGAGCTGCAATTCGGCATGTTCGAAGCTGTGGTGGAAGAAAAGCTCTGGCAGCCGACCTTCATCATCGACTACCCCGTCGAAGTCTCGCCCCTGGCCCGTGCCTCGGACAGCAACCCCAAGATCACCGAACGCTTCGAGCTCTTCATCACCGGCCGCGAGTACGCCAATGGCTTCTCCGAGCTGAATGACGCCGAAGACCAAGCAGCCCGCTTCCACGCCCAGGTGGCCAACAAGGACGCCGGCGACGAGGAAGCAATGTTCTTCGACGCCGACTTCATCCGCGCCTTGGAATACGGCATGCCTCCAACCGGCGGCTGCGGCATCGGCATCGACCGCCTGATGATGCTGATCACCGATTCGCCCAGCATCCGCGACATCATCTTGTTCCCGGCGCTGCGACGCGAAGCCTGATCAAGAGCTGAGTTGATGTGTACAAAAAAGGGGAGGCTTCGGCCTCCCCTTTTTTATTCAAGCGCCAGCTTTCAGCGCTTGCCGTGCCTGAAGACAGGCGCGCGCTTGTTCAGGAAGGCGTCCATGCCCTCGCGCTGATCGTCGGTGCCGAACACGGCGTGGAAGACGCGGCACTCGGAGGTCACGACTTCCTTCGGGCCGCGGTCGAAGCTGCGGTTGACCAGTTCCTTGATCAGCTGCAAGGCCGGGGCGCTGAAGCCATTGATGGTCTCGGCCGCCGCCAGGGTTTCTGCCAGCTGCTCCCAAAGACTCACCCAGCCCTCCCCTGTGTGGCCAGCGTCTGCGCGGCGCATGCGCGGAGCAGTAGCCGCCGCGTAGCGAGGACGCTGGAATCGGCAACAACCATCAGCACCCAAGCATTTCGTGAGGATCAGCACGGAAGCAGGCCAGCAAAACAAACATATTTATCAAATAAAACCAGACAATCAGCTCAACAATTGATTCAAATCATTTTTATCAATTGACTCAAGACACGTTCTAGGGCCCTTGGGAGAGCAGGATGCACAGCACTGACAGCCGTCCGAATCGCTTGCCCGCCGATGGCCGGATGCCGCTGGAGCTGGCTGCTTCTCCGCCGTGGCAAGCAGCGCTTCTGCTGCTGCGCCAGCGACTGGCCCAGGTTTCATTTGGCTGGCTGGGCGCGCTCTCCGTCGAGCGCGAAACTCAGAGCACCGAGGCAAACGCTGAGGTCTGGCTGGCGCGCTTGGATGAGGCCAGCGAACTCTGGCGCGGCCATCTCAACACTGCCCAAGCGCAAATTCAGACCGCCACCGAATCGGTCATTCAAGGCTTTGGCGAAGTCCTGGTGCATCTGGACGCCATCATCGAGCAGCCCGATGGCGCTCCGTGCAAATCTGACGCCTTGGACGTGCGTGCGGACATCCTTAGCCAATGCGAGCAACAGCTGCACAGCGTGACACAACGCTTCCATCTGTTCCTCGACGCAAGAGAACAGCTGCTTGGCGACGTGCGCTCACTGGCCGGTACCTCGGCCCAGCTCCAGGACATGGCCGAAGAGGTGGCTACTTTGGCGCGCCAAACCAATCTGCTTTCGATCAACGCGGCCATCGAAGCTGCCCGTGCGGGAGAGACCGGCCGAGGCTTCGCCGTCGTCGCCGCTGAGGTCAGGCGCTTGTCGACCGGATCCGGCGATACAGGCCGCCGCATTGGCCAACAAGTCACCGGCTTCACGGATCGCATTCAGCAGATCTTGCAGCAAGCCACCGCGGACCAGGCCACAGAAAACCAGGTGTTTGAACATGCGGAGCGCAGCATCGATGAGGTCGTCCAGCAGGTCGACCACGCGGTGGCCGCCCTTCATCAGCGGGCTGCTGAACTGAGCCGTCGCGGTGCCGCGGTGCGCCAGCAGGTCGAGACCCTGATGGTGGCCCTGCAGTTTCAGGATCGGGTGCAACAAATGCTCGAGCAGGTGAGTGCATCGATCGAGCGCGGCACAAAGCAGCTGAGTCAAGCGCTGCGCTCAGGCCAGCCGCTGGATGCCTCGGACTGGCAGGCCTTGCTGAGCGAAGGCTACACAACGCCCGAGCAACGCCAGCTGGCGGGCGCGCCTAGGCCTGAAGCGGCGCGTGGCGCCAAGTTGACCTTCTTCTGAACCCGGAGGCCGTGATGCCCAAACTGATCCTCATCGTCGACGACTCCAGCTCTTTGCGCATGGTCGTGCGCATGGCGCTGCAAAGGGCCGGCTATGGCGTGCTGGAAGCGCACGACGGCCTCCACGCTTTGGACGAACTCGAGAAAGTCGGGCGCGTCAACCTGATCCTGAGCGACGTGAACATGCCGCGCATGGACGGTATCACTTTCGTTCACAAGCTGAAGGCGCACCCGCGCCATCGATTCACGCCGGTGGTGATGCTCACCACCGAAGACCAGGACGCCATGATCGAAAAGGGTCGCGCTGCCGGCGCCAAGGCCTGGCTGGTCAAGCCCTTCGACCCCACTCAGCTGCTGAATGCCGTCGCACGTTTGGTGCAGGCCTGAGGAGACCATCATGAACGCCCCCTATGCCCTTCCCGCCGAGCTCACGATCTACACGGTCGGCGACTTGCATGCCAGCCTGATCCGTGACCTGCCTGCCGCGGACAGCGCTCTGCTTCTCGACGCATCGCAGGTGACCGACATCGACTCTGCAGGTCTGCAGCTGCTGCTGGCCTTGGCACAGGCCTGCGAACACCGCGGCCAAGCCATCAGCCTCGTGGCCCCCAGCAGCGCCCTGATTCAGGCCAGCACCGCCCTTGGCGTGCAAGACCTGCTGACGCCCAACCAAGGAGCCGCCTCATGAGCCCGCAAGAACAGGACACCAGCTTCATTGCCGAGGCACTGCCCGCCTTCATCAGCGAAGCCCATGAACACCTTGCCGCACTGGAGCAGTTGCTGCTTGAGCTGGAAGGCGACGCGGGCAACCGACAACTGCTCGACGCCCTGTTCCGGTCCGCTCACACCATCAAAGGGTCCGCGGGACTGTTCGGCCTGGACGAGGTTGCCGCATTCACCCATCACGTTGAGACATTGTTGGACCAATTGCGCGATGGCGCTGCGTCCCTAACGCCAGAAACAAGCACGCTGCTGCTGCGCTGCAATGACGAGATACGCGTGCTCATTTGCGCAGCGGAACGACAAGTGCCTGCCGATGCCGCGTCGGCTTCTCGGCGAGAGGCCCTGGTTCAAAGCCTGCGAGCAATCTCCGCCCCTTCTATGCAGCAAGTTCAGGCCGCCACAGCTCCGAGCAGCGAGTCAGCCCCCGATGCCGGCCTGAGGTCCTGGCGAATCCGGATCGACTTCGGCATCGAGACCTTTCGGGATGGCATGGATCCCCTGGCGCTTCTCAGCTATTTGCGCGGGCTCGGTGATTTGAGCGAAATGCAGTGCACAAGTGCCCGGATGCCGGAACTTCAAGCCATGGACCCGGAAGCCTGCTACCTGACGCTCAGCTTCGTCTTCAGCTCGGCCGTCGAACACAGCACACTCGAAGCCGCGTTCGACTTCATCCGCGCTGAATCGCAGGTGCACATCGAAGCACTGCTCGATGCTTCACTTCAGGGGGCCGCCCTCGATCGCGGCCACAGCCTGGACTCGACTGCCTCCTTGAATTCGAGCACAGCGGCAACAGCCACGCCGGCCTCTGCTCGACCGGACGATACGCCCCCGCCACGCACAAGTTCAGCCCCTGCCGCCAGCGATGAACCACGCTTCATCCGCGTGCCCGCCGACCGACTTGACCTGGTGATCAACCTGCTCGGTGAGCTGGTCATTGCCAGTGCCGGCGCATCTTTGCTTGCCAAGCAGAGCCGCCAGGGAGCCTTGATGGCCGCCAATGAACAGATCGGACAATTGGTCGAAGAGGTTCGCAACGGCACGCTGCAACTGCGCATGGTGCAGATCGGCGAGACCTTCTCGCGCTTTCGCCGTGTGGTGCGGGACACGGCCGCTGAACTGAACAAGGATGTTGCCCTGCAAATCATGGGCGGCGACACCGAGCTGGACAAGTCGGTGGTGGAACGTATTGCCGACCCCATGATGCACCTGGTTCGCAATGCACTCGACCACGGCCTTGAGTCGCCAGAGGAGCGCATCGCAGCCGGCAAATCACCCCAAGGGCGGCTGACGCTTTCGGCGCGTCACGAAGCGGGCAGCATCCTGATCCAGATCGAGGATGACGGGCGCGGCGTGCGCCGCCAGAAAGTGCTGCAGCGCGCTTGGGAGCGGGGGCTGGTCGAAGCCGGCGTACAGCCAAGCGATGCCGACATCCTGCGCCTGATCTTCGCCCCAGGCTTCTCGACGGCCGAAAAGGTGACGAATCTGTCCGGCCGCGGGGTCGGCATGGATGTGGTGCGCAGCAATATCGAGCAGCTGCGCGGCAATGTCGCCATCGACAGCGTCGAAGGCCAAGGCACGCGCATCACCATCCGGCTGCCTCTGACCCTGGCCATCATCGACGGCTTCCTGGTCGGCGTCGGCCAGTCCAAATTCATCTTCCCCCTGGATGCGGTGGTCGAGGTGATCGAAAACCGCCCGGCCTTGGCCGCCATGGATGAGCGCGGCCGGGGCACCGTCGAATTGAGAAGTCAGGTCTTGCCGGTGGTGGGCTTGCGCGAACTGTATGCCATTGACTCGGCCACGCCCGAACGCAGCAGCGTGGTCGTGCTGCAGTCGAGCGGCCAGCGCTACGGGGTTCAGGTCGACCAGTTGCTGGGCCAGCATCAGACCGTCATCAAGCCTTTGGGCCGCATGTTCCGCAGCCTGCGCGGCATGTCGGGCTCTTCCATTCTGGGCAACGGTGAAGTCGCACTGATCTTCGATGTGCACTCGCTGTGCCAACTCGCCACCGATCCCCCCCACCGCCACGCCAATCGTCACACCGCTCCACTTCGCGAAGGACACACATCATGACGCAGATTCGCACCTCCTGGCTCGCCCAACTTGTGGCCGGCGCCGAACTGCAACAAGCCCATGAAATCGCAGAGCACGCACGAGCGGATTCCAGCCTGGCGCAAGAGCGCACGGACGAGCTGCAAGCCGTGCTTGGCGCCCTCAGCAAGTCGCAGGCCGTGATCGAGTTCGCCATGGACGGCAGCGTGCTCACCGCCAACGACAACTTCCTGCACCTGCTCGGCTACCAGCTCGATGAAATCAAGGGACGCCACCACAGCATGTTTGCCGCGCCCGGCGTGGCGCAAAGCCCCGAGTACCGTCAGTTCTGGGACAAGCTGGCACGCGGAGAATTCGATTCCGGCCAGTACAAGCGTATTGGCAAGGGCGGCCGCGAGGTCTGGATCCAGGCCAGCTACAACCCCGTCTTCGGACCGGATGGCAAGCCCAGCAAGGTGCTCAAGTTCGCCACCGACATCACCGCTGTCGTGCTGCAGGCCGCCGAACAAGCCGGGCAACTGAAAGCCGTCAGCCAATCGCAGGCCGTGATCGAGTTCAAGCTCGACGGCACCGTTCTCTGGGCCAATGAAAACTTCCTGGCCGCCCTGGGCTACAGCTTGGACGAAATCAAGGGCCGGCACCACAGCATGTTCACCGAGCCCGGCGTCTCGCAAAGCGTGGCCTACCGCCAGTTCTGGGACAAGCTGGGGCGCGGTGAGTTCGACGCGGGGCAGTACAAACGCATCGGCAAGGGTGGGCGTGAAGTCTGGATTCAGGCCACTTACAACCCCATCTTCGATATGGACGGCCGGCCCTTCAAAGTCGTCAAGTACGCGACCGACATCACAGCGGCCAAACTGCAAGCGAGCGACCATGAAGGCCAACTCGCGGCCGTCCACAAGTCGCTGGCCGTGATCGAGTTCAAGCTCGACGGCACCATTTTGGGCGCGAACGAGAACTTCCTGGCGGCCGTCGGCTACAGCCTGGACGAAATCAAGGGTCGCCACCACAGCATGTTCGTGGAAGCGAGCCATGTCCAGAGCCTTGAATACCGGCAGTTCTGGGAAAAGCTCGGCCGTGGCGAATTCGACGCCGGCCAGTACAAGCGCATCGGCAAGGCGGGCCGCGAAATCTGGATTGTAGCCAGCTACAACCCCATCCTGGACGGGGACGGTCGCCCGTTCAAGGTTGTCAAATACGCCACCAACATCACCGCAGCGAAGCTTCTGGCGGCCGACTACGAGGGGCAGATCAAGGCCGTCAGCAAGTCACAAGCAGTGATCGAGTTCCAGCTCGACGGCACCATGCTGAACGCCAACGAGAATTTCCTGGCCACGGTGGGCTACAGCCTCGACGAGATCAAGGGCCGCCACCACAGCATGCTGGTCGAGGCCAGCCACGCTCAGAGCGCGGAGTACCGCCAGTTCTGGGAGAAATTGGCCCGGGGGGACTTCGACGCTGGGCAATACAGGCGCGTCGGCAAAGGCGGCCGCGAGATCTGGATTCAAGCCAGCTACAACCCGATTCGCGACCTCAACGGCCGGCCCTTCAAGGTCGTCAAGTACGCGACCGACATCACGGCCGAGGTGCAGGCCAGCCGCATGCTGCGTGAGGCGGTCGAGCAAGCACAAGAAGTCACCGCCGCCGCACGCTTGGGTGACCTCAGCGGTCGCATCCCCCTTCAAGGCAAGACGGGGCCAATCGAACATCTCTGTTCCGGCGTGAACGCCCTGATGGAAACCACCGGGGGCATCTTTGATGACATGGGCCGGGTGTTCAGCGCCCTGGCCTCGGGCGACCTGACCCAGCGCGTAACGCGTGACTACACCGGCGTCTTCGAGCAAGTCAAACAGGACGCCAACAGCAGCTGCGAAAAGCTGGCCGGTGTGATCGCCGAGGTTCGCGCCGCTGCCGAGGCCTTGGGCAGCGCCTCCAACCAGGTCAGCGACACCGCGCAAAGCCTATCCCAAGGCGCCAGCGAACAGGCGGCCGCGGTGGAGCAGACCACCGCGTCCATCGAACAGATGTCCGCATCCATCGCACAAAACAGCGACAACGCCAAGGTCACCGATGGCATGGCCACCAAGGCCAACAAGGAAGCCGGCGAAGGCGGTGTCGCCGTCACGCAAACCGTGGCCGCCATGAAGCAGATCGCCGCCAAGATCAGCATCGTCGACGACATCGCCTACCAGACCAATCTGCTGGCCCTCAATGCAGCCATCGAGGCCGCTCGGGCCGGGGAACATGGCAAAGGCTTTGCCGTGGTCGCCGCCGAAGTGCGCAAGCTCGCCGAGCGCAGCCAGGAGGCCGCCAAGGAGATTGGCGACCTCGCCGGCGACAGCGTCAGCACGGCCGAGCGCGCCGGGCGCCTGCTGGGCGAAATCGTGCCCAGCATTCAAAAGACCAGCGATCTGGTGCAAGAGATCGCGGCGGCGTCGCAGGAGCAAAGTCAGTCGGTCAACCAGATCGGCAGCGCCATGACCCAGCTCAGCAAGGCCACGCAGCAAAACGCGTCGGCCTCGGAAGAGCTCGCCGCGACCTCGGAGGAGCTGTCCAACCAGGCCGGTCAGCTGCAGGAGGCGGTGGCCTTTTTCCGTCTTGACAGCGAAGGCACCAGCTCGCCCAAGCAGCGCAGCGAAGCGGCCCGCCCCACCGAACGGCGCGCACCCAACTCGCCCATGCGCGGCAACCCGCCGGCCGCGGCGCAGCCAGCTCGCGCAGCCGCCACCGGAACTCGCGGCAACTTCCGTCCCTACTGAGACGCCGCCACCCCACCCGCGATACACCGCATCAAAGCCAAAGGACCACCGCCATGACGCCCAACTCCACCTCCTGGCTCGCCCAACTTGTGGCCGGCAGCGAACTGCAACAAGCCCATGAAAACGCCGAGCGCGCACGAGCGGACGCCAGCCTGGCGCAAGAGCGCGCGGACGACCTGCAAGCCGTACTGACCTCCATCAGCCGGTCACAAGCCGTGATCGAGTTCACCACGGACGGCACCGTGCTCACCGCCAACGAGAACTTCCTGCATCTGCTCGGCTACCAGCTCGATGAAATCAAGGGGCGCCACCACAGCATGTTTGCCGCGCCCGGCGTGGCGCAAAGCCCTGAGTACCGTCAGTTCTGGGACAAGCTGGCACGCGGCGAATTCGATTCCGGCCAGTACAAGCGTTTCGGCAAGGGCGGCCGCGAGATCTGGATTCAAGCCAGCTACAACCCCGTCTTCGGACCGGATGGCAAGCCCAGCAAGGTGGTCAAGTTCGCCACCGACATCACCGCCGGCACACTGCAGGCCGCCGACCAAGCGGGACAAATCAAGGCCGTCAGCAAATCCCAGGCCGTGATCGAGTTCAAGCTCGACGGCACCATTCTCACTGCCAATGAAAACTTGCTGGCCGCCGTGGGCTTCAGCTTGGACGAGATCAAAGGCCGGCACCACAGCATGTTCGCCGAGCCCGGCGTCTCGCAAAGCCTGGAGTACCGCCAGTTCTGGGACAAGCTGGGGCGCGGCGAGTTCGATGCGTGGCAGTACAAACGCATTGCCAAGGGCGGGCGTGAAATCTGGATCCAAGCCAGCTACAACCCCATCTTCGACATGGACGGGCGTCCGTTCAAGGTGGTCAAGTACGCGACCGATGTGACCGCGGAAGTGATGGCCAGCCGCATGCTTCGCGAGGCCGTCGAGCAGGCCCAGGTCGTCACGGCGGCCGCGCGCGACGGCGACCTGACCCAGCGGATTTCCATGCAGGGCAAGAGTGGCGCCATCGAGCAGCTCTGCCTGGGCATCAACGCCATGATGGAGACCACCTCGACCATCTTCGATGACGTCGGGCGCGTGGTCGGCGGCCTGGCCGCGGGCGACTTGTCGCAGCGGATCACCCGCGACTGCAAGGGCACCTTCGAGCGCGTCAAGCAAGATGCCAACACCAGCAGCGAGACGCTCGCTGACATCATTGACGATGTGGTGCGCGTGTTCTCCGCCATGGCCAACGGTGACCTCAGCCAACGCATCAGCCGCGAAGGTCAAGGGGTCTTTGAGCAGGTCAAGCTGGATGCCAACAGCAGCTGCGAGAAGCTGGCCGCCGTGATCGGCGAAGTGCGCGCTGCTGCCGAGGCACTGAACAGTGCCTCCAACCAGGTCAGCGACACCGCGCAAAGCCTGTCCCAGGGCGCCAGCGAGCAGGCGGCCTCGGTGGAAGAAACCACCGCGTCCATCGAGCAGATGTCCGCATCCATCGCGCAGAACAGCGACAACGCCAAGGTCACCGACGGCATGGCCACCAAGGCCAACAAGGAGGCCGGCGAAGGCGGCATGGCCGTCACGCAGACCGTGGCCGCCATGAAGCAGATCGCAGCCAAGATCAGCATCGTCGACGATATCGCCTACCAGACCAATCTGCTGGCCCTCAATGCAGCTATCGAGGCCGCTCGGGCCGGCGAGCATGGCAAGGGCTTTGCCGTGGTCGCCGCCGAGGTGCGCAAGCTCGCCGAGCGCAGCCAAGAGGCCGCCAAGGAGATCGGCGACCTCGCCGGCGACAGCGTCAGCACCGCCGAGCGCGCCGGACGCCTGCTGGGCGAGATCGTCCCCAGCATTCAAAAGACCAGCGATCTGGTGCAAGAGATCGCGGCGGCGTCGCAGGAGCAAAGTCAGTCGGTCAACCAGATCGGCGGCGCCATGACTCAGCTCAGCAAGGCCACGCAGCAAAACGCCTCGGCCTCGGAAGAACTCGCCGCGACCTCGGAGGAGCTGTCCAACCAGGCCGGTCAGCTGCAGGAGGCCGTGGCCTTTTTTCGCCTTGACAGCGAAGCCGTGCTAACGCCCAAGCCACGCAGCGAAGCGGCCCGCCCCATCGAACGGCGCGCACCCAACTCGCCCATGCGTGGCAACCCGCCGGTCTCGGCGCTGCCGCCCCGTGTCGCCGCCACCGGAACGCGCGGCAACTTCCGTCCCTACTGAGCCGCCAGGAGCCCGAAGCCATGAACACGCAAGCCACAACATCGCAGTACCTCACCTTTTCCCTGGGTGAAGAGGTCTTTGGCATGGACATACGAACGGTGCGAGAGATCATCCAGGTCGGCCCCGTGACCACGGTGCCACTGATGCCCGACTTCGTGCGCGGCGTGATCAATTTGCGTGGCGCCGTGGTGCCGGTGATCGACCTTCACGCCCGCTTCGGCCGGCCGGCCGCCGGCCTAAGCAAAAAGAGCTGCATCGTGATCTTCGATGCCATGCGCCAGGGCGAGCGGGTGGAACTGGGGCTGCTGGTCGATGCTGTCAGTGAAGTGGTGGACATCCCGGCTGCGGACATCGAGCCCGCGCCCGACTTCGGATCGGCCGTTCGGCGCGACTTCATCCAAGGCATGGGGCGGCTGGGCCAGCGTTTTGTGATCGTGCTGGAGCCCGATCGCGCCTTCGATCTCGACGATATGGCCGTGCTGTGCGAACGCAATCAGCTCGCTGAAGCGGCCTGACCCGCAAGCTTACCGAGGACCGACGATGGGACCACTCAACGACGCCGCCTTCCGCCGCATCAGGAGCCTGATGCACGAATCGGTCGGCCTGGCCTTCCCCGACACCAAGAAACCCTTGATCCAGTCCCGGCTCACGCCTCGGCTGCTGCAGCTGGACATCCAGCGCTTCGAAGACTATGTCGATTTGATTTCCGGCCCCAACGACGCGGGCGAGTTCCAGATGGCCGTGGATCTCCTGACCACCAACGAAACCTATTTTTTTCGCGAGCCGGCTCATTTCGAGCTGATGTGCAAAGAGCTGGCGCGCACCCGCGCGAGTTCAGTTTCAATCTGGAGCGCCGCCTCGTCTTTTGGAGACGAGGCCTACAGCCTTGCCATGTTGCTGGCGGATATGGCCGCCCAAGGCAGCATTGGCGAGGACTGGCAGATCCTGGGCACCGACATCAGCGATCGCGTCCTGCGCAGTGCGGCGGCCGGCATCTATCCCGAAGAACGCCTGCATGAGGTGACCATGGACAGGCGGCGGCGCTACTGCCTGCGCGGTGAAGGCCCCTCAAAAGGTTTGATTCAGATGCATGAAAAGCTGCGCGCGAAAGTTCGCTTTGGCTGGCTCAATCTGTGCCGCCCCATTGAAGACATCGGGCCCTTCGATGTCATCTTTCTGCGCAATGTCTTGATCTACTTTGACGCGCCCACCAAGCGCACGGTGATCGACCGCGTGCTCACCCAACTCAAGCCGGGTGGCCTGCTCTTTACCGGCATGGCGGAAGGACGGCTGCTGTGCGACACCGCCATGGAGCAGTTGGCCACCGGGGCCTTCCGGAAGCTTGGCAGCTGCGCGGTCGCTGCTTGACGCCCTTGCCCAGGAGCCAACGATGCCCATCACCGTGTACGCCGTGGACGATTCCGCCGTGGTTCGGCAAGCCATGCAGCATCTGCTGCAGGGCGACCCCGACCTGGTGCTGATCGGTACCGCACCCAACCCCATCATTGCCGCACCGGCCTTGCGCAAGCAGCGCCCCGATGTGTTGCTGCTCGATATCGAAATGCCTGGCATGGACGGCCTGACCTTCTTGCGCCAGCTGATGGCGGAGGCGCCGATCGCCACCGTGATCTGCTCCACCCTGACCGAGAAAGGCAGCCGCGTGGCACTCGATGCACTGGCTGCCGGCGCGGTGGCCATCATTGCCAAGCCGCGCCTGGGCCTCAAACAGTTTCTTGAAGACTCCCGACGCGAGCTGCTGCAGACCCTCAAGGCAGCCGCCTTGAGTCGGCCGCGACGCCAGACCCAAGATGCGGTGGTGGAAAAGCCGCTTGCCCCCAGACCGGTGGCGCCGTTGCGTGCGCTGGCCGTCAACAAGCCGATTGTTCTGGGCGGCTCGACCGGCGCCACCCAGGCCTTCGAAGCGATTCTGCTGTCCCTGCCGGCCGACTCCCCGGGCATGGCCGTGGTTCAACACATGCCCGAACGCTTCACCGCCATGTATGCCGAGCGCTTGAATGCCGCCGCGGCCATGGAGGTGCGCGAAGCAAAGAGCGGCGACCGCCTGGAGCGGGGTCTGGTGCTGATCGCGCCTGGCGGCCGCCATATGCAGCTACGCAAAAGCGCCGGTCAGTATTTTGTCGAAGTCTTCGACGGTCCCAACGTCAACCGACACAAGCCCTCGGTCGACGTGCTGTTCAAGTCAGCGGCGGAGTGTGCGGGCGGTGACGCGCTGGCCATCATCCTCACCGGCATGGGTGACGACGGCGCCCGCGGCATGCGCTTGATGCACAACGTCGGCGCCCGCACCATTGCGCAGGACGAAGCCAGCTGCGTGGTCTTCGGCATGCCCAAGGTCGCCATCGAACAAGGCGGAGTGGACTCGGTGCTGCCGCTGGGCCAGATCGCGCAGGCGGTTCTGGCTTTTGATGCGCGGCATTGAGTTCAGTCGGCAGGGATCGCAGAGCTCGCAAGCCACAGACTCCTCCCGGAGTCCGTGTGCGGGCTCAGCCATCCTGCTTGTATCGCTGTCTGGCCTTCACCAGCCACGGACTCCTTCCGGAGTCCGTGTGCGGGCTCAGCCATCCCGCTTGTATCGCTGTCTGGCCTTCGCCAGCCACGGACTCCTTCCGGAGTCCGTGTGCGGGCTCAGCGTTTGCCGTGGCGGAACTGGGGGGGGCGCTTGTTCAGGAATGCGTCCATGCCTTCGCGCTGATCGTCGGTGCCGAAAACCGCATGGAAGACGCGGCGCTCGGATGTGACGCCCTCCTTCAGGCCGCTCTCGAAACTGCGATTGACCAGCTCCTTGATCAGCTGAAGAGCCGGCGCGCTGAAGCCGTTGATGGTTTCAGCGGCGGCGAGCGTTTCTTCCATCAGCTTGTCCGCCGGCACCACGCGCGAGACCAGGCCGCTGCGCTCGGCTTCGGCTGCATCCATCATGCGAGCGGTCAAGAGCAGGTCCATGGCCTTGGCCTTGCCGACGGCGCGCGGCAGGCGCTGGGTACCGCCGGCACCGGGCGTGACACCGAGCTTCACTTCGGGCTGGCCGAACTTGGCGGTGTCGGCGGCGATGATGAAATCGCACATCATGGCCAGCTCGCAACCGCCGCCCAATGCGAAGCCTGCCACGGCCGCGATCACCGGCTTCTTGACGCGCAGGATGTGCTCCCAATTGCGCGTGATCATGTCGGTGCGCACGGCGCTCTGGAAGTCGTGCTGGGCCAAAGTCGGAATGTCGGCACCGGCGGCAAAAGCACGCTCGGAGCCCGTCAGCACGATGCAACCGATGCTGTCGTCAGCGTCGAAGGCCAGCAATGCTTCGCCGAGTTCATCGAACAAGGGGTCGCTCAGGGCGTTCAAGGCCTTGGGGCGGTTGAGGGTGATCAGGGCGGTCTTGCGCGGGCCCTCGCCGTGGACGGCGGTGATGATGCATTCGTAGCTCATGGCTGGGTCACTCCTTCAGGGAAGTTTGGGGGTTCGGGGCTTCGATCCTGGGCTTCACTATAGGCGGCACACCTGCAGGCGGTGCGGCCTGGGCTGGCGGCGCCTTGAGCATCAGGTCAATGAAAGTCTGCTCGTCCTGCCGGATGCGCAGGCGAACGGGAAGGTATTGCAGAGTCGGTGCGAGCCAGACCTCGGCCGTCAGGTCACCGCCGCCCGCTGTCACCGTCGGCTTCAGATGCCAGGTCTCCAACTCACCCATGGGCGTGGCCAGCGTTTCACGCCCCAGCACCTCGTAGCGCCAGCGGTACTGGCGGCGCGGCAAGGCCAGGGGCAGCTCCAGGATCAAACCTTCACGCAAAGTCTCGCGGCCGGTCAGGAACAGCCAGGTCAGCTGCACAAACTGGCTGGCCGCGTCCTGCATGCCCGG
>Ga0187844_10002129_pt1 | contig 14320 bp, 7 predicted proteins | sample SpaLakP09_SKY_50_FD_134517 | JGI IMG/M metagenome (GOLD analysis project Ga0187844, IMG submission 134517) | Oligotrophic lake water microbial communities from Sparkling Lake, Wisconsin, USA - SP09_SKY_50 | ecosystem: Environmental > Aquatic > Freshwater > Lake | place: USA: Sparkling Lake...
ATTTTGCTCGCCGCTGGGAACATCAGATCCATCGGCTTTGCGAGCCAACGGTCTTCAACACCGCCTACAAGTTCCAGTAAGCCAGAATTCAATGATTGAACATTGCCACTGCGGTCGGTCACCAAAGCCGGGCAAGGTAGCTGATCAAATGTTGGCATAGTTGGCTAGCAGATTAAGTGGGCTGGGCAAGAAACTCACGCATAGCATCAATAACCAGCGTAGGCTCACTCATATGGGAACAGTGGCCTTGTACTTCCAGCACTTTCAAAGTGCTTCCGGATAAATGGGCATGCATATATTCGCCAACGTTGAGCGGAGCAAGGGTGTCGGTTCGGTGTTGGAGAATCAGACTAGGTACCGTGACCTTGGGCAAATCCGCCCGGTTGTCGGAGAAGAATGTCGTGCGAGCAAAGACTTTTGCGACCTGTGGATCGGTCGAGCAAAAGCTGTCCGAGAGTTCAATGGTGACCGCACCCGATCCCCCCTGTGCCGATACCACCGGTGCAAGATAGTTCGCCCAACCAATGTAGTTTTCATCCATTAAGGCCAGAAGCCCTTCCAGGTCTTCTTTCTCAAAACCACCGATGTACTCAGGCGCATGGTTGACGAAGCATGGGTTAGGGCCCACGAGTACTAACTTGGCGAACAGACCTGGGCGGGCGATGGAAGCGAGTAATCCGATACTGCAACTGACGGAATGGCCAATGAGAATGACGCCGTTCGTCAATTCTAGGGCATCGCAAATGTCCAGGACATCCTGGGCATAGCCGCTGAGATTGGCATATTTAGCCGGGTCGAAGGCCGAAATATCGGATCGTCCGCTGCCTACATAGTCGAACAAGACCTGCTTATGGGTTGAGGAAAACGCTGGTGTCACGCGATCCCACATGTGTTGATTACACCCAAATCCGTGGGCATAAAGCAGCACTGGACCATCACCGTCCAGAACTTTTACATTGTTTCTTACAAGGATGCTTGCATTCCGGGTGTCTGTGTTCATGCGCGTCTCCAACGGGTTTTGATGGAAAGCATTATTGCAGATCTCAGTGATTGATGTGCCTAGATTTGAGGTATCTTCTGCGGCAGTGCTGGCGTCCCAATGGCCAGCCTGCCAGGCCCTCTCGGTCAGATCATCATTAATCTAATGAACAAGGCATTTCTGCACGCTGATGAGGGCATAGCATCCCCCCGGAGAACCTGAAAAAGCTTATTTATCCTTGCTTCAGTAAGAAGATCGGTAAAGGAGGTATCCATCTCGTCTGCTGGTCCCCGCTACCGATTGGTGAGCCTAACTTGCGGCTATATTTTTGGAAAATACGCTATAGTTTGACGGTAGTGAAAGGAACCCTATGCCGCCTCGGGAACATGACTTGAGCGTTTTCGTTGTCGATGACAATGAAATGATGCGTACATTGCTGCGCTTGACCCTGCAGGAGGAAGGTTATCGCTATGACGGCGAAGCGAGCAGCACATCCTCCGCAGTTGAACAGCTAAGAAGTTGTGAGTCCGACATCATTTTGCTGGATGTTATGATGCCAAATGGCAATGGACTGGCTGTGCTGGAGTGGATAAAAAGCCATTTGCCTGCAAGCATGGTGCTGATGGTGTCTGCCCAACACGATCGCCTGACCGTTGAAGCAGCGCTCAAGCTGGGCGCGAGCGGTTTTCTTATCAAGCCTTTCTGCATGCAAGCATTGCTCGAGGCAGTCGGCAAGCTCGAACGCCAGTTGGCGGCACGCAAATGAGCCGCTGCGCGACAGGCCCGCGGCGCTCATACCAGGCACCCGCGCTTGTCTGGTATGGCGCAGGTATGCGATAACAATAATGCTTGCGCCAGGGACGCGTCAGCGTTAGCATCTTTACACGATGGCATTATCTATAGATTAGGTGGGGGCATGTTCACTTTGCAGGAAGCGTCACCCATGTCGATCCTGATCATCGATGATATGGCCAGCAACATTACGGTGTTGCGAGATGCTGTCGACGGACTGGCCGAGGTGTTTTTTGCGACCAGCGGATCGAGCGGCCTGACGTTGGCACGCCATTGTCGTCCCGACCTTGTGTTGCTCGATATCGCCATGCCTGGCATGGACGGTTACGCGGTCTGTGAAGCATTGAAAGCCGATCCGCTCACGGCCGACTGTGCGGTGATTTTCGTCACCGGTTACAGCGGCCCGGACCATGAGCTGATGTCACTGCAGCAGGGCGGAGTAGATTATCTGCAGAAGCCGCTGGATACAGCCGTGGTGCGGGCGCGGGTGTTCAATCATTTAAAACTCAGGATGCAGACACGTGCGCTGGCGCAGGCCCGTCAGGACTTAGCCGATGTGGTCGCGCACCTGCCCGCCTTTGTCAGTTATTGGGATGAACAGCATCTGAACCGTTTCTGTAACGATGTCGCCGGCAGGTGGTTTGGTGTGGCCGCCGCCTCGATGGAGGGTATGGCGTTAGCTGAGGTGGTGGGCAGCGCCAACGCAACACTGATACGGCGTCGCTTGTATGTGGGGCCGCCGGACGCGGCGCCGGCGTTTGAGATGTCCTTGCTTAGCGCCGATGGCGCCACCTTGCACACCCAGGCGTCGGTGGTACGGCGCGCGCGCGGCAAACAGGACAACGGCTTCTTATTGCTAATTACTGACGTCAGCGCCCGTAAGCAAGCCGAGCTGGCGCTGTATGACGAAAAAGAGCGCATGCGCATCATGCTGGATTCAATCGGCGATGCGGTAATCGCCACAGACCACTGCGGATGCGTCACCTTCCTTAATCCCATCGCCGAAGAGATGACCGGCTGGAGCAGCAAGGAGGCGGTCGGGCAAGCCATTGAGTGCGTGATGCCCTTGATTGACGGCGCGAGCGGTGATGCAGCCCGTAATCCTGTTCGATTGGCTCTCAGCGAGGACCGCATCGTCGGGATGGCGCTAGACTGTGTGCTGGTATGTCGCGATGGACGGCGCCTAGTGGTCGAAGATTCGGCGGCACCGGTGCGCGACCGCAACGGTGCCCAGAAAGGCGCCATCATCGTGTTCCACGACGTCAGCGAAGCGCGGGCGATGGCGTACAAGATGACCCATCTGGCCCAGCATGACGCCTTGACCAATCTACCCAACCGCACACTGCTGCGCGACCGGACCACCCAGGCGCTGGAGCAGGCGTCACGCCAAGATCAACAGGTGGCGATGCTGCTGATCGACCTGGATGATTTCAAGGTGATCAACAGCACAGCCGGGCATGCTGTTGGCGACATGCTGCTGCAGCAGGTCGCTTTGCGGCTGCAGCAGGCGCTGCGCGGTGGCGATACTATTTGCCGTCAGGGGGGCGACGAGTTCATCGTCCTGTTAGGCGCAATCGATGATGTGGAATACGCCGGGATCGTGGCGCGTAAATTACTCGCAGTGCTGGCGCAGGCGTTTATGGTCGGTACCCAGCGTTTTGATCTGTCCGCCAGTATCGGCGTCAGCCTGTTTCCCGGGGATAGCAGTGATCAGGATGGCCTGTACCGGCACGCAGATTCCGCGATGTACCGGGCTAAGCAGGAAGGGAAAAGTCGGTTTTGTTTCTTCTCGGCCGAATTGGAGGAGAAACTGCTGGCCCGCCACGCCTTGATCGGCGAGTTACGCAAGGCGATCGAGGACGGCGGGCTGGAAATGCATTATCAGCCGAAAGTCGACGTCCGTGCGGGACGTGTGGTCGGACTCGAGGCGCTGATACGCTGGCGGCATCACGGCGGACTGGTGCCGCCAGCCAGTTTTATTCCGCTGGCCGAAGAGTGCGGATTGATTGTTCCAATAGGGCACTTTGTACTGCGCCAGGTCTGCGCCGACCTGGCCCGGCTGGTCGCCGCACAGCTGCCCATGCCGGTCAGCATCAATCTGGCAGGGCAGCAGTTCGATGATCCCGCGCTAGCCGCCGACATTGCGATGACACTGAGCAGCTATGAATTGCCCAGCCATCTACTGGAAATCGAAATCACCGAAGGTACCCTGATCGAAGATGTCGCCCACTCGCTGGAGAATCTGCGCATCTTAGCCGGGCTGGGGATACGAACCTCAATCGATGACTTCGGAACTGGCTATTCGAGCCTGTCATATCTTAAAAAGTTTCCTATCGATGTGCTCAAGATCGATCAGTCTTTCGTGCGCGACATGCTCACCGACAGTAGCGACGCGGCCATCATCTCAGCCATTATCAGCCTGGCCGGTAGCCTGCACATGGCACTGGTGGCCGAGGGCGTGGAACAGCAAGCCCAGGCTGATCGGCTGCTGGAGATGGGATGCACGATCATGCAAGGCTATCTGTACAGCCGTCCGCTGCCATTCGAAGAGATACTGACCTTGCTGCGCAGCGACACCATCGCTGGTTTGGCATCGGTGCCGGCGTGAACCCGTCAGCGGCGCCGCGCCGCTTGCCAACAGGAGAGTGGGCTTGATGAAGAACCTGTGTGCCAGTTGGCCTTGGTCCTTGCGGCAACGCAGGCTCGGATGGATCTCGGCCGGCGTGGTGCTAGCACTGAGCGCCGGACTGGCCTGGCGCTATACCGGGCCAGTGGTGGCGCCAGTGGCGCCGCTGCCGTTAAAGCTGGCCCTGCCGGTGCAAGTGGCCAGCGGCGCCTTTTTCGTGGCCGAGCAGCGGCAACTGTACCCGCAGCATGGTCTGCTGCTGCAGACCCAGCGTTTTGCGCTGGGCAAACAGGCTCTGGCGGCAGTGATCGAGGGCAAGGCCGACATGGCGGTCGTCGCCGATACACCGTATGTCCTGGAGATCGCCAAAGGCAAGCAGATCGCGGTCGTCAGTACCGTCTATGGCTCGCGCAAGACGGCGGCGCTGCTGGTGCGCGTCGACCACGGCGTGCACACGGCAGCCGACCTGCGCGGTCGCCGCATCGGCACGGTATTTGGCACCAATGCCCAGTATTTTCTCGATAAATTGCTCGAACACCATGGCGTTGGCAGCGCTGAGGTGACCATCATCGATTACGCCCCGGCGGCCTTGCTCACCGCCCTGCGCAACGGCGAGGTCGATGCCATCACCACTTGGCAACCGGAGCTCGCCAGACTGCAGCAAGCGCTGGGCACGAAAGTCGCCGCCCTGTTTGAGCAAGACCTGTTCGTCTATCGTTTTTTATTGGTAGGCAAAGTCGGTTTCATCGACAGCCATCCGCCCGAAGTCCAACGCCTGGTGGCGGCATTGGCAGACAGCCACCAATATATGATCGACCAGCCAATGGTGGCCCGGCAGATCGTGGCCGCCGCCATCGGCTTGCCGCCGGAATTGTTAGCCAGTTTCTTCCAGCCGGTCGACTATGGCTTATCACTCGATCAATCCTTATTGCTCGCGCTGGATGACCAGACCCGCTGGGCACATCAACGGCAGATCATCACCAACCCTGCCGTGCCGAACTACCTGGACTACCTGCGTCCCCAGGCATTGCAGGCGGTGCTGCCCAGTGCGATTTCGATTATCCGGTAGGCGCGTATGACGCTGCAACGACAATCCACCTTGCTGGCCTGGCTCGCCGTTCTGGCGGTGGCGCTAGTGGTCGGCGTGACCCTGAGTGCGGCCAGTCAGGTGCGTACCCAGACCGATCAGATCGAAATGGCGGAAAACACCGCCAAGGCGGTGGGGCAATTCCGTTACCTTGTCATGGAAACTGCGCTGTACCATGAAGCGCGTTCGGGCCAGCAATGGCGCCAGCGGGTCGACAGTTTCAGTCGCCAACTGGCGGCGCACCGTTATAGTGAAAGCAGACAGCAGGCGCTGCTCGATCGTGAACGCGCCAATCTGGCCGTGATCGGGCGGCTGTTTGATAGCTTGTCGGCAGCGACTGACAGTGCCCGCACGGCGTCGGCCGTCAGCGCGCTGTTCCTGACCACCGAGCAAATGGCGAGCGATGGCTTCGAATTAGTCCGGATGAACCGGGATGACTTGCAGCGCGCGCAAGCCCAGTTTAACTGGGTGGTGCTGTGCGCCCTGAGCTTGCTGGCAGGCCTGATCGGCGCGGCGTACCTGATACTGCGACGGCGCGTGCTGGCACCAATCGAACGGATCCAGATGGTGGTGGAGCAGGTGGCGCAAGGCGACCTGACGCCGCGCGTTGCGCTCCACCTCGATAACGAGATCGGTTTTCTGGCGCATCGCTTCGATGCGATGACCGAGCAGTTGGCGCAGACGCACAGCGTCATCAGCGCCGAGGTAGAGGAACGTCGACGCGCCGAGTCCGCACTGCAGGAGACCGTGACCGAACTGGCGACGGCACACGAAATGGCTCAGGCTGCGAATATCGCCAAGAGCCAGTTCCTGGCCAACATGGGCCATGAATTGCGCACACCAATGAATGGCATACTGGGCATGTTGCAATTGTTGCGCTATACCCAGCTGACGGAGCAACAACAAGATTACGTGGAAAAGAGCAACCTGGAGGCGCAGTCTTTGCTCGCATTGCTAAACGACTTGCTGGATTTTTCCCGCATTGAAATGCACCAACTGGCGATCGAGGCAGCGCCATTCGCAATCGAGACTGTGCTCACCGATCTGGCAATCCGCTTGCGTGCAATGCAGGGCAGTAAGGCGTTGGAGCTGGTGATCCACTGTGATCCCGCGGTGCCGGCGATGCTGGTGGGGGACAGTGTGCGGCTGCGCCAAATCATGTTGATTTTAGCCAGCAACGGCTTGAAATTCACCGAGCACGGCGAAGTCGTCGTCGACGTCAGCTGTCTGCATCGCGACGGCGATACGGCAGAGCTTGAATTCAGCGTGCGCGACACCGGGATCGGCATCGCCGCGGAACAGCTCGAAGTGATCTTCGAACAGTTCCGTCAGTCCGAGGGAGCCGCGACGCGACGCTACGGCGGCGCCGGCCTTGGACTGACGATCAGCCGTCGCCTGGTGACACTCATGGGCGGTGAACTGGAAGTTACCAGTACGCTCGGCGTCGGCAGCGTGTTCCGTTTTCGCTTGCGCCTGGCGACCGTCGCGTTGCCCCCAACGGGTGCCGAGACGGCGCCCTACCGGGTGCTGGTCATCGACGATCATGCGCTGACGCGGGCAGCGATATTGGACATGGTCGAGGTCGCCGGCTGGCGTGGCGAGGCGGCGGCCGGCAGCACTCAGGCCTTGGCCAGCATGGAGGCGGAAGGCGGCGAATTTGACGTGGTCTTGCTCGACTGGCGCATGCCAGACATGGATGGCTGGCAACTGGCCGCACGCTTGCGTGCAGCGCGACCGGGACAGCGCCGCCCCGTCATCATCATGGTGACGGGCTGCGGCAGTATTGAGCTGGCAGCCCGCAACGAAGCCGAGCGCGCGTTGATCGATGCTTACCTGAGCAAGCCGGTGACGGTATCGCTGCTGCGGGAAGCGGTCACAGCAGCATTCGAGCTAGAGCGCAGCGCTACTGTCGCGGTCCATGCACGTCTGGCAGGTCTGCGGATACTGGTAGTCGATGACAATCCGATGAACCTGCTGGTGGCCTGCGAATTACTGCAACGGGAAGGTGCACAGGCCGAGTCCGCCGAGGGCGGGCTGGCGGCCATCGCGCTGGCGCAGCGCAGCGATCGTGCTTACGACGCCGTCCTGATGGATATCCAGATGCCGGACATGGATGGATTGGAAACCACGCGACGCTTGCGCGCAGATCCACAGACCGCCGATCTGCCGATCATCGCGGTCACCGCCAATGTGCTGGATAGTGACCGCGCCGCCAGCCGGGCGGTGGGCATGGACGCGCACCTGGGCAAACCGGTTGCACAGCAAGAGTTGGTCCGGACTTTGCTTAGTGTTTGCCAAGCTCGGCAGCTTAAATTGGCCAACGACGCCGGCGTCGCCAGCGCTGTGTCACCGGCGCCAGCGCTGGTGATTGATCACCAGCTGGCGCTATCGCGTCTGGACGGCAATGTTAGCCTGTATGCAACCCTGATACAATCGTTCCACAAAGAATGTAGTAGCGCGCTCAAGGCACTACGCTTGGCGCAGCGGCATAATATGCTGGGTGCCGGCGCGGACCGCCTGCATGCGTTCAAAAGTGCCGCTGCCATTATCGGCGCGGTGCCACTGCAGGAGTGTGCAGCAGCGCTGGAAGCCTGTTGGCGAAACGGCGCTGGTGACGATGGCGCGTCATTGGCAACCCTGATACAACTGACCGAAAGTAGCTTGTCCGAGCTGGCGCAGTTCGCTAGCGAAGACGCGCCCATTTAGCGGGCTGTGCCGAGACGGCAATGGGCGCAATGGCCAGCGCTGCAATGAGCGGCGCTGGAAAGCTGCCACACGGCTTTATTTGAAACACGACATTCAAGGCGCGCGAAACGCGCGGGAGCGACAATGAGTATCAATAGCGAGTCTGAATGCAGCGTACCCGCAAGGGATGGGGGGCGGCCACTGTTGCTGATTGCGGACGATCAGCCCAGCAACATCCGGGTCTTATTCGAAATCTTCAAGGATGACTATGAAGTGTGCATGGCGCTTTCCGGTGAGGCCGTGTTGACATTCCTCGAGCAACGCATCCCGGATCTGATCCTGCTGGACATTGTGATGCCCGAGCTTGGCGGCTTCGCGGTTTGCCAACGCCTCAAGGAATCGGCGCGCACCGCCAACATACCAGTGATTTTTGTCACCGCAAACAACGACCCTGAGGAGGAGGCACGCGGGCTGGTTGCGGGCGCCGTCGACTTTATCGCCAAGCCCTTTCACGCCACCGTGGTCAAGGCCCGCGTCAACACTCAGCTGACGGTCAAACGACAGGCCGATCAACTGCGCGCCATGGCAATGATCGATGGACTGACCGGGGTGGCCAATCGGCGTCGTTTCGACGCCGCGCTGGAAATGGAATGGCGACGGGCAGCCAGGGAGGGTGGCGAACTGGCTGTCATCATGATTGACGTCGATTTTTTCAAACGGTATAACGATCGCTTTGGGCATCTGGAGGGGGACCACTGCTTGCGGCAGGTCGCTGGCGCCTTACAACAGCGATTGAGCCGTTCGCCCGACCTGCTGGCGCGTTATGGCGGCGAGGAGTTCGCCTGTGTGCTGCCGGCCACCGGGCTCGATGGCGCTTTAATCTTAAGCAAGGAACTGGAACAGCGGGTGCGCGCGCTGGGGTTGCCACATCCCGACTCCGAGGCCGCGCCAGTCGTCACCGTTAGTATTGGCGTGGCGGCTGGACGGCCGAACCAGGGCGGCAGCGCCGCCGCGCTGCTGGCGAGCGCCGATACCCAGTTGTACCGCGCCAAACAAAGCGGGCGCGCGCGCGTCTGCGGCCAGACATTTGACGAGCCGCCTACAGGCGGCGCTCAGATCGCAGCGCTGGCGAACTAGACGGGCCTAAGCTGATCCCCGCTAAGCGTCCTGCGCCAGCGCACCTTGCAGGGTAGTGCAAAGCGCGAGTCCGGCACCAAAGTCGAGCGCGCGTATCGCCTGACCGAGCGCATCGAGGGTTTGCTGGTGCCCCGCTAAGTTTAAACGTTCCAGCGCGTCAAAGGCGGGCAAGGCTGCCATATTGGAGGTGGCCAATAGTTGTGCCAGCTGATCGAGCTGGTCCGACAGAGCCCGCAGGTCCGGCGCCTGTGACGGGGGCGCGGCAGGACGGTAGAACGCGGCGCGCAAGTCCGCGTGGTCGGCCGCGCTGGCACAGGCATCGAACAAGGGGGCCAGTGTGGGCCAAGGCTGGCTGGTCGATGCCAACAGGGCGTGTTCGGCCTCGGCGGCGAGTGTCGCCAAAGCCTGGGCGCCGACCAGCGCTGCAATGCCCTTGAGATTGTGCAGAATTTGGGCTGCGCTGGTGCGCTGTTCATCCTGGGCGGCGGCGCGCAGGCGCTCACTCAAGGTGCGCGACTCTTGCGGAAAAGCTTGCAAGGCTCGCGCATAGGTGGCCTGATTTCCGCCCATGCGCGCCAGCGCGGCCGCTTCATTCCACGCCGATGCTAACGTCGCCGTCGCCGTCGCCGTCGCCGTCACCATCACCGCTACTGGCGCCGCTGGCGGTGACACTGGCACGGCGGCGTCGGGCGGATGCTGGCCGGACTGGCAATGGTGACGGATCACGCTGATCAGTTCTGCCAACTGGAACGGCTTGCCCACATGGTCGTTCATACCAGCGGCCAGCGCCTCGGCGCGATCGCTGGCCATCGCATTGGCGGTGATTGCGATGATGGGCAAATTCGCCAGATCAGCGCGCAGGCGTATGGCGCGGGTCGCACTATAGCCGTCCATGCCGGGCATTTGCACATCCATCAGCACCGCGTCATAGGTGTCGCCCTTGCCAGTCACCATTGCCACCGCCGCATGACCGTCATTGGCAAGCACCACCGTCGCCCCCTCCGAGCACAGCAACTCGCGCGCGACCTGCTGGTTGATGGCATTGTCTTCGACCAGCAGCAGGCGAAGTCCGTTAAGCTGACCCGCGCCATGCGGCGCTGCCGCTGCCACTGCCACGGGAGTTGGCCCCAGCCGGGATTCTGCCACGACATCATATAGAGCCGACGCAGTCAGCGGCTTATTGACGGCTGCGTCGAACAATGCCGGCTGGGCTTCCAACAGCACGGCACATTCTTCACTGCCATTGCCGGCCGTTAGCGCAATCAGGATTGGGGCAGGCGAGAGATCCAGGCGCCGCAGCCGTTCGGCGGTCTGGCGGCCGTCCAGATCGGGCATGCGCCAGTCGAGCAGGATCACGTCGTAGCAGGCGAGGGGCGCCAGCTCCAGTGCGGCGCGGCCACTTGCGGCTTGCTGCACCTGCCAGCCCAGCGACTGAAGCATGGTTGCGCACGTGCTACGGGCACCATCATGGTCATCGACGATCAGACAATGCAGACCTGTCATTTGCTGCAGCGCGTCGGCGGGGTGGTAAGTCGAATCGCGCTGACAGACGATGGTGAACCGGAACGTGCTACCGCTGCCAGGCTGGCTGTCGGCATGCAACTGTCCCCCCATCATCGACACTAGGCGCCGGCTGATTGCCAGACCCAGACCCGATCCGCCGTAACGACGGGCGGTGGATGCATCGGCCTGAGCAAAGCCGTCAAAAATACGCGCCAGCTGTTCCGGCACGATGCCGATGCCGGTATCACGCACGGAGAACTCCAACACCAACTGATCACCACGCGTTTCCAGCAGCGCTACCCGCACATGGATTTCGCCCGTTTCGGTAAATTTGACGGCGTTGCCCGCCAGATTGATCAGAATCTGCTGCAGGCGCATGGCATCACCGACGATCCAGCGTGGTACGTTGTCGCACTGTTCAAAGATCAACTCCACCGGTTTTTCGCCCAGATTGGTCGATACGATGACACCGATCTCACGCAGCAGCCGGTCGATATTAAAAGGCTTTACTTCCAGTATCATCTTTCCGGCCTCGACTTTGGAAAAGTCCAGGATGTCGTTGAGTATTCCCAATAGTGCCCGCGCCGCCGCTTCGGCCTTGCTGGTATAGTCGGCTTGGCGCGTCGCCAAACCACTGCGCTGCAACAACTGCAACATGCCTAGGATCGCATTCATCGGGGTGCGGATTTCATGACTCATGTTGGCAAGGAATTCGGACTTGGCGCGGCTAGCTTGTTCCGCCTCGGCAGTGCGCTGGGCCAGTGTTCGGTTGAGTAACTCCAGATCCAGCTGTGCTTGCTTGAGTTCCGTCACATCGGACACCAGCACGATAAAGCCGCGCACCTCTTCACCCTCGACATCCGGGATGTAGTGCGCCCAGGTGTGGCGCTGGGTGCCATCGCTCAAGGTCAGGCTACGTTCGAATCGCTGCGGCTCTCCGCACAAAGCGCCCAGCACATAGTTTTCATTCTGGTGAAATAATTCGTCGCCGAGCAGGGTATGTAAGTGTATTTCCGACATTTCGGCCTTGCTACGGCTGAACCACCTCAAATACGCGGCGTTGGCGAAACGGCATAGCAGGTCGGCGTCCCAGTAAGCCACCATGCCCGGAATATTGTCGGCCAGACTATTCAGGAAACGATGGTTGGCCACCAGCTGCTGCTCCACTGCGCGCTGGCTGCTAAGGTCTGCGGCCATGCCGAGGTAGCCCATGAGCGAACCGGTATCATCCTTCAGCGCCGTGACGGACAGCAGCACTGGCACCGCACTCCCGTCGCGCCGCAGGTATGTCCACTCGTGCTCGTTCGGCAGCCCGCGCAGCGCCTTGACGACAAACACTGCAAACCCCGGTTCAATCTGCTCGCCCAGTTGCAAACTGAATTCCTTCGCCCGGGACACCACTTCCGCCGGGTCATGGAACATGGCCGGCGTGTGTTGGGCAATCAGGTCGGCCGCCTGGTAATCGAGCAGCCTTTCCGCTGCCGGATTAAAGGTGATGATCTTGCCTTCGAGATCGGTTGCGATGATGGCGTAGCCCGCATGCTGCAGTATTGCCTGCTGCATGGCCGAGACCTGCCGTATCTGCGCGGTACGTTCGGCTACCTGCTTTTCAAGCGAGCGGTTCAGTTCTAGGATACGCGCCGCAGCCGCCGTCTGTTCGCTGATGTCGCGGGCGGTTTTGGCGGCGCCGATCACGCGGCCGGCCGCGTCTAAAATGGGGGAGACCGTCACTGCAATATCGACCAGACTGCCATCACGCCGCTGCCGCTGGGTGTGTTGGTTGGAGACGACCTCGCCGGTTTTTACCTTCCTTAGGATGGCCGCTTCCTGGGCAAGTGCGAAGTCTGGAATGATCAGTTCGGACAGTTTCTTGCCGATCGCCTGCTTGGCGTTATAACCGAAGATGCGCTGGGCGCCCTCATTCCAGCTGGTCACGACCCCCTCAAGATCCTTGCCGATGATCGCGTCGTGCGAACTGCGCACGATGGCCGCCAGCTCTTCAATCTGTTTTCTGGAACGGCGCCGTATCGCCAGGAATAGGTAGAGCACTAGCGCCACCGCGCTATAGATACCCGCCACGATACGCAGCTGAGACCAGCGCGCGTTTTCTGCGACTGTCTCGGCCACGCTGTCGGGCAAAGCCAGCGTCAGTATCGGGTTGCGCGCTGGGGTGCCGAGGTCGAGCCACAGCGGCGCGCTGCGGACGTGCAGTTGCCCCCCCGGACCGGCGAGGCGACGCAAGCCCAGGCCGCTATCGGCTGGGTCGGGAAGGTTTTGGTAGTCGCGGTACCAATTGGTGCGTGGTCCAGCGGCCCGCGGGGCCACCAGGTAGCTGCCATCAGGGGCGGTGAGAAATAACTGGAACTCTGGTGCCAGGTTGCTGTACAGGCTGGCCAGCATGGCGTCTGCGTCTGCGGTCAGAACTACCATTCCGAAGACCCCGCCGTTCGCATCGAGCACCGGGGTGGCGGCGTGGATCACCCGCTGATCGGCGCGATCGGCGCAGCCGCTCGAATCTTCCCGGCGGAATTCCGACAGATAGACTTGACCCGCCGCAAGCTGGTGCGTCGCTCGGAAAAAATCCTCCGCGCCCTGTTGCATCAAGGCGCTAGCCGGAACGGTCCCGGTCTTCTGGTCGGGGCGCCGGGTGCGCAAAATCTCTTTGCCGCCGTCTGCCAGGCCAATCAGGCGGATGCAGATCACTTCCTGATTGGCTTTCATGAAACTAGCAAAGATCTGCCCCAGGCGTTGTTCCCACTGGCGACGGCTGGAACCCTCCTGCGGGTCGTAACCATGATGAGCGATGGCGCGCGTGATGCCGTCGACCGGCGGCACGTTGGCAAGAAAGACTACCTCGCGACGCATCGACGCCAACTCGGTGGAGATGGCGTCGCTGCGCAGATTAACGGACGCGCCCATCCTCGCAGCGTAGGCGCTCAGCGTCTGTTGTCGCTCGTTTTCGCCGGCTTGGTAGGTCAGCATGGCTGCCCCCAACAGTAAACCGATCAGCGCAATGAACAGGGCGGCTTTGGCGCCCTGTGGACCTAGTCTGCGTTGCCGCATGGTTCTCCTTCTCGACAGGGGACACGAGGCTCTCATGTCCTTTCAGCATCTAGGTCATAGTACCTTGTAATCGATGGGCAAACCAGTTGTAGTAGGCCCAGAGCCATGCGGCCAGCTTTGCGCGCAAACGTCTATCCATTCAAGAGTTTATTCGCGCGAATAACAACACACATGCTAAGTTAATGAATTAGAAGAGAGGTAGTTCAAGTTTTTATTTTGACGTAACAGCGTCAAGACGGCGCGTCAAGACGGAATGTCAGGACAGACCTTCCTGCCGAGGCAAGCTTGACCGCAACTCAAATACTGGGTCTACTAGCGCCACCATTGAAAACAGAACAACTCAGGAGCCAACCTTGGACATTTCCCCGGCAACGGCGCACAGCGCTGCCACCAGCCATCCGCCTGCAGGACGCCGCATCATTGCTCTGGTGATGATGCTGTTCTTCGC
>Ga0187844_10002130_pt1 | contig 14316 bp, 11 predicted proteins | sample SpaLakP09_SKY_50_FD_134517 | JGI IMG/M metagenome (GOLD analysis project Ga0187844, IMG submission 134517) | Oligotrophic lake water microbial communities from Sparkling Lake, Wisconsin, USA - SP09_SKY_50 | ecosystem: Environmental > Aquatic > Freshwater > Lake | place: USA: Sparkling Lake...
CCTGCCGCCCTGCCGCCCTGCCGCCCTGCCGCCCAGTGAGCATACTCCTGCGGGTAGGCGGCCTTAAAACGCGCCAGATAGAGACGTGCGTCCTCGTCCCGGCCCAACAAGACGGCACTTTCGATCAGCTTTTCTACCACCCGGGCTTCTGGTGAGTAATGGAGAAGTTTCAAGCCCATGGCATACAGTTGCTCAGCATTGTCTCGTGTCAAGGGTGTGAGGGTGTACTCGGCAAACCGGACTTGATCGCTGAACAACCAGGACCCTCGTATTTTCTCAAGGGTGTTCTCGCGAAATGCTGGCGCTCTTTGATCTGGCTCCAGGTAGATCTGGCTGATGCGATGGTAGTCCCACGTTGCATATGCAGCGACGAGAAGCAGTGGCCCTCCCAATACTTTGCCGCTCAGTGTGACCGTAGGCCAGCATCGCTGATCCTGCTTGCCAAGCAAGAGTAGGCACAGCGCCGCTGTCATTGCGAACGGACCGAACCAGAGCGGGTACTCAACCAGGCTGTGCAGCGCGATCAGCGCCATAACTAACCACACCATCTGACGTACAGGTTCCTTTTCGCGCCAGGGCCGTGCCCGCGCGATGAGCCAGGCGCTGGCTCCTGTCATCAATACCGCCACAGGAACCCCAAACACAACCGCCAGATGCAATGGCAGGTTGTGTGCGTTATCGATTCTTTCGCACTGGCGTAACCCCGAATAGTCGCTTGTGAAATGAGCGAAACCAAGTTCCCCCCATCCCCAGCCGAGCCATGGTCGTTTGCTGATAAGTTCCAGCATATTGCTCCACAGATTCAGGCGGCTGGCGCAATCCGGTGCCGTGGTCGTGAATCTCGCATAAACGCTATTGTTTTCAGCGTCGCCTCCGACCAGCATTGGTAGGAGCCAGCTTGCTGTCGCGTAGGCTACTAGCGCCGGGATCAGGACCTTTAACACCCATCGTTCGCGCCAGCGGCCCCAGGCTATGGTGAGTCCGATGACGAGCAAAAGCCCCAACAAACCGGTGCGCGATGTCGATGCAGCATTGCCCATGGCAAGCAGGGCGGCCAATGCCGACAGGCCTATGTCCCGCCAAACGTTCACGTTGCGCAAATGCAGCCCCACATACATCAGTGCGGCCACCCCGATGTTTGTCAGTGTCGCGAAGTGGTTGCGTTGAAACAGGCTGCCATAGGCCACGCCAGGCCTTGCATCGACCAGCCATGGCCAGAAGTACTTATCCAGCGCCAGGTACTGGTGCAGTCCGATCAGGCTGTTCAACACAGCAGCAAGCAGCCAAGCTTGTGCCGCTGCTGTCGGCAACTTTGTACTTCCATCGATGTCCTGGCGAGACGTAAGCAGCAAGAGCGCTATGCACACTATCGTCACCAGCCACGGCACGACGCCAGGACTGGGCCCCCAGAGTGGTGGAGCTAGCCACGGCAGGAGCACCGCCCATAGAAGCAAGCCAAAGCGCCAAGCTCCCACTTTTTCTTGAATCATTGCCCGGCACCATCACGGCAGATCTAGTTGGCGCAGGGCGGCATGCCTTTCTCGCCCTAGCGTTTGCCAATTCTCGCGTATCACGCCATATGTCCACTCTCCATGCTGTGCACGTATCACACGCAACTGGCGCAACGCTTCTTCAGGCCGACCATTCAGTGCCAGCGAGAGGGCATAACGATTCTGCGTCGCGGGCCACGGATATCGCATGGCGGTCTTGCGTGCCAGCTCAATCGTTTCCGGTGACATATCTGGCCCCGGCTCAATCCGTCCAGCATGCAACAGTGCATCCAGCTGGGTCAGCAGCAGCACCCTGGGGCGTTCATGGTCCACGGGCGTCTTGCCCAGGCGCAAGGACTCGAACCGGACCACGCGGAAATCCTCTTCTATCTGGACGTACTCTATGACCGACCAGGCCGCGATGGCCGAAATGAGCGCCACAAAGACTGCTGCTGTCTTGATACGGACATGTAGAAACGCCTTTGCGCCTGTCATCGCTTCCCAGCTGCCCAGCAGGAACATGGCTGGCGCGAGGAAGTAAGCATAGGCGAACGGGAATTCAAACAAAGAATGTACGGCAACCGGCAAGACTGCGGCGATACAGTACCAAGCCTGGGTGTTGACGCTTGCAATCAGCCTCCGCCACAACCAGAGACCTACCCCCCCAAGGATGACGATCGTCAAGGGGACGCCCACGCCGAGCGCCAGATCCAGCACAATATTGTGTGCATAGCTCCAGGATTCGCTGGCGGCGTGTTCGCTGACAACGGCATTGTGAGCTGCCGGCACTTCGCGCAAACCCCAACCCGCCCAAGGACGCAATGCAATTGCTTCCATCAATTGCGGCCACACCACCAGGCGGCCCATTTTTGTATTGACCTGGACAGCCGGCTCAAAGGGCTCGACTTGGCTCATCATTGAGGGCCAACTCACATGCAAGACCAGGAAAACCATGAAAGCCGCGATGACAAACGAAGGCTTGACGCGCAGACCTATATGACTCCGACCTATCCGCCACCACAGTATTACCAGCACGGTCATGCTCAGCAAGCCGGCACGAGACTCGGTGGCGGCAAGACCTACCGCCAGCATAAGCAGGAACATTCCAGCGGCATAGTGCCCTATGCGTTTGTACTGATGCAGAAACAGTAAGCTGGCGATGCCCATGACCAGCAGCGTCGCCAGCTGATTCGGCTGGCCTATATTGCCACCCGGTCGGCGCAGTTGCGGCATGCGGTTGATCCAGCCGGCCGTTTCCCACACGTCAAAAGCCTGCACCATCGCGATCACCGCGGAGGCACTTGCGCCCGCCAGCAACGTCCAAGCCACGACCTCCAAGCTTGGCCCCAGCAACACATCTTTTGCACGATCCGCCATATTCGCAACATAGCCCAAGCCCCAGGCCAGCGCACACAGTGCGAAATACAGACCCAGTACCAGCGCATCTCCAGCAAACCCGATCTGCCCGCCGATCCATTGCAGCAAGACCAGCAGGCACAGAGCCAGCCAGAACAGCATAGAGACGGGCAGCGAGATCCGCAACGCTGTACCGCGTGTGCGCCACACCCCTGCCGTCAAACCACCCAGAACCAGCAGAAACACCGCCAAGAAGGCGGGTACCTCGCTATGCCAGCTGACCCAAGGCAAGATATGCAGAGGCATCAGCCAACTGGCCAGCACCAAGACCATCCCGGCCAATGTCAAGAGACTGATTTGCATTCCGAAAATAGAAAAAGAAAACGCCCCTTACGGGGCGTTTTTATCATCTGCTAATGCCTAGGCAAGATCAGAGACCGCGGCAAGAACCCGGCAGGAACTTGGCGGGCACGGTGGTAACGGCAGTACCGCCGATAGCCGCGCGATTGCCGCAGACCCAGCCCTGCAAAGGAGCCGTCGTAGAGACGGCGGCGTTGCCAGCAGACACCGGAACCAAGCTGACGGTACGGCCGTCGATCTGGTCCACGCCAGAATCATTGAAACCCTGAGCCGTCACGATGATGCCGCCGACGGCATCGGTCGCCACGCTAGCGACGTACTTGGAAGTAGACGTCGAGCTCTCGCAGCCCCAGTTGCCGGCGGTCGGCAGGCTGGCGGCGTTTTGCGACTGATAGACCTCAGTGATGGAGGTACGGCATGCCGACGAAGCCAGAATCACTTCGGACAGCTTGGCACGCTTGGTGTAGTCCTGATAAGCCGGCAGGGCGACGGCGGCCAGAATACCGATGATCGCGACCACGATCATCAGTTCGATCAGGGTGAAACCCTTTTGCATAGTACGCATGAATAGCTCCTTGGTTAAAGAAATAGATACAGCAGAGCTGTATAGTCTCTAGATTAGCAGTTTCCGTGCCAGCCGGAAACCGTGAATTAAGTTGTAGTTTTACGGAGAATCCCCGGAAAGACAGCCGTTTTCCGGTTCATTTCTGTCGAATCACGTCCTGAGCTGACATTTTTGTTCAACCAGCTTTGTCACTTGATGCAAACCTGTCGCACCTGCTTCAGGTCCGTCACACCCAGCATGATCTTCTCCATGCCGTCCATTTTCAGGGTCCGCATGCCGCTTTCCACGGCGGCGGCGAAGATTTCAGCCACGCGGGCGCGTTCCTGTACCAGCTTTTTGATGTGGTCATCGGCGATCAGCAACTCGTGCAAGCCCAGTCGGCCCTTGTAGCCGGTCTTGTTGCACTTGTCACAGCCGACCGGCTTGTAAAAGCGCAGCTTGCCGTCTTCACCGTAGTTGACCACCCATTCCTCGTAGAGTTTCTGGGCTTCACCGCTGAAGTCGGCCTTCCAGGCCTTGGTATTACGCAGTTCCTGGGCGTATTCGGAGATGAAGCTATTGACCTCGGAGGTGCCAGGGTTGTAGGGCTCCTTGCAGTCGCACAACTTCTTGGCCAAGCGCTGGGCCAGGATGCCCAGCAGCGCATCGGCAAAGTTGAACGGGTCCATGCCCATGTCCAGTAGACGGGTGATGGACTCGGGCGCGGAGTTCGTATGCAGGGTAGAAAACACCAGGTGACCGGTCAGCGAGGCTTCCACACCCATGGACACGGTTTCCTTGTCGCGCGATTCGCCGACCATGATGATGTCCGGGTCGGCGCGCAGGAAGGCGCGCATGATCAGGGCGAAGTCGATGCCGGCCTTCTTGTTGATCTGCACTTGGCGCAGGCCCTTTTGCGTGATTTCCACCGGATCTTCCGCCGTCCAGATCTTGGTATCGGGCGTGTTGAGAAATTTCAGGATGGAGTGCAGCGTGGTGGTCTTGCCGGAACCGGTCGGGCCGCAGACGTAGAACAGGCCATAGGGCTTGCTGACGGTGGCCTCCAGCCGCTCCCGGTTGTGCGAGGTCAGGCCCAGTTTTTCCAGCGGGATGGGTTCGCCTGCGGCCAGGATACGCATCACCACGTCCTCGACACCGCCGGCCGAAGGGATGGTTGCGACCCGCAGCTCGATGTCCAGCGGCCCGTACTTCTTGAACTTGATCTTGCCGTCCTGCGGCTTGCGGCGCTCTGAGATATCGAGGTCGCACATGATCTTCAGACGCGTCACCATAGCCTGACGGAAATGCGCCGGCACCTCGATATAGGGCGCCAGGGTACCGTCGATACGGAAACGGATACCGGTCTTGAGCTTGCCCGGCATGGGCTCGATATGGATGTCCGAGGCCTTCTGCTGATAGGCCTCGATGATGATCTTGTTGACGAACTTGACCAGTTCGTTGTCAGCCGCGGCTGACTCCAGCGAATCGTCGTTGCTGCCCTCGTCATCGAGCGGGCCGCCCATGTCGGCCAGCAATTGATCAATAGAGGTGCCGTCGGCTATGGCGCCAAACAGCTGGGCCAGGGTCTGCTCGAACTCGGTCTGCGTGGTGACTCGGTAGGAGAACTTGTTGATGCGTGGGAACACCTGCGGCACGACGCGGGCACCGCGCGTGGCTTCGGGGTCCAAGCACATGATGACCAAGCCTTCGGGCGACTCCTCCAGCGGGATCCAGCCCTGACCTTCGGCGAATTCGCGCTTGAGTGAGCCATGCAGCATTTCGGAGCGTATCCGCCCCGCATTAAAGGGCTCGTAAGGCACGCCGAAAAACCTGGCCAGCGAGGGGCCAACCTGGGCCGGCGTGATCTGGTGCTTGCTCAGCAGCAGATGCTCAACCGGCTGGCCTTCATTGCGCGCCTCCTGCACGCAGTCCTGCAACTGGGTGCCGCTCAACAAGCCGTCGGCGACGAGGCCATCGTATTTGGTCGCCCGGATACGCTGCGGTTCATCCACCTTCTGCAGGCGCTGACGGATGGCCGTGGCCAGCGTCTTGCAGAGCTGGATGACGCCCTTGATATCCAGCTCGCTGAAGGGCTGGTCGCTCTTGTTGTTGATGACCTGCAGCACACCGTACAGGTTGCCGCCCTCGATGATGGGCGACACCAGCATCTGCTTGGTCCGGTAGCCGGAACGCTTGTCGACCTCCTTGAGGAAGGCCAATTGAGGATGAATCTGCTTGAGCGCATCCTCATCGTAGACATCCGCCAGATTCAGCAACTTGCGGCTGAACGCCACGTAGCCGGCAATGCTTTGCGGGCTGATGGGCAGCTTGAGCTCGCGGCTGCTGGTCAAGCCGGTCTTGATCTTGGAGACGATAGATGTTTCGTCATCGCTGATCGCATACAGGGTCAGCCTGTCGGCGTTGAACAACTTGCAAATCTCTGGGCTGACCTCCAGCATGATCTGCTCGACGTTTTCAGTTTCGTGAATGCGCAGCACCACCTGCTTGAACTGGCGCACAAACAGCGCCTCGAAGGTCTTGTCCTGCTTGTCCGATGCGGGCTGCTGAGAATCGCGGAAAGCCTGCTCGGCAGGCGTGCCTCCGCCCGGGGGTTTCATGACAGCGCTCATAGTTCGAACTCCTGCCCGGCCTGCAACCAGCGTATGTCATGCGCTGCCTGCCTGGCATCGGGACGATGGCCTTCCAGTTTGCGGATTTCAGACATGATCAACTCGGTTTCTGCCGGTTTGGTATGTGTGATGTAGATCGGGTATTTTTTGTCGGCCGCAATGCAGTCCAGTTCCTGAGCGAGCACTTCGGGGGAAAGATGCTGGCTCGCTTCTGCGAGCTGGCTCTCGCGGCTGCTGAACGCCGTTTCAATCACGAGCATGCTGACGTTCAGTTCGTTGAGCCTATGCCAGAAAGCCGGGTTGCGCCCGGTGTCGCCCGAGAACACCCAGCAGGCCTGCTGCGCCAGCACGGCATACCCCACCGCCGGCACCGTGTGCACGGCCGGCAGCACCTCGATGTCCTTGCCCCCTATGCGCAGCACCTGCCCCACCCGAATTTCCTCGAAGCGGATGAATGGCGCGTGGACCGTGGGCAGCCGCGTGAAATCCGGCCAGATGACATCATTGAAGATGTGTGCCTTGAGCGCCTCGATAGTGCCAGCGAGCGCATGTACCAAAACCGGGCTGCCACGACGCGTTGCAATCGCGTCGAGCATCAGAGGCAGGGCGGCCACATGGTCAAGGTGGGCATGTGTCAACAGCACATGGTCAACCCGCTGCATTTCGTCCAAGGTCAAGTCGCCGACGCCAGTCCCCGCGTCTACAAGAACGTCGTCATCGACAAGAAAGGACGTGGTGCGGCATTCCCTGGCGATCGCGCCTGAGCAGCCCAACACACGCACCTTCATGACCACTCCTTAGTCTGCCTGCGCAGACGCAGGCTTGCAGTCTTGGGCGGGCCCGGCCGGGCCCACCACAGGCTCAATTCTGGATGAATTGCATTTTCGTGCCCGCCAGTTCGATCACGTCGCCACTCTTGAGTGCCACGGGCTCGTTACCGATCGGAGCGCCATTGAGCAGCGGAATTCCGGAGCCCTCGACGTGCGCCACGACAAATCCCTGGGAACGACGCGAAATCGAAGCCACAGCCACACCCGGCTTGCCCACCGTCGTGACAGCCTTGGTCAGCGGGACTTCGCGCCCCGACGCCGTACCGGAGAGTACGCGCAGTGCGCCATTCAGGTTACCGCCTTCGACAGCAGCGGCCGGCACCGGAGTTTCTCCCGGCTTGAAAAGCATGGTTTTGTCAAAGCCCGGGGCCTCGGCCTCGTTGACGAACTTGATCTTGTACTTGCCTACCTCAATGGTGTCGCCGTTCTGCAAAGCCTGCTTCTTGACGGCTTTGCCATTGACATAGGTGCCATTGGTGCTGTTGAGATCTTCCAGCGTGACCTCGTTGCCCGACATCTGCAATGCTGCATGTTCACCGCTAACGGCCAGATTGTCGATCACTACGTCGTTGTATGGTCGCCTCCCAAAGGTCGTGCGCTCCTTGGTCAATTGCACTTCCTTGATGACAACACCGTCGATCGATACGATCATTTTCGGCATGCCCGACTCCTATTCCTGTTGCTCGTTATAACTATACCTTTGCTATTTTCCCAGCAATCGGGCCATTAGACCGCGCTTTTCTGCCCCCATCTCGGCCTGGACCAGCAGGACCGTGATGTTGTCGCGGCCTCCATGTGCATTGGCCGTGTCGACCAAGGCTTTCGCTCGCAGTTCAGCGGCCAATGGCATCTGCAGGATTTTCGCAATGTCTGGATCTCTGACCATATCGGACAGACCGTCCGAACACATCAGGTAGACGTCGCCGGCTTCGACGGCGTGCTCATGCACCTCCAGCAGCACAGCATCATCCACGCCGAGGGCACGCGTCACCAGGTTCTTGTTCATGGACAGGGCCGCCTGCTCGGGCGTCAGCAGGCCGGCGTCGATCTGCTCCTGTAGCAGGGAATGGTCCCGTGTAATCTGGACCAGTTCCCCTTGGCGCAACCGATAGCAGCGTGAATCGCCGATGTGGCCGATCACCAGGTCTGCACCACGAAATACGCCGGCTACGAGGGTGGTACCCATGCCGGAATAGTGCGCATTGGCATGCGCGGCACGAAAAACCGCCGCATTGGCATTGCCCACGCAGATTTCAAGCGCCCGGCGGATATCCTGCACCGTGGCTGTAGCCGCCGACTCTGTAAGCCAACGGCTCATCTCCGAGTTGATGATGGAGGTTGCCATGCTGCTGGCCACTTCGCCTGCGTTGTAGCCCCCCATGCCATCAGCGAGGATGGCGACACCCGTGCCTTCGTTAAAGCCGACCGCATCTTCGTTGTTTTCCCGCGTCAGGCCCGAGTCGGTCTGTGCGCAAAACCTGTAAATCATGGCTTCTGTCGTCATGGCTCAATGATTTATCTTGGGGAAAGCCGGGCTGGCAGAAGGGACGCGCCGCCCGCCTGAAGTCGAGAGGGATGCCCGCAAAGACACGACAAGCGCCGACCTCGATTCCGGTGGAGACCGCCTGCTGGAGTATGAAGTTGCCAATTCGTGCCTGTTCAGATCCGCGGGGCTCAGACTGTAGATAAACACGAGCCCACCATGAAACCAGCGTACTGGGCGTACGCCATACAAGCCATCGACCTTAGCAGAGCAACCCCTGGCCGGCAAGGTAGTAATGCGCAGGGTGCTGTCTTTTTTTTGCAAAGTCCCGGTCCTGGCCGGGATTGGAGCCGGTCCGGATTCCGGGATACCCCGGATTCCGGCTCTGGCCCAGAAGGCCTGGATCAGCCTTCTGCCGATGGCTTATGTCGCTTCTGCAAAGCGCGCCCGAGCAAGACAACGAAGATCGCGCCAGCTGCGGCAGCCACGTAGTGCAGCCAGGGATTTTCCATGGCGATTTCCTTGAGCGCCACGTCGCTGACGATGGTTTCGCCGCCGACCCAGCCAATCAAGGCCGCGCCCAATGTCACGATGATCGGGAAACGCTCCATGAGCTTGATCATCAGCGTACTGCCGAAAATCACCAGGGGAATGCTGATGGCCAGACCGATCATGAGCAGCAGGTTGCTGCCCTTGGCAGCAGCCGCGACGGCAATCACGTTGTCCAGACTCATGACCACATCGGCGATCAGGATGGTACGCACCGCCGCCATCAGGCCGCCGCCCTCTTTGCCATGACCTTCTTCTTCGTCGTCGTCTTCACTGAGCAGTTGCACGCCGATATACAGCAGCAGCAGACCCCCGACCACCTGAAGGAAAGACATCTGCAGCAGCTGAGCCGCTACTAGGGTCAGCGCGATACGCAATACAACGGCTGCGCCCGAGCCAAAAAGAATGGCCTTTTTCTGCTGGTGTGCAGGCAACGAGCGCGCCGCCAGTGCAATCACCACGGCGTTGTCGCCGGACAGAATGATGTTGATCCAGACGATCTTGAGCAGACCGATCCAGAAGTTGACATCCTGCAAGAATTCCATCGAAGTGCTCCTGAAGTTATATCTGTAATGAAAGAGCGCTCCAGACAGCCCGTCTGGAGCGCTCCCAGGGATCTTTCGATCAAGTGTGCCTTAACTGCACACACTTATGGATGCGTATTTTTGCTTACAGCAGCGCTTTCAGCAGCTTGCCCATCTCGGACGGGTTGCGGGTGATCTTGAACCCGCACTCTTCCATGACGGCCAGCTTGGCGTCGGCCGTGTCGGCACCACCGGCAATCAGCGCGCCGGCGTGGCCCATGCGCTTGCCGGGGGGCGCCGTCACGCCGGCGATGAAGCCGACCACGGGTTTCTTCATATTGGCCTTACACCAGCGTGCGGCTTCTGCCTCATCCGGACCGCCGATTTCGCCGATCATGATGACGGCATCGGTGTCCGGATCGTCGTTGAAGGCCTTCATCACGTCGATGTGCTTGAGGCCGTTGATCGGGTCGCCGCCGATACCCACGGCGCTGGACTGGCCCAGGCCGATTTCGGTGAGCTGCGCCACGGCTTCATAGGTCAGCGTGCCGGAGCGCGAGACCACGCCGATGCGGCCCTTGCGGTGGATGTGGCCGGGCATGATGCCGATCTTGATCTCGTCGGGCGTGATCAGGCCGGGGCAGTTGGGGCCCAGCAGCAGCGTCTTCTTGCCGCCCTTGGCTTCCTTTTCCTTCATCTTGTTGCGCACCATGAGCATGTCACGCACCGGGATGCCCTCGGTAATGCAGATGGCCAGGTCCAGGTCGGCCTCGACGGCTTCCCAGATGGCGTCAGCGGCACCCGCCGGCGGCACGTAGATCACGGAGACGGTGGCACCGGTCTGCTTGGCCGCTTCCTTGACGGACGCGTAGATCGGGATGTTGAAGATGGCCTCGCCGGCCTTCTTGGGGTTCACGCCCGCCACGAAGCAGTTCTTGCCGTTTGCGTATTCCTGGCACTTTTCGGTGTGGAACTGGCCGGTCTTGCCCGTGATGCCCTGGGTGATGACCTTGGTGTTCTTGTTGATGTAAATCGACATGATGGTTTCCTTTCCGGGCTCAGGCGGCTTTGACGGCAGCGACCACCTTCTGGGCGGCTTCGGCCATGGTGTCGGCACTGATGATGGGCAGGCCGGATTCGGCCAGCATCTTCTTGCCCAGCTCTTCGTTCGTGCCCTTCATGCGCACCACCAGCGGCACGTTCAGGTTCACGGCCTTGCAGGCGGTGATCACGCCGGTGGCGATGGTGTCGCAGCGCATGATGCCGCCGAAGATGTTGACCAGGATGGCCTTGACCTTGGGGTTCTTCAGCATGATCTTGAAGGCTTCGGTCACCTTCTCGGGGGTGGCGCCGCCACCCACGTCCAGGAAGTTGGCCGGCTCGGCGCCGAACAGCTTGATGGTGTCCATGGTCGCCATGGCCAGGCCGGCACCGTTCACCAGGCAGCCAATGTTGCCGTCGAGTGAGATGTAGGCCAGATCGAACTTGGAGGCCTCGATTTCGGCCGGATCTTCCTCGTCCAGGTCACGCAGGGCCACGATCTCGGGGTGGCGGAACAGGGCGTTGGCGTCGAAGTTGAACTTGGCGTCCAGGGCGATGATGTTGCCCTTGCTGTCGCGGTTCAGCGGATTGATCTCGACCAGCGAGGCGTCCGTCTCCATGTAGCACTTGTAGAGCTTCTGGCAGACGTCGATGAACTGGGCCTGCGAGTCGGCGGGCATGCCCACGCCCTTGGCCAGTTCGACGCCCTGCGCCTGGGTCAGGCCGGCCAGCGGCTCGACAAAGACCTTGACGATCTTCTCGGGGTGGCTGTGCGCCACTTCCTCGATGTCCATACCGCCTTCGCTGGAAGCGATGAAGGCCACCTTCTGCGTACCGCGGTCGGTCACGACAGACAGGTAGTACTCCTTCTGGATATCGGCGCCGTCTTCGATATAGAGGCGGCGGACCTTCTGGCCTTCGGGGCCGGTCTGATGGGTCTTGAGCTGCATGCCCAGGATATCGGTAGCGCGGGCCTTGACGTCGTCAATCGTCTTGGCCACCTTCACGCCACCGCCCTTGCCACGGCCACCGGCGTGGATCTGCGCCTTGACGACCCACACCGGGCCGCCGAGCTTCTGGGCAGCCTCGACCGCCTCCTGGACTGTGAAGGCCGGAATGCCGCGCGGCACAGGCACACCAAACTGACGCAAGATTTCCTTGCCTTGGTACTCGTGGATCTTCATGAGGGCTCTCTCAGGAAATGGATTTCAGTCCTGCTATGGAACCGGCGTGTCCCGTAGCTGGTGCTGTGGTCAGCACAGCCTTGGAATGTATCATGTTGCTCTGCACCAAAACTGACGGATTTCGGCCCAATCCCATAATTTCGGTCAATCAAGGCATAAGCCATGTCCATCCAGAAAATCTTCATCGACGGCGAAGCCGGAACCACCGGCCTGCAGATCCGTGAGCGCCTGCTGGCGATGCGGCAGGTCGAACTGTTGAGCATTGCCCCCGAGCGGCGCAAGGACCCGGCCGCCAAGCGGGACTTGTTGTCCGGCTCTGACCTGGTCATCCTCTGCCTGCACGACGAGGCCGCTGTCGAGACCGTGGCGCTGGTCGACGCGCTGGAGAAGACGTCCGGCCGACCCGGCCCCAAGATCATCGATGCCTCCACCGCGCACCGGGTCGCACCGGGCTGGGTCTATGGCTTCCCGGAACTCACCCGCAACCAGGCGCAGGCCGTGGCGCAGGCACGCCGCGTCGCCAACCCGGGCTGCTACCCGACCGGTGGCATCGCCTTGCTGCGCCCCCTGGTCGATGCCGGTCTGCTGCCGCCGGACTACCCGGTCGTGATGTCGGGCTACTCCGGCTATTCGGGAGGCGGCCGCCAGATGATTGAGGCCTATGAGGTCACCCACAACGCGCCGCCACTGGAGATCTACGGTCTGAGCCTGACCCACAAGCACCTGCCCGAGCTGCAGCGCTACAGCGGCCTGAGCCGCCGGCCCATTTTCGTGCCGGCTGTAGGCAACTTTTACGCCGGCATGCTGGACCAGATCGGCCTGCAATTTGATCTGATGAAAGGCGTCACGCGCTCCCAGCAGCTGGAAGATGTACTGCGCGCGCACTACGCCGGCAGCGAGTGGGTCAGCGTGGTGCCCCCCGCAGCAGGCGGCCGGCTGGAGCCGACCGCGCTCAACGGCACAAACAAAATGGAACTCAGCGTCTATGGCAACGATGCGCTGGGTCAGGCGGTGCTGGTGGCGCGCCTGGACAACCTGGGCAAGGGCGCCAGCGGCGCTGCGGTGCAGAACCTCAAACTGATGCTGGGCCTGTAATCAGGCTTCCTCGTCGGCCGCGTCGCCGCCCAGCACGCGGCGCACCACCTCCCCAGCAAAACCGCGCGCCAGCAGAAACCGCACCTGCCGCGCCCGCTCCTGGGGCGTCTGCGGCATGGCATCGAACTTTCTCTGCCAGACTTCGCGCGCACGTGCCAGCTCGCTGTCCTTGAGGCCGGACAGGGTCCGCGCGATCAATTCGCCGTCCAGCCCCTTGTCCTGCAACTCCTGGCGTATGCGCGTCGAGCCAAGCCGGCTCGCGCGCCGGTTCAGCACCGACTCGGCCACCCGCTCCTCGCTGATGAAACCCCGGGCCTGCAGGTCGTCGAGCGCCTGCGCCAGGGTGCCGGGCTCCTCCTCGTACGGCTGGAGCTTGCGCTCGAGCTCGCGGCGCGAGTGCTCGCGCCGGCTCAACAGGCGCAGCGCCCGGCCTTTGAGTGTGGGCTGGAACGACAACCGCGCCGTCGCCATGACTCGCTCCTCGTTACCAGCCTCTCGCCTTATTCAGCCGCGGCTTCTGCTGCTTCGTTGAGCAGGGGAATACCCAGCGACTCGCGCACCTTGTTCTCGATCTCGTGCGCCAGCTCCGTGTTCTCGCGCAGGAACTCGCGCGCATTGTCGCGTCCTTGCCCGATCTTCTCGCCGTTGTAGGCGTACCAGGCGCCGGATTTCTCGATGATCTTGGCGTTCACGCCCATGTCGATGATCTCGCCCTCGCGGCTGATGCCTTCGCCGAACAGGATGTCGAACTCGGCGGTCTTGAAGGGAGGTGCCACCTTGTTCTTGACGATCTTGACCTTGGTCTCGTTGCCGATGGCCTCTTCGCCCTTCTTGATGGTGCCGGTGCGGCGGATGTCGATACGCACCGAGGCGTAGAACTTGAGTGCATTGCCGCCAGTCGTGGTTTCTGGGCTGCCGAACATGACGCCGATCTTCATGCGGATCTGGTTGATGAAGATGACCATGCAGTTGGTCTTCTTGATGGTGGCGGTCAGCTTGCGCAGGGCCTGACTCATCAGGCGCGCCTGCAGGCCGGGCAAGGAATCGCCCATCTCACCTTCGATCTCCGCCTTGGGTGTCAGGGCTGCCACCGAGTCGATCACGATCAGGTCCACCGCGCCGGAGCGCACCAGGCTGTCGACGATCTCCAGCGCCTGCTCGCCCGTGTCGGGCTGGGAAATCAGCAGGTCGGGCAGGTTCACGCCCAGTTTCTGCGCGTACTGCACGTCC
>Ga0187844_10002132_pt1 | contig 14310 bp, 11 predicted proteins | sample SpaLakP09_SKY_50_FD_134517 | JGI IMG/M metagenome (GOLD analysis project Ga0187844, IMG submission 134517) | Oligotrophic lake water microbial communities from Sparkling Lake, Wisconsin, USA - SP09_SKY_50 | ecosystem: Environmental > Aquatic > Freshwater > Lake | place: USA: Sparkling Lake...
AATCCGAAGCACAGCGAGTACCACTACACGGACGTGCCGTTCCAGCTCGACCATTACCACGACGGCGCCGCCGGCACGGCCGACGACGACATCGTGCAGACCTTGAAGGAAGCCATCGCCGTCCTGCAGGGCAAGGACACGCCGGCGACCAATCCGCACAAGTTCACGCAGCGCCAGGCGCTGATCCTGATCACCCACCTGGCGGGCGATATCGTCCAGCCGCTGCACGTGGGCGCCGCCTTCGTCGACAAGAACGGGAAATTCATCGTGCCGAAGACGAAGGCCGAGATCGACGAGACCGTCGTCTTCGATTCGCGCGGCGGCAACAACTTCCTGATGGACGACGCGAAGATCGAGCAGATGTCCTCCAACCTGATCCCGCCGGGCGAACCGAAGCCGGACAAGCCGGGTGTGCCGAAGGCGCTGACGAAGCCGTTCCACTCGTACTGGGACAGCACGACGGTCGACTACGCGTTCCGCCGCATCCGCACGAAGACGCCGGAGCAGTTCGCCCAGGCCGCCATCGACGGCAAGCCGGGCGTGACGCCGAACACGGGCGATCCCGTCACCTGGCCGTACCAGTGGGCGGACGATACGCTGGCCGTCTCGAAGATCGCGTTCGCGGGCGTCACCGCGGGCAAGATCGTGCCGCAGGTGAGCAAGAAGGGCGAGACCTATTACACGTGGACCCTGGAAGTGCCGAATGACTATCCGGTGCCCAGCTCCGCGCTCGCAAAGACACAGATGATCAAGGGCGGCTACAACCTGGCCGCGCTGCTGAAGGCGATCTGGCCGTAATCCCGGCGCCAACCTTCCGCAAGCCGCCGCGCGCCCACAAGGCCGCGGCGGCTTTTTTTATGCGTTAGAATCCCGCGCAACTCAACCTGGACCTTCACCATGCCTACCATGCTTCGTTTCATCGTCCCCGCAGCCGCGCTGCTGGCCGTCGTTCCCGCGCAGGCCGCCGAACCCAACCTGCCGCTGTGGGAAGCGGGCGTCGGCGCCGCCGTGTTCAACACGCCCGCATACCCGGGCGCATCCGACCGCAGCAACCGCGGCCTCGTGCTGCCGTTCCTGCTATATCGCGGCAAGGTGCTGCGCGCCGACCAGCAGGGCATCGGCGCGCGCCTGCTGGACACGGACAAGGTCGAATTCGACATCGGCTTCGCGGGCGCGCTGCCGTCCCGTTCGAAGGACGTGGACGTACGCCGCGGCATGCCCGACCTCGGCACGCTCGTCGAATTCGGCCCGCGCGTGAAATACAAATTCGCCGACCTGGGAGACATGGGACGCCTGCGCTTCGAACTCCCGGTGCGCGCCGTCATCGAAGCGCGCGGCGGCGTGCGCCGCCAGGGCTGGACGACGGAACCGCGCTTCGTGTGGGAACGCCGCGGCGACGCGGGCCGCTGGACGGTGGAAGCGCAGGTGGGTGCCGTGTTCGGCGACCGGCGCATCCACGGCTATTTCTACGACGTGGCGCCGCAGTATGCGACGGCGGACCGGCCGGCGTACCGCGCGGACAGCGGCCTGATGCTCGTGCGCACGGGCGTGTTCGGCACGGTCCGGGTCAATCCGGACGTGCGCGTGTTCGGCTTCGTGCGCCTCGACAGCTATGCGGGGAATGCGAACCGGGACAGTCCGCTGTTCAGGAAGGAGTTCGGCCCGTCGGCCGGGGTGGGATTGGCGTGGACGTTGGCGCGCTCGAGCAAGCGCGCCAACGAGTGAAGCTTAACGCGACTTGACGAACGGTTTGCCGATCGCTTTCGGTGCAACCGATTTGGCCATCAAACCGGCCAGCACGACGACGGTGACGATGTACGGAATCGCCTGGATCAGGGACCCCGGCAGGCGGCCGACCACCGGCAGGTCGACGCCTTCGAGCTGGATCTGGATCGCGCCGAACAGGCCGAACATCAGGCAGCCCAGCACCGTGTGCAGCGGGCGCCAGTTGCCGAAGACGAGTGCCGTCAGCGCCAGGTAGCCGGCACCGGCCGACATGTCGCGCAGGAAGAAGCCGCTCTGGACCAGCGTCAGGTACGCACCCGAGAACGAGCACAGGACACCGGCCACGAACATGGCGAGATAGCGCGTGCGCTCCACCGACACGCCGGCCGCGTCGGCCGCATGCGGGTTCTCGCCGCACGCGCGCAGGCGCAGGCCGAAGCGGCTGTGGTACACGACCCAATGCACGACGGGCAGCAGCAGGAACGCGACGTAGACCAGCACCGACTGGCCGCCGATCAGGTGGCCGTACAGCCAGCCGATGACGGGGATGTGTTCGACGGCCGCCGTGCCGGGCAGGACGACGTCGAACAGGCGCGCGTTGCGCAGGTCCGGCGTGCGGCCGCCCTGCTGGAAGAAGAATTGCGCGAGCACGAACGTCAGGCCGCTCATCGCGATGTTGATGGCGATGCCGGCCACGAGCTGGTTGCCCTTCTGCGTGATCGACACGAAGGCCTGCACCATCGCAAGGGCGACCGACACGCCCATGCCGGCGAGGATGCCGTACCACGGGTTCTGCGTTGCATACGCAACAGCGGCCGACGCGAACGCCGACGCGAGGATCTTGCCTTCGAGGCCGATGTCGACGACACCCGAGCGCTCTGCGAACAGGCCGGCCAGCGCGGCGAACATCAGCACGGGCGCGTTGCGGATCGTGGAGACGATGATGCTGGCGAGTTGAAAGTCTTCCATTCAAATCCCCTTGTTGGTACGGGTGGCGTTGAGCAGTTTCAGGATGGCCGGGGCGTAGAAGTTTTCCATCGCGCCGCAGAACAGGATGATCAATCCCTGGATGAAGATGAACGTCTCCTGCGGGATGTTCGGCTTTTCCAGCGAGAGGTCGAAGCCGCCCTGGATCAGCGCGCCGAACAGCACGGACGACAGGAAGATGCCGACCGGGTGCTGGCGGCCCATCAGCGCGATGGCGATGCCCACGAAGCCCGCGCCGGCGGGGAAGTTCAGCGACAGGTAGTGCGTCGAGCCCATCACCGAGTTGACGGCGCAGAGGCCGGCCAACGCGCCCGACACGAGCATCGTGACGATGATCGTGCGGCTGATTTTTACGCCCGCGTAGTGCGCCGCATGCGCGTTCAGGCCCGTCGCGCGCAGCTGGTAGCCCCACGACGAACGCCAGACGACCACGCCATAGATCACCAGTGCGAGGAGCGCGAGGACGAAGCTGATGTTCAGCGGCGTGTCGCCGAACACGGGCAGGAGCTTGTTCAGCAGCGGCAGGGCGGCGCTGTCGGCGAACACGCGCGAGGCCGGGTTCTGCTGGCCTTCCGGGATCAGGTATTTCACGATCACGAAGTTCATCAGGCTCGCGGCGATGAAGTTGAACATGATCGTCGTGACGACGACGTGGCTGCCCCGTTTCGCCTGCAGATAGCCCGGAATGAACGCCCACAGCGCGCCGAAGACGGCCGCGCCGATCATCGCGAGCGGGATCATGAGGATGGCGGGCAGGTGCGCGTCGAGCGCGAGCACGGCCCACGTCAGGCCCAGGCCGCCCACGTACATCTGGCCTTCCGCGCCAATGTTGAAGAGGCCTGCCTGCATCGCGATCGACACGGCGAGGCCCGCGAAGATGAAGGTGCTCGCGTAGAACAGCGTGTACCCGAGGCCTTCCGGATCGAGGATCGCGCTGTCGACCAGGATGCGTAGCGATTCCGACGGGCTCTCGCCCAGCAGGTGGATCACGAGTCCCGCGACGAGCAGCGCCGACATCAGGTTCAGGATGGGCAGGACGAAACCGGTGGCCCAGCGTGGCAATTCAGTCTTTGTCATGATGTCAGTGCTTGTTCATTCCGCCCATCAGCAGGCCGATGCGGGTGGTGTCGAATTCGTCGATGGGGAGGATGCCGGTGATGCGGCCGCCGGACATCACGATGATGCGGTCCGCGAGCGCGCGCACCTCTTCCAGTTCCACCGACGACAGCAGGATCGCCACGCCTTCGTCGCGCAGGCGCAGCAGCTGCGTGTGGATGCTTTCGATGGTGCCGATGTCCACGCCGCGCGTCGGCTGGCCGACCAGCATCAGCTTCGGCTTCGCGGCCACTTCACGCGCGATGACGACCTTCTGCTGGTTGCCGCCCGACAGAAGGCCGATGCGCAGGTCCGGATTGTTCGGACGGACGTCGAACGCCGTCATCAGGTCCGCGCAGCGCTGCGCGATCTTTTTATAGTCGAACAGGCCCCAGCGGTTCTTCACCTTGTCCTGGTAGCCGAACACCGTGTTCTGCATGACGGAGAAATCCTTGATCACGCCGTCGCGCAGGCGGTCTTCCGGCACGTGGCCGATGCCAAGTTCGCGGAACTCCGCCGGCAAGCCGTCCGCGTTCGTGCGGCCCTCGTACGGCAGCGCACGGCCGTTGAATTCGACGCGGCCGGCAGTCGGCAGGCGCATGCCGGACAGGATCTCCAGCAGCTCGCTCTGGCCATTGCCCGACACGCCCGCGATGGCGACCACTTCGCCCGCACGCAAGGTGAAGTCGATGTCGGAGAGGAGGGCGACGCCGTTCGCATCCAGCAGCTGCAGGTTCGAGACCTTCAGCACTTCCTCGCCCGGGTTGTACGGCGCGCGCGGCAGCTCGCTCTGGATCGGGCGGCCGACCATCATGTTGGCCAGCTCTTCACGCGACGTCTCTGCCGTCTTCACCGCGCCGACGACGCGGCCCGCGCGCATTACCGTCACCTCGTCCGTGATCTCCATGATCTCTTGCAGCTTGTGCGTGATCAGGATGATGGTCTTGCCCTGTTCCTTGAACAGCCGCAGGATCTCGAACAGCGACGCCGTCTCCTGCGCGGTCAGCACGGCCGTCGGTTCGTCGAGGATGAGGATGTTGGCGCTGCGGTAGATCTGCTTGAGGATCTCCACGCGCTGCTGCGCGCCGACGGACAGGTCGTGGATCGTCGCGAGCGGATCGACGTCGAGGCGGTAGCGGTCGCAGATCTCGCGCAGCTTCGCTTCCACGGCGCCGCGCTTGGCGGCCAGCTTGAAGCCGCCCTCGTTGCCCAGCATGACGTTGTCGAGGACGGTCATGTTCTCGACGAGCATGAAGTGCTGGTGCACCATGCCGATGCCGAGGGCGATGGCCTCCTGGCTCGTGCGGATGTCCTGGGGCTGGCCGTCGATGAGGACCTGGCCGCTGTCGGCATTGTAGTAGCCGTACAGGATGCTCATCAGGGTCGACTTGCCGGCGCCGTTTTCCCCGATCACGCCATGGATCGAGCCCTTGGCGATGGCGAAGCTGACGTCGGCATTCGCCTGCACCGCCCCGAAGGCTTTGCTAATGTTGCGAAATTCTACGGCTGGCTGCATAGCGCTTTGTCCATTCATTTAAAAGCGCGCCGCGCCGGCATGGAAACCGGCGCGGCGCGCTTCGACTGTATAACTGTGTTCGATGCCGTTACTGCTGCGGGCACGAGTTGGCCGCGCGATAGTCGACCACCTTGATCTTGCCGGCGATGATGTCGGCCCGGGCGCTCGTCACGCGCTTTTCCATCTCGGGGGTGACGACCATGCGGTTGTCCTTGTCGAGCACCCAGTCCACGCCACCTTCCTTCAGGCCTTCGTACGTGATGCCCGACGTGAACTGGCCGTTCTTCGCCTTCATGAACGCTTCGTACGCGGCGTTGTCGACGCGCTTGACCATCGACGTCAGCATCGTGCCCGGGTACAGGTAGTTCTGGTTGGAGTCCACGCCGATCGCCAGCTTGCCCTTTTCCTTGGCCATCTGCAGCGTGCCCATGCCGGAACCGCCCGCGACGGCGAATACGACGTCGGAACCGCGGTCGAATTGCGCGCGTGCCAGGTCGCCGCCCTTGGCCGGGTCGTTCCAGGCCGCGGCCGTCGTGCCGACCATGTTCTGCAGGACCTGTATCTTCGGATTGATCGCCTTTGCGCCCTGCACGTAGCCGCAGGCAAATGCGCGGATCAGCGGGATGTCCATGCCGCCGACGAAGCTGATGGTCTTCGTCTTCGATGCCATCGCGGCGGCGACGCCCACGAGGTACGAGCCTTCCTCTTCCTTGAACAGCACCGAGTTGACGTTCTTGCCCTGCGCATTGCCGTCGATGATGACGAAGTGGACGTTCGGGTACTCGGCCGCGATCTTTTGCACGGGCTGCGTCTGCGAGAAGCCGATCGAGACGATCAACTGCAGCTTCTTGCGGGCGAGGGCGCGCAGGACCTGCTCGGCCTGCGTGTCGTAGTTGGCCTGCGCTTCAAACACCTTGACGCCGGTTTCCTTCGTGAACCGCGCGACGCCTTCGGCGGCGGACTGGTTGAAGGATTTGTCGAACTTGCCGCCGGCATCGTAGACGATCGCCAGCTTCGCGCCCGCCATGTCGGCGCTGGCGCTGGCGCTGATGCACAGCGCCGCGATCGTCATACAAAGTTGCTTGAATTTCATCGATTTGGGCTCCTGAATCCCGTATTTTACCGGCGCAACGGCTGTGCAGGGAGGGGGATTCTCGGAACTATGCATCAGCCAGTTTATTCGTGGCAAATACGATTTTAATTTGCCATTTATTTGGTTGACATATAAATACCGCCAATTCAGTCGGCGAGCGGGAGAGCGGGCGGGATGGCGATGGCGGCGACGGCCGGGGCGACCGGCGCTGCCGGCGCTGCGGGGATGACGATGTCGGCGGCTGGCGCCGGAATCGGTGCGGAGGAGGCGAGATTGGCGATCTCGATCGGCTTGGCGAACTGCGACGTGAGGAAGCGCGCGATACGGGCCTGCGTGTCTTCCAGGTATGGGATATTCAAATGGTCGGAGTCGGGCACGGTCTCGTCCCCGATCAGCTGGGCCAGCTTGGCGACGAGCTGGTCGGTGTGCGAATGGGGCACGACGTCGTCGCTGGCCGCGCGCAGCACGAATGTGGGCGCCTTCAGGGTGGGCGCGTACTTGATCGACTCGAAGCGGTGGCGCAGCATGTACTCGATCGGCATCACGCGGAACTTGCGCTTGGCGAGGGCCAGGATCGAGTCGTACGGCGTGATCAGCACGACGGAGTGCACGGGCCGTTCTTTCGCGACCTGCACGGCCACGCCGGACCCGAGGCTGCGGCCGACGACGGCGATGCGCTTCGGATCCACGTGATGGTGGGCGGCCATCCAGTCGAACAGCATGCAGGCGTCGTCGATCATGTGCGCCTCGGCCGGGTCGCCGTGCGAATCGCCGTAGCCGCGGTAGTTCACGGCCAGCACGGTCATCCCGGGAAACAGCTTGCCGGCATCGCGCACGACCCAGGACACTTCCTCGGACCGTCCGCCGAAATAGACGACGGCGGGACGCAGGCCGGGCGTCTTCGGCGTCATGAGCCAGCCGGACAGCCGTGTGCCGTCCTTGGCGCGCAGCACGACGGGACGGGTGCGGTGGCCGCTGCTGCGCGGATGCTCCACTTCCCGCTCGACCGTGGGATTGAACACGAGACGGCGCTGGTTTGCCGCGACCGCGGCCGTCAGGCCCAGCCACAACATGCTGGCAAAGCCAGCCATACCTGCCGCCAATTTTTTATGTGTGCTCATATATACAGTCTACCTCTGGCTACGGATGAAGTCTGTGCGCTGCCCATCAAATACGTCTTCATTATGGAGCGAAATCACGAAGAGTAGCTTTGCTGCAACATCCTGTTACAGCGCCGGCGTTGTATGCGCGCCAAAGGCTTTGTTAGGCTGTCCATGACGACAGGATGTGGAGGCGGGATGAAGTGGAAAGCGGTCGTGCCGGCATGTGCCGGGCTGGGCCTGGTGGCGGCGCTTGTGATACCGGCGTGGCGGTCGACGCCGCCGGCCATCACACCGGTTGCCGCGCCCGCACCGGCGCCATCGACACCCGGTCCAGCGGCCGGGCCGGCCTGGCTGTCCGACCTGGGAGCTCCCCCGGCGATGTTGCCACCGGTCCCCGCCGAACCCCTGGCGCAGCGCATCGACCGCCTGGTGGCGAGCGGCGATCCGCGCGACGCCTATCGCGCGTGGTGGCTGCTGCACGCCTGCGTCGTGTTCGGGCGCACGGGGCACTTGCCCGAGCGTGACGGCACCGAGCCGGATGTCCTGGCCGATCCGGCCCATGCCTGCACGACCGTGAACGAAAGAATGAAGATGGCGCGCATCGACCACCTCGAGCGCGCCGCGCGCGCGGGCGTGGACGGCGCGTTGGCGGAACTGGTCGAGGAGGGCCCGTTCGGCGACCCGACCGCCCTCACGACGCGCCCCGACGATCCGCTCGTGAAGGAATGGAAGGAACGGATCAACGGGATGCTGAACGAGCAGGCCGAGCAGGGCTACTGGGCCAGCCTGTACCAGTTGTTCACCGGTTTCTGGTTCGGCCACCCGGCCATCGCCGCGGACCGCCAGAGCGCGCTGGCCTATGGCATGGCCCTGCGCGACATCATGGTCAAGCTGGACGGCGTGCCGGAGCAGCAGGCCATTCCGTTCAACGGCCCCTTCCTCGACGAGATCGGCACCGGCCTCACGCCGGACCAGAAAGCGCGTGCGCAGGCGCGTGCCGATGCGATCGTCGCCCGCGCGGCGGATCAGCGCGGCATTGCAAAACCGATATCGATCAAGGAAAAAAAGTAATTGGTCCAGGCCATGTGATCGACTCTACGATGGGAGGATCTTGGAGAGATCGATAACATGAATATCCTGAAGCTGTTCTTCGGCCTGGCGCTGTTGTTGAGTGGAGTGCCGGCCCAGGCGGCCCGGCCGGAAGGCCCTTGCGATAGCTACGCGAAAGCGGGCGCGCCCTGCGTGGCCGCGCACAGCACCACGCGCGCGCTCTACGCCGCGTACGACGGGCCGCTGTACCAGGTCATGCGCCAGTCGGACGGGAAAACGCGCGACATCGGCGTCGTGCAAAACGCAGGCTATGCCGACGCGGCCGCGCAGGACGCATTCTGCGCCCACACGTATTGCTGGATCACGATCCTGTACGACCAGTCGGGCAAGCGCAATCACCTCGTGCAGGCGCCGCGCGGCACGTGGACGGGACCCGCGCTGGGCGGTATGGACAATCTGCCGCTCGCGGACCTGGCGCCCGTCACCGTCATGGGGCACAAGGTCTATGGCGTGTACATCGCGCCGGGCATGGGCCTGCGCCTGAACGATACGCACGGCGTGCCGGTGGACGACCAGGCGGGCGGGCAATATGCCGTCATCAATGGCCATCACTACAACGGGGCGTGCTGCTTCGATTACGGCAACGGCGAGATCGACAGCATCGACGACGACAACGGCACGATGGAGGCGATCTATTTCGGCAACGCGAATGGGTGGTATCGCGGCAGCGGGGCCGGGCCGTGGGTGATGGCCGATCACGAAAACAACCTGGTCGGTTGCGTGAACGACGACAAATCGAAGCTGTGCGCCAACCTGCCCACGCTCGATTCGCGCTTCGTCACCGCCGTCACGAAAGGCAAGCCCGGGCATTGGGCGACCCTGGGCGGCGATGCCCAGCGCGGGCAACTGGCCGTCATGTACGAAGGCCGCCGGATCGACGCGTCCTACGATCCCATGCGCAAGCAGGGTGCCGTCATTCTCGGCAATGGCGGCGACAACAGTACCGCGTCGCAAGGCACGTTCTATGAAGGCGCGATGACGGCGCCGCGGACGTATCCGTCCAACGAGACGGACCAGCGGGTCGCGCAGAACGTGGCGGCGGCACGCTACGATGTGGCGGCGGTCAGTGTCGGCACCACGCAGGCGTCCGACGTCCCATCCAGCCTGCACACGTTCGCACCGCTGCAATCCAAAGCGCTGACGGTCACGTTCACGAACACGACGGGACGGCCCGTCCGGGGCGTCACCTTGTCGCTGGCGGTGCCGAAGGGCTGGCACGTCGACGCGGCCGCGACAACCATCCCCGATGCGATCGCGCCCGGTCAAAGCGTGCATGCCGCGTTCACGGTGAAGTCCGGCGCGGCGCCGTTCAATGGCGACCTCAAGGGCGTTGCCACGTGGGCGGGCCGTACTGAATCGGCCGTCGCGAAGGTGCGCAACGTGGCGCCGGTAAAAATCAACGAATTCCGCCTGAGCGACGGCGCGCGCGCGAATCCGACCAATGCCTTCATCGAGCTGTACAACGCCGGCGACAAAGAGGTCGATATCTCGAACTGGACGTTTGCGCAGCACGCGACGCGCGAACCCCTGTTTTCCACGGTGAAGATTCCCGCCAGGACCAGGCTGGCGCCGCATGGCTTCTATGTACTGGGCCTGTCCAATTCAGGCCTCGTGCTGCCCGCCCAGCCGGGCGACACGACGATCCATGTGCGGAACGTCGATGGCATCAAGCCGGGCGACACCATCGTGGTCGGCGGCGAAACCCGCAAGGTCGTCCGCGTCGGCACGGCGGCCGGCCAGGCGACGCCCTTGTGGCAACCGCTGCCCGATGGTCCCATCATCACCATTCCCGCCGGTTCGACGAGCGTCCCCGTGACCACCACCGAAGGTTTCGCCGTCGGCGATACGCTGGCCCTCGGCTACGGCAGCACGTATCCGGTCGACGGCCGCGCGACCGAACACTACGAAAAAGTGACCATCACCGGCGTCGGTACGGCGGGCAGCCAGGCATGGCTGGGTCTCGATGCGGCGGCCGGGTCGACCAATATCCAGGTGACGTCGACCGATGGCATCGCCACCGGCGACAGGATCCGGCTCGACATCGACAGCGCCGGTCACGGCATCGATACCGTCACCGTCAAGCACGTGGGCACGGCCGCGCGCCGCACCAGCCTTGCGCGCGACGCGGCTGCGGGCGCCACGACGATCGTCGTCCATGGCGCGATCGGCTTCCCGACGCCGAAGCATGTCGCGTACACGCCCGGCAAAGCCGTGATCGGCGCGCCCGGCAAACTCGAAACCGTCGACATCGTCAAGGTCGAGGGCCAGCCGGGCGGCCATCTCACGCTGACGATTTCTCCGGCGCTCGCGCAGAGTCACGTGGCCAGCGAACCGTTCGTGGAACCGGGCACCGGCCTCGACCTGGCGGCGCCTTTGAAATACGATCATGCCGCCAACCTGCCGTTCAGCGTGCGCGGCACGGGCATTACGTTCACGCCCGCCACCCGCCATCCGCACTCGAGCAACGAGCCGGTGCGCCCGGCCGGCAGCGGCATCGTGCTGGATCGCGCGCTGACGCATGCCCACGACACGGACGCCGTCGTGCGCGTGGACACCGTGACCACTGCGGGATTCCAGGGCACGCCGAACCAGTGGTTTGGCGGTCCGGCGCTATCCCGGGAAGCGGGCAGCATGGTGTTGCGCGATGCGGCGGGGCGCGTGGTCGACAGCCTGAACTATGGCGATCTCGTCGACCCTTGGGCATCCGGCGGATTCCGTGGGACGGCCGCCAAGGCCACATGCCATGCGGGCGTACCGGGCATCCACAGCGTGGACACGGTGCAACGCGGCATTCCGGGCATCCCGTTCAGCGGTGCCGTCGCGCAATTCGATGCAACGCAGGGCAGTACGGGGCGCTACCCCGATGGCCAGGACACGGACAACGATTGCGCGGATTTCACGACGTCTGCATCAAGCAGGACAGGCGCGGCGGCTGCGGGGGCGATGCGCATCGCCGTCGACACGGTCGCGCCCTTCGCGGCCGACCAGACGGTCGTCGTCGATGCGGGCGGGGATGCCGAAACCTTGACGGTGGCAACGGTCGGGTCGCCCGGGCTCACCCGGGCCCCTGGGCCGGTGGACAGGGGCGCTACCGACGTCCGTGTCGACGATGCGCGCCAGTTTGCGGTCGGCCAGACCGTGGTCATCGGTAGGGGCGCGGATGAAGAGCAGGGCGTTGTCGCGGCGGTGGAGACGGGGTGGCGGACGGGCAAGCTGACGCTCCAGGCACCGTTGGCGCGCGCGCATGACGCGGGCACGAGCGTATCGGGCACGGGCGTCACGTTCACCGGGGCGCTCGCCAAAGTCCATCCGGCAGGGGCGTCGATGACGGCGACGGACGACCGGGCGACGCCGGGCGCGACCAATCGGTACGTTCGCCGTGGGGTTGCCCAGCGCTAGTGCAGCTCGTCGTCCTGGTCTGGTTATGTCGATCCAGACCTTGGCTTGCCACGAAAGCGACACCGGTCGTACACTGAGCATTACGAACGGCCGGGTTCGGCCAAAAGCAGTCGTTCAACCGCAGCCGAGATTTTGATACCGCCCATGAATCTTCAACCTTCGAAAATCCCGGTTCAGCTACATCATTTGATTGGCCTTGCTGAGAAGTTTGGGCTGGCTGATGACGAGGCTAGGGAAGATGTCGTCGCCAAGTCTTCTGTGGAAGAAAGGCAATCGATGAAGGATGCGGTTGAAAAGCATGACGACGAGTTTGACCTTTGGCTGGCTGGGCCGGAAGTGGCTGGGCCGGAGTATACAGACGAGTACATCGCCTTCAGTGCGCTTCGAATGGCTGCTGACTTCGCTTGAACACAGGCCCGGCTGTGTCCGCGATGGGTCGGACTCGGCCTGCCGTGACAGTCCGATAGTTTGTCGGCACGGCAACATGCTATGCTGGCTCGATCGGTCGGGTTCGGCCAGAAGCATGTCTACAACGTGAATGACCCGCGACGCGCTAAGCACGTCGTGCGACAAAGCCATGAATGAACCTCGTTTCAAGCCTGAGCAGTTCACACGTCGATCTGGTACTGCCCAAGTTGATACCGAGCTTCGGCGGTGGTTGCGCTCACTAACAGTATCGCAGCGTGTCGAGTTTATTGAAGCTCTGCGCAGCCACAATTACAGGTATGCGGTTACGCTGGTTCGGTCTTCTCAGCTTCCAAAGAGCGAAGTTCTCCGACTACTGCAGCATTGGCTGCTTTCATCGAACCACAACGCCAGTCGCGGCCTGATTGAGCTCTTTGTTCCTATGATCGGCGAAGCCAAGTTTTGAACGATTGCTGCGAAATCTGACGTAACGCCCACCATGGCTGAGTTCTTGAACTATTACGGCCAAGGAAAGCTGGACCAATATCGCGGTGTGCTCAGCGCAAAGGACTAGTGTTCGAAAAACAAGTGGGCTCATGCAGAACGTCCGCAACGGGTCGGGAGCTGTCTGTCCCGACCGTCGCGACTTTTCAGCTTGGCAACCTGCTACGCTGAGGTCAATGGCCGCTGCAGCCAGCAGCGGTCATTCAAACGACACCAGGGCAAGGACTGCTCGTCACGGCGTCGCGGCCTCGTCAACAAACTGCGCCTTGCTCGTCTGATTCGCCACCAGCCTGGGTGGCCGCGAGCAGTTGCAGATGCACAGGTCGTTTTCCAGCGCGACCTGCTTGCCGTTGTAGCGCTCCGGAACACGCGGGCCGACGCACCGGATCACGCCCGTGCTGCCGCAGGTCCCGCAATCGACGGTGTCGCCCTCCAGCGCCATCCGGACGCCGTTGATCGAGACCAGCGCGCTCGCCGAGGTCACGGTGCCGCCGGCCGTGGTGGTTGCACCCAGTGTGATGTGATGTCGTTTCATCACACCATCCTGTCATACGGCGCCATGGTTGGCGTTGTGCAAACCGCCTTGACACGACGCTGCCGCGCCGAACCGATTACCATGTCCGCACCATCGCGTTTTCACGGAGACATACTGTGCACTTTCTGCTGATCTATGACCTGGCGCCGGATTATCTGGAGCGCCGCGGCGAATTCCGCAACGAACACCTGAAGCTGGCGTGGGAAGCCCAGGAACGCGGCGAGATCGTCATCGCCGGTGCGCTGGCCGATCCGGCCGACAAGGCCGTGCTGCTGTTCAGCGGTGAATCGTCGGACGCCGCCGAGCGCTTCGCCCGCGCCGATCCGTATGTCGTCCATGGGCTCGTCACGCAGTGGCACGTGCGGCCGTGGATCACCGTTGTCGGTCACGACGCCAGCACTCCGGTCCGCCCGGAGTAATCATTTGGCAGGCAGCAGCTTCACGACGAGATTGTGCGTCGTGAGCGCGATCGAGCGGTCGGGTGCCAGCGTCACGCCGATCGGCCGGTCCAGGCTGCCGGGCAGGGCGCCGAGGGTGATGCCCGCGTGGCCGGGCACGCCGGCCACCGTGCTCGTCACGTTGTCCAGGTTGATGCGGCGGATCGTCGAGTTGCCCGTGTCGGCGATATATAGATCGTTGCCGTCGACCGCGATGCCGCTCGGGGCGCACAGGCGCGAGACGCCCGGGCTGCCGTCCACGGCGTCGCAGCGTCCCGGCTGGCCGGCCAGCGTGGACACGATGCCCTTGTCGTTCACCATGCGGATCGTAGAATTGCCCGTGTCGACGACGTAGACGTTGTTCCAGTTGTCGACGCCCACGTCCTGCGGTTCGCAGAATT
>Ga0187844_10002133_pt1 | contig 14308 bp, 16 predicted proteins | sample SpaLakP09_SKY_50_FD_134517 | JGI IMG/M metagenome (GOLD analysis project Ga0187844, IMG submission 134517) | Oligotrophic lake water microbial communities from Sparkling Lake, Wisconsin, USA - SP09_SKY_50 | ecosystem: Environmental > Aquatic > Freshwater > Lake | place: USA: Sparkling Lake...
ATTGAGGAGTTGGTAATTGAGGAGTTGGTAATTGAGGAGTTGGTAATTGAGGAGTTGGTAATTGAGGAGTTGGTAATTGAGGAGTTGGTAATTGAGGAGTTGGTAATAATAAAGATATATTTTTACGTATAGTATGATGTGGTTGTGGACATAACTGTAAATGTGAATTATTGACTTCAGTTTTTAGTTTTTTCTGATAAAAATAATATCCAGCACCAATTACACACACCAAAAAAATAACGAATATAATAGTTTTCCATGATATACCATCACTGCTACTTTTAGGTAATTTTGGTTGTGCAGGAACAACTTGTTGTGCATTTTGAACAATATGTTGATAATTATTTTGTGGTTGTTGATATTGTTGTTTGTATTGGTTTTGAGGTTTTATCTCTTTTTTATCTATTGTTATTTTCACTTCACATTCAATATTAGATTTTATCACTAAAAAATAGTTTTGATATATATTTTTATCAGATACTACATTACCTGAAATTTTACCTTCTTCAGCCATTTTGTACTGAAGATTGTTATGTGAATCTAAAGTTGCTTGGTCAACTACTAGAATCTCAAAAGGTTCCCCATTTTTAGAAACAACCTGAAAATTTAAATCAAAATTAACAGATTGACCGTTAAGATCTATTAATTGTTTTTGTTGATTAACTTTATATGTTCCCGATATTGACATTTTTACATAGTAAAAATTTCCTTTTAAATCAATGGTTATGATTTAAAAATTATATAACTCTATAATCTATTTTTTACATATAATATAAGTAAAATAATAACAAATAATGTGATTACTAATATAATCACATATGTGTTATTTTCTCCATTGTTTGTTGATTTTGACAATGATACATTTTCAGTTATTTGCGGAATATCTTCAAATGGTAACTTTATGAAAAAATCACAATATTCTTTACATTTATCTTTCTTAGGATCACATGTATCCATACAACATTTATAAATACCATCTTTATTTTTATTTACACATTCTTTATCTGGGAAAGAACTTGATTGGTTTGGATTGCTTACATCGCTTCTATCAAGATAATTACATTTGTATTTAGAAGTGCATTTATAAAAATTGTTATCTAGTTGTAGACTTTTTGACGGTAATTGACAAAAACTATAACATAAATTTCTGTTTAATGCTATACATTTATTTTTACATTTTACCTGATCACTTTTATTTTTTTTATTACATTCGTTAATACAAAAATTATAAGTTTTATCACAGTTATTTTGGCAGCATTTAGATATTTCAATAGAATCGGCTTCTCTGAAAGTATTTTTATTTGTATCCCATATTTGCTGACAATATGGAAATAAATTATGATTAGTGGTCATTTTAGTTATTATCAATATATTTATATATGAAATCTTGCTTTTCCAAAATTTCTATTCCAAGATCTTGTGCTTTTTTAATTTTACTCGTAACGCTACCCAAATTATTTACTACTAATATCGATGTGTTGCTAGATATACTAGATACCATTTTACCACCTTTTGATAATACGTTATTTTCTAATTCGGAATCTCTAAAACCACTAAATACAACTTTCATATCTTTCATATTGTTACTCATAATAACTTTTTGTTTGTATGTTACAAATTCTCCAAGAGATACAATAAATTTATCGGCATCTTCCATATTATTTACTATACATTTAGTTGTTTTATTTGAAAATCCTTCAACTTTCATAATATTATCATATAATTCTTCATTACTCATTTTTTTATAATCATGTAATATGTTAGGCATATCAATGAATAGTTTATCTATCTTTTTCTCAGCTATTCCAAAACCGAAGATAGCGGCAGCACCAAGAACTGTAGGTATATGTAAATTTGTCAGTTCTTTTCGAAGACCATCATAAATTCTTTCAGATCCTTTATCACCAAAACCATCTACTTGAGAAATACGTTCTTTACTTGCAGAAACTATTTTTAATATCGTATCTAACCCATTATAATACATTTTTTCAACACTTTTTTCACCAAGATGTTTAACACTTAATTTAGCGAAAAAAGATGCTATTAATTTAATATTCATTGTATCTCCGCCATCTTCTACAATAATATCAACATGCGTATCATTCCATTTCCAAATCAAATCAGGCATATCCGGTTCATTTGATTGAGTAACAACTTCAACTATATACGGAATAACATCTCCAGATCTTGTTATTTTGATTACAGAACCTTCTGCTATTTTGTTATCATATATATATTTTCCATTAAATCCTGTTGTATAATTTATCGTTACACCTCCTAATTTAACTGGTTCGATAGCTACACGAGGTTTTAATTGTCCCCATTTACTTACATTCCATTCAACTCCTATGACTTTTGTTTCTATTATATTGTCACTCAAAAGCATTTTAAATGCGAATGCGTAATCTGGATTACCATCAACGTTTCTTATATATTCTTTGTTTGATTGAACAATTATACCATCGATTTCAAATGTATTATTCTTTTTAAAACGTAAGAGTGTTTCCATTAAATTATCTACAGTAAAAAAAGATATCCGTTCATGTTTTACAATGGTAAAACCGATAGTATCTAAATACTCAAGTTGTTCTGATGGTTTTTTCATTAGTCCATCACCTACTATTTCGTACGCTATAAATTTAATGTCGCTTAATCCATTTTTTAGTTTTTTAGCACCAATACATCCAGTTACCATATTACGAGGATTTGCATACTCTTTTGAATATTTTTTATTAAATACATCAATTGGTATAATTAGTTCCCCTCTGATATTAATAGTAACTTTTGATAATTTCTTAGGAATATTATTTAAATATTGTAATAGATAAGAGATATCAGCACCGATTATACCATCACCTCGTGTGTATATACTGATTTTTCCTTTATTTATAGCGATTAAACAAGATACACCATCTAGTTTATCTTGTATAATGTAGTCGTTAGATTTATTTTCATCTTGCCATTTAGATAATGCTTGTGTATCTTCCGGCTTAATTTTATCCATAGATCCTAACCAAAAAGGTAACTTAACACGATTTTCACCCTCTCGTATTTTTGCTCCAATAGGAACAATGTAATTAGGATCACGACGTGTAAGAGTATCCTTCAGAATGTCATATTGATAATCTGAAATACCAGAATCTTTTCCTTCATTATAATACATATTATCTGCATATAACTTCAGAGCGTGAAGTTTATCCAATGATTCCATATTAAAATATTCTTGTGTATTTTTTTTACTTATATATTTACTCATCTTTATTATTTTGATAATAAATTTTATCAAAACATCAATTTTATATTTACAAACTCGGATATTTTATAGAAATTACTTCTATGATTGTAATATATATACAATATATTACAATTAAATTTTTTATTTACACATTCTTACCGATTACCTTAAACCGCTACTTTCTTAACTACTTTCTTAACTACTTTACGCACTACCTTCTCTGTATCCTTTTCCGGTTCCTTATCTTCTGTTTTAACAACACTCTTGTCATCATCATGATCGGATCCGGCAATACTACCTACATCGTCGTCATCGTAATCACCCATCATGATTGGAGGACAGTTTTTCATATTATTTTTATGCTCTGTTAACTTAGATTGTGCTTTTGGGCGAGCAAGGAGGCGTCTCATACCCATTGAAGTTGGTTCAATCACTGCTTCATAAAGTTTTATCTGTAATGATATTTTACTACCGATAAAAATCGACTCGATCTTTACAGCGGCGTTTGTATAACAATACTTACCCATTAACTCAAGAGCGTTAAGAGGATCATCGTTAATATCGTAAAATTGTGATAGAAACTTATCGTTTTTCTTGGAAAAAATCAATTTAGTATAAATTGTCGGTCCTGACCCTGGAACAACACGCATTGTAGTCTTTCCATTTTCAGTATGTTTTTCTTTCTTCCAATAAAGCGGATTAAGTCCACCTTTTGATTTTGTAAGATCTCCTCGAGATAACTCGAACATCTCAATCTCTTCTCTATTTTCAATTAGATGATCGACGCATTTGTCGACAATCTTATCAAATAAATCAGTCCATGCTTTTTCTTCTTCTGATGGACCATCTCTACCCCACAGACATATAGGAAAAGTATAACCATTTACTTTACCAGTTTCTTGACTTGTGTTTTCACTAACACCGAATGAAAATAGTCGTGATGTTGGAATGATAAGTTCTCCAACGGATCCATCTTCATTTTTGGTGGAAATATTTATTCTTTTGAATTCAATTTTTGGTTTACTATCCGGAATGGCTCCGCAAATTGCTTCGGAAAAGATCATTCTTTTTGTATCATATCCCTGAACAGGTGTAATTTGTGTATTCTCGTTTGACATTTCTTTTAATTATTCTGATTATTTCCTTAGATTTAAATTAAAAAATTCAATTTTATTTTTTAGTATATGGTTTTTGGCTCACTCGTTACTTTTTATACCAAAGGTATAAAAATGTTATTTTACTGTTTATTCTGGTTTAACAAAATGTCTTTTCAAATGCGTTTGTAAACTATAGTATTTAAGTCCGTGATCTTCTTTTCCTTTTAGACCTAACAGTTTTTGAAGCTTAGGATCTGGGCGAATCTGTCGTCTATCGTCTGGATTTTGTAGGTTATTTTCCTTAATATAATCACAAATATACTTAGTGACTTCTACACGAGAACGTGGTTCGGTTGGATTCCAACCAGTGAACTTTGCCATTTCAGTTGAAATATTAACCGGTTTTAAAAACCCAGAATTAGATGGGTTTTTACGTTCAGTTTTTGTTTTCTTCTTCATAACACGAGCACTATTTGCTCTGATAAGTTTAACTTGCTTAACAAGTGAACGAAGGAATTTAACGCCTCCACATTTAGGAGTTTTACGTAAAACTTCTATTTCGGCATCAAGTACAGAAAGAAGACTGTCAAATTCTTCCAGAACAGAATCTCTACTTACTGCTTTACGTTCTTTAACCAACGCGTCATCTTGCTCAGGTTCTGGCTCAGGTTCTTGCTTAGGTTCTGGAGTTGGTGGCTCAGGTTCTGGAGTTGGTGGCTTTGGAGTTGGTGGCTCAGGTTCCTTTTCTACGACTTTTTTAACTTTCTTAACTTTTTTAACATCATCTAGTTCAGATGATTTCTGTTTATTTAATTTATTGGATCTTTCAGATTTCTTAGGTGTAGGCGTATTCATTTTTACAGTTATTTATTTAATCTTTAAACTAAGTTTTATTTACATAGGATTCTATCTTATTACTTGCATACTAATAAAAAAATGAATTATATGTTTAAGTATTTAAAAGTAAAATATAAAATGGGAATCAAAAATTTAAACAAGTTTTTAAGAGATAAATCACCGAATATTTTCGAACAAATTCACTTATCAGAATATGCATTTAAAAAAGTAGCAATAGATATATCTTTATATTTATTCAAGTTCAAAGCCGTATGTGGTGATAGATGGTTGTCTGCATTTATCAATCTCATCAGTAGTTTACGACGAAATGAGATTCATTGTGTTTTTATATATGATGGACAGTCACCACCAGAAAAAGAAGATGAAAAAGCTAAAAGAAAGCTTGATAAAGAAAAACTTCAAGATCAAGTATGTAAATTAGAAGATGCGTTAGATTTATATCATCGAACAGGTGAAATAGATAAAATACTACAAGATCTATATACAAAACGTAAGCAATCCCCTCAACAGAAACGACTACTTGGTGATAACCAAAAAGATACTATCGATATGAAATGGATTCAAGAAAAACTAAAACAAAAAAATAATCAGATTATAGATATTAGACCGCACGATTTTCAATTTACGAAAAACTTATTTGATATTTTACAAGTTCCGTATTACACAGCAACAGGTGAAGCAGAAAAAATGTGTTCTAAATTATGTATTGATGGAATAGTAGATGCTGTATTATCTGAAGATACAGATGTGATAGCGTATGGAACACCTTTTTTCTTGTCAAAAATTGATACATATACAGATACGTGTATAAGAATTTCTAATGATTTTGTGCTAAAAGAATTGTGTTTTGATTCTCAAGACCAATTAATAGATCTCTGTATAATGTGTGGAACTGATTATAACGATAATATACCAAAAGTAGGTGCTCACACTTCATATAGACATATCATAAATCATAAAAATATTGAAAATATTGAGCAAAATACTGGATTAGACGTAAGTATTCTAAAATATAAACGTGGTAGACAATTATTCACAGAGTTTGATAACTACAACATTACTTCTATACCATATTGTGGATTTCCAGATTTCGGTCTTTTAGCTGAATTCAACAAAAAACACAGACTTGAAATTAATATGGAAAAGATAACCAAGGATTTTACACGGGAAATCATTTTTGAAGATTCCGATGAAGAATTATAAATTATAATTAATCGTAAATTTAAATAATCGTGTTTTTTAATAAAAATGTCTAAGACACATTATTATAAAACATCAAATGATCTATTTTTGCATGCTACAAACTCATATCCTTATTATCCTACAGAAAATATAGAAGGAAACCCTTATTTATCTAATTCATCTACACCTTTCATAAAGGAAAATGTAAAAAAAGTTTCTTTTGTTGAAGAACAACAACGTCAAAAAGAAGAAGAACGTCACCGTCAAGAACAACAACATCAAAGAGAACAACAACGTCACCGTCAAGAACAACAACAACGTCAAAGAGAACAACAACGTCAAGATCAAAATGTTCCAGTGTTAAAAATGAAATACGAAACGAAAAAATATACTAATTCTGCGAATCCAAACGTATGGGGTCCAGCATTCTGGTTTTCTTTGCATAACGGTGCATTAAGATATCCTATTCAAGCAGCTCCTTTATGGAAAGAAAGAATGAAACATTTTATACTTGGTATTCCAGTTATGGTACCGTGTGAAAAATGCTCTGAACATGCCACTGCGTATTTAGAGTCAAAATTCTATAAAATAGATGAGATTGTTACAAGTAGATCGAAACTATTTGAATTTTTTTGGGAATTTCATAATTATGTAAATAGAAGTTTGAATAAACCAGAAATGTCTTTGGAAGATGCATATAAAATGTATAGTGGAGAAGTAGAATTAACTAGATTAGTTTATAATAATTAAGGTAACTTAAAAGTTTTCATTTATAACATAAATGAAAAATATTCAATTTGATCATACATATCCTGTTATTGATATAAATGGAAATATAAAAATAACAGAAAAAAAATGTAACATTAAAATTATACCAAAAAATAAATTGGGTGTAATGCTTGTTGGTTTGGGTGGAAATAATGGTACTACTTTTTTATCTGGACTATTGGCATATAAGAATAAAATATGTTGGAATACAAAAAATGGTAAAAAGCATGTGCAATTTTTAGGATCAATATCACAGTTCGGTTCTGTTCATATAGGGTATGATACAAATCAAAAACCTCATTCCAAACTTTTTAAAGATATTGGTGATATACAAGATCCATCAGATATTGTTATAGGAGGATGGGATATTTGTAAAGATAATATGTATGAAGCGGCTAAAAAAGCACAAGTTATAGATTATGATTTACTTGAAAAATTAAAACCGGATCTAGAATGTATAACACCACTTCCATCTGTTTATGTACCAAGTTTTATAGCAACTAATCAAGAACAACGAGCAGATAATATAATTACTTTACACGATTCTGTTGAATATATTAAAAAAGATATACAAAAATTTAAATTAGAAAATAATCTAGACAAAGTAATAGTTTTATGGACAGCATCAACAGAAAGATTTCATAAAGGTAATTGGAAAAATAGAGATGAATTATACAAAGCCATTCAAGAACAAGATACCGAAATTTCACCATCTATAATATTCGCAACAGCATCTGCAGAAACAGGATGTATATTTTTGAACGGATCGCCTCAAAATACTATTTGTCCGGCTGTTATAGATAATGCCCGATTTTTTAATACTTTTGTTGGCGGAGAAGATTTTAAAACTGGACAAACTAAGTTAAAATCTGTGTTAGTTGAATGGTTAGCATCCAGTGGTATTAAACCTCTTTCAATCGTGTCATATAATCATTTAGGTAATAACGATGGAAAAAATCTGGATGAAGATGCACAATTTCGTAGTAAAGAACTTACGAAGAAAAATGTTATCGATGATATAGTAGATGAAAATCCGGCTATTTTTACGAACGGAAAACCCGATCACGCGGTTGTAATTAAGTATATTCCAGCAGTAGGTGACAGTAAACGTGCTATGGATGAATACTATTCCGAAATATTTTTAAACGGTAAACATACATTAGCAATACATAATACGTGTGAAGATTCGTTATTAGCAGTTCCTCTTATGCTAGATATCATACTTTTTAGTGATTTGTTTTCAAGAATAACAATAAACAATGAACATTTTAATACTGTATTATCAATGTTGTCGTTATTTTTTAAAGCACCTGTTGTTAATGAAAACGAACCTATAATTAATTCGTTCTTTAAACAAAAAAATGGATTGGAAAATTTCTTTAGGATTTTACTGAATTTACCACCAAATAATCATTTACATTTTTTATAACTATACTATATAAAAAGAATGTGCTGGTCATCAAAAGCAAGTTTAATATTTTTTATTATATCTTGGTCTCTTTCATTGACATTAATAATTAGAAACAAACCGTTTGATAGATTATGGGGGTTGTTTTTTATGTATGTTACAACAATGCAGTTTTTTGAATTCCTTATTTGGTTGGATCAACCGGAAAAAGACAGTTCTGACTGTAATACTGGAAAATACAAAGGTAAACTTAACAATACAGTAAGTCAAATCGCATCTATTCAGAGTTTTTTACAGCCTATATGTTTAGGTATTTTAGGTTTAATATTTATACCGCCAAATAAAAGTGTGATAAATAGAAATGTTTTTATCACACTTTTATGTATATATTTTGGTGTGTTAATTATATGGATTTTTAAGGAAAAATTATATAGTAAAAAGTTATGTACTATTCCATGCAAAGAAACTGGTTGTAACAATCATCATTTACAATGGCAGTGGATTGATAGCAAATATACGGGAAAATATATAATGATTACGTATTTTATTTTATTACTAATATCGGCTATTAATATATCTAAAATAAATGGTGGTTTATATTTAGGTTTATTTTTACTGTTTTCATTTATCATATCATCGGCAGTGTATCCATTCAATAAAGCGATAGGTAGTTGGTGGTGTGTTTCCGTTGTTTTAGGTCCTTTGGTAAAATTGTTTTTACAAAATATATAATATTGTTATTTAATTAAACAATGTGTTTAAGTGAAAGTATAAGTTGGACAACGTTAATTTTAGGAACAATCAAAAATTGTTTCTGTATTATATATTTATCACGTATTAATAACAAAAAAACAATCATACCTATAATACTTATTTTGGCATGGCAATATGCATTATTAATGCAAATACCAGATGCTTTAGCATGGAGAAATCTAGATGCTAAATATCCCGGGAAATTGGCATATATTCTTAATACTACACAACCATTTATATTTATAATTCTTCTTAGTATAGCATTACAAAAAATGAATATACCGTTAACTAGATTATTTCCAGCCATTTTAATTGGGTTAATTTATGCTGTTTTTATTATTATTGAAACTTATAAACTAAATGATTTTAGTATACAACCCCTTAAAAGTTGTAGAAATTTAAATTATAAATGGTGGGATAATTTACCGGTAGTTTTGTATTCTCTTACGTTAATTTTAAGTATGTTGGCTATACCATATCTAGGATATATTGTATTAAATATAGTAATTTTTATTGGAAGTATACTTATCACTCAAAAAAATGTTGGTAATGAATGTAATCCCGGATCATTATGGTGTTGGAGTGTTTCAGGTGCTGGGTTTTGTATGTTTTTATATTATATATTGTTTGATAATAAATAAGTAAATTTATAACTAATTTTAGTTATAAATTATTTTTTATGAGGATTACCGACTTTAGGTTTACCATTACCACGTTCTGTATACCAAATATGACCATTTGCACACGTTTTATCACTATATACACAATTACATATTTGCACGTATGTTGTAGAACATATAGGGCATACATCATCTACATCATCTAATGAATGTCTGGAAGCATATTTAGTTCCAACACTAACAGTTCCAAATTTTTCTACTTTTTTAGGTTTTTGTCCTTCAGTAAAAGTTTTATATATATTGTTTTTAGAGTATGATTCTGTGCCAGGGTGCACATAACCTGGAATATTTTCCGGTCGTCTATGTTCCATTTTTAAATCAATTATTTAGTCTTTAAATTACAACTTTTTATTAAGTGCTCGTGTATATTTATCAGATAGATATACAAATGTATCTAGCCATTTCCATATTACATCCTTATCTTCAGAATCTAATTGTCCCGACCGCCATAATTTTTTAAAATGCCCGGCTTTTTGTCTGCTAATCATATCAAATATATCATGTTCTAAAAAAAATTGTTCATTTCGTTCTTTCACCATTGTTCTAAATTCGTTATCATTTTTACTTATTGTTGTTATAAATATATTCATTACATCTTTTATTTCCATCTGATTACTTAAAAATAATCTTATTATAACAAGATCACCTTCCTGAGGAAACTGTGCTATAAGTTCATCAAAAAAATTAGTTATTTGTTTTTTAAATTCTATTAAAATTTCTATCTCAGACATTTATATTAAAAATACATTTCTTTAAACAATAGAACCGAAACAACTATAAGATTGATTATTATAGCCAACAACTGATATAACAGCAGATACTATATCATTTATTTTGATTGTAGTTTTATCATTGTTGTGTGTATATAAACTATCAATCACGGAAAATGTATAATTTAATAACTTATTTTTCGGTATAAGCATTTTTTGTTTATCTAAAATGTTGATGAATATACCGTCTTTATATATCATACATACTTTGCCTGTAATTAATAATCCAGCCTCAGGTTTTAGAATTTGCGCTTCAAATTTTACGTTAAAAATATTATTTGAATCTGCTCTACCGATTTCGTGATCTATAATTTCTATTAGTCTTTCTATTTTTAAAATGTATCCATATTCTTGTGTGCATTTGTCATTTACAAGTTCATTTAGTTTAGATAAAATATGATTCTTTATATTACTATCTAGATATTTTGAGTGTAAACATATTCTTTTTTCTAAAATTATTGATTTCATATTTACTATTTTTAACAATACATGTAGTAAAAAGTCAATTTTAGATTTATTTTAAAGATTTGGTTTCTAATAGATAAGAAACAATGCCAATAAAAAAAGATATTGTTTATCCGATATTCATCGAATGTTGTAGTTATGCAACAGATACTTTTTGGGAAACAATTTTTGAAGATCTTGCGTATGGTAAAACACCGTACGGAACGTACATATCTAAAGATTTTTTATCCTGTAAATATAAGAAAAAAGATTTTTCATATAAAATCGAAAGAAAACACCCTGAAATTATATACAATGAAGTATATGATTTATTAGCTAATAAATTAGGATTATTATCTCAACAAGAGAAAAATAAAAAGAAAAAAATATTCATTGACATGGAAAATAATTTGAAAGATTCCCGTAAAAATTGGAACAACATTAAAAAGAAAAATATAAAAGAATTGCTTATAGAACTATACGTAACTCGTATGAAAAATACATTTTCACTTACTATATTTCAGACACGTTATTTGGCATCAATTATTTACATGGCAATGGTATTTAAAATTATAAATAGTAAAGACATTGATTATAGAGATGGTATGATACATAATATAGATGGTATAGACTTTGTTAAAAAACAAATACTGATTGAACGAGATTTATATAAGTTAGAAACGAGTTTTGCTCCTAACATAATACTTGACAAGAACTTAATGGCCGATTCCTGGGAAAAATACCTTAAAGATCTTAAAAAAATTTCTAGTGAATAGACATCCAAAGTCTTGCGTATCTAAGTATATCTGGTTCTAAAACACTTGTATCATAAACATATTCTAACAATTTACTGCTATTATTGAATTGTTCTTGCGTTATTCTAGATCCTCCATTACTTGCGATATATCCTAATACATATGCTGTAGGATTTTTATAATTAACGTGTCTAAGAACAATAGATTTTTCAATCATTTTTTGAATATCTCTGTCATCTAATGGTTTTTTAATTTTTTGATCTTTCAAGTGACGCGATATAGCATCTACTTGTATTTGAAAAATTTGTAAAGGATCAAGCATACCACGATTTATTTTACCGTCAGGTCCTGTAATCATCCCTATCATATCTCCAGCCATTCCTACCCTATTATAAGCACCGATTTCAGGGCGTAAATTATTATAAGTATTTGGTATATCTTCATCATCGCTTGAAATACTCATTAATTTATTAATATAAAATATAAATTAAGTAAAAAGTAAAAATATTATAATTATTAGCAATATTATAACATATATATACCAATATTTTTTTATATTGTTAGAAATCCGAGACGGTATGCTTTTTATACCAAAATCATTTGGTGGATCTCCAATAGGTTTAGTCGTTAATTCTTCTCTAATAGTTTCACCCCAAGGTTCTCCATTCAGTAAAAAAGATTCAGACACATTGAATTTAACAGTTCCTCCTTCCCAATACATACCATTTTTATAAGGAATATCTAATCCGGTTTTATAATTATCAGCTGTTTCTTTTGATGTTATTGCGAATTTACAATACCCATACCCAGCGTGTGTGGCACCCCAGCTATTACGCATTATCCAATATTCTTGATTTGTATTAATATCTTTACCCCAACCTACCAAAGTAACAGCATGATTACCTGAATTATTTTCGGATAAATTTTGATTAGGAGGAACGTATATATCAGAAATGTAACTTCTATTCCACCAACTTTGAAAATTATTCGGAACTCTAAAGTTTGTCATTACAGGACCTTCCGACATAATTGATTTTTTAATATTAAGTATAGTTTTCTCATAATCAACATCTTTAATTATATAAGCTAAATATGTAGTACTGTCTTTTTTCAATGAAAATGTTGTCGAATCCTGATTACATATTAAACATGCTAATTTAGATGGGCAAACCATTGTACTCAAAACATTTACACTTTCTTCATAAGGCCAACACTTTTCGAGTTTAACACCATTTTCTACATCTTCTAAATATCTACTAGATTCATAATTATTTCCACCGCAAGTACATTGAGTTATGTTACTTGATGGTTGATCACTTGCTACACATGTAGAATATTTACATTCATATTTACTATTTTCATTATTTGCACACATAATTATATTTGCAACACTAATTTTTGGCCTATATTTTTTGTATGCAATAGCGTATCTATCTGATAATACACTGGCAATAGAAAAAGCCCAGCAACAACCACAATCTTCTTGGTTTTCTAAACCGTGTGATATGATAGATTCTGGGTTTGCCAACCAACTAAAATCTGTCGGTAGTTCTTCTTCTATAGCGGATAAAGCCATGTTGTTGATAACAGATTTTTTAACTGTTTCAGGTAAAAATTTAATATTTGCCGAATTCGGCCAATTAAATTTTCTTGGTTTTGTAGAAATATTCGATAACTTTTTCGATTCGTTTATACAGACACTAGGCATCGAAAGTTGTTTAGGATACTTACAATTATATGGTGAATCGCATTCTGTACATGACATTTTTATTATAATAAAATAATTTTATAAATTTAAACAAGTTAAAAACAAAATGCTACATATAAAATGCCAAAGAAAACCAAATCCAAGAAGAATTCATCGAATACTTCGGATCTTCAGAAAAAGAAAAGAATATTGATTTTCAAAGAAGATATGGAAGAATATGCACAGGTAATCAAAATATTGGGAGATTGCAGAATAACAGTAATGATGCCTGATAAAACTGAAGTTATGGCAATTATTCCGGGAAGATTTAGAAAACGTTGTTGGATGAAACCGGGTGATGTTGTTATTATAAGCAGGCGTTCTTTTCAGGAATCTAAGTTCGATGTTGTGTATAAATACAATGAGGATGAAGTAAGAAATTTAATAACATACTATGAAATACCGGAGTTTTTTGTAACTGTAAATGTCGGAAACGATGAAGATGAATATAAAGAGAATTTCTTCGAATTCAGAGATGAAGATCCAGAAGATATAGACGGTGAAGAAGGGAAAAATACAATAGATATATCTGAAATATAACATTGAATTTTTAGGTTAACATATCCTAAAAATTAAACTTACTAAATTAAACTTGAAATTTCTTGTCAAAT
>Ga0187844_10002134_pt1 | contig 14304 bp, 11 predicted proteins | sample SpaLakP09_SKY_50_FD_134517 | JGI IMG/M metagenome (GOLD analysis project Ga0187844, IMG submission 134517) | Oligotrophic lake water microbial communities from Sparkling Lake, Wisconsin, USA - SP09_SKY_50 | ecosystem: Environmental > Aquatic > Freshwater > Lake | place: USA: Sparkling Lake...
AGATGCGCCTGCAGTTCGACACCATGGTGGCCGACACCAAGAAAAGCGTCAAAAGCGTGACCGGCGCGCCCGCCGCCAGACAGAGATGAAATTTTCCGTTTTCCAGATCAGCCGCAGGGGCGGGCGTGGCACCAACGAAGACCGTATGGGCTACTGCTACACGCGCGATGCCGCGCTGTTCCTGCTGGCCGACGGCATGGGCGGCCATCCGGAAGGCGAGGTGGCGGCCCAGCTCGCGCTGCAGGTGGTCTCGGCCGCCTTCCAGCAGGAAACCAAGACCGGCATCAAGGACCCGCGGGCCTTCCTGGCATCGTCGATCCTGCTGGCGCACCGCCAGATCCTGTCGTATGCCGCCAGCAAGAACATGCTGGACACCCCGCGCACCACTTTCGTGGCGGCCCTGATCCAGGGCGACAGCGTGTGCTGGGTGCACTGCGGTGATTCACGCCTGTACATGGTGCGCGACGGCGAGATGCTGGCGCGCACGCGCGATCATTCCTATATGGAGCAGCGCCAGGACGAGGTGCCGCCTGGCGCCAAGACCGGTGACAAGACCAACCGCAACGTGCTCTTCACCTGCCTCGGTTCGCCGGCCAATCCGGTGTTCGATGTCATGGGGCCGATCAATCTGCAGCAAAGCGACCGCATTTTGCTGTGTTCCGATGGCCTGTGGAGTGCGCTGTCCGACGTCGAGATCGTCTACGACCTCGGTCTCAAGCAGGTGGCGCGCGCCGTGCCCGATCTGGTCGACAAGGCGCTGGAGAAAGCCGGCGCCAGCAGCGACAACGTGACCGTGATCGCTCTGGAGTGGGAGACACCCGACGGCTTCGAGGAGACGCGCGGCAGCGTCACCACCGACAGCATCAACGACGGCGTCTTCGCCTCCACGGTGCAGGCGGGCGGCGTGGAAGGACTGGTCGAGGACCTGGACGACGAGGCCATCGAACGCTCGATCGCCGAGATCAACGAAGCCATCCGCCGCACTGCTGCGCGTCGCAACAACTGAGTGTCGCGAATCCGGCGGCGCCGCCCTTTCTTCTTCAGGTGAAGCCATGACTGAATTTGCACGTAGCGGCGGTCGCGCTGCCGGCCAGTTGCGCCCGGTGCGCATCACGCGCAACTACACCATCCACGCCGAGGGCTCGGTGTTGATCGAATTCGGCAACACGCGCGTGCTCTGCACCGCTTCGGTGGAAGAGCGTGTACCACCGCACAAGAAGGGCAGCGGCGAGGGCTGGGTGACGGCCGAATACGGCATGCTGCCGCGCGCCACCCACACCCGCAGCGATCGCGAGGCGGCGCGCGGCAAGCAGACCGGCCGCACGCAGGAGATCCAGCGCCTGATCGGTCGTTCCTTGCGTGCCGTCTTCGATCTGAAGAAGCTGGGCGAGCGCACCATCACCCTGGACTGCGACGTGCTGCAAGCCGACGGTGGTACGCGCACCGCCGCCATCACTGGCGCTTTTGTCGCCGCGCAGGATGCGGTCAACCAGCTGCTGGCCGCCGGCAAGCTCGCCGGGACACCCATCACCGGCCACGTGGCCGCCATCTCGGTGGGCATCGTGCAGGGCACACCTTTGCTGGACCTGGACTACACCGAAGACTCGGCCTGCGATACCGACATGAACGTGGTGATGACCGGCGCTGGCCACTATATCGAGGTGCAGGGCACGGCTGAGGGCGCGGCCTTCAGCCGCCAGGAGATGGACCGCCTGTTGGCCCTGGCCGAGCTGGGCGTCAAGGAGCTGGTACGCCTGCAAGACGAGGCCTTGAAGTCCTGATGAAAAAGATCGTCCTCGCTTCCAACAACGCCGGCAAGCTGCGCGAGCTGCAGGACATGCTGGCGCCGCTCGGCCTGGCGCTGGTGCGCCAGGGTGAACTGAACATCCCGGAGGCCGAGGAGCCGTTTCGCACCTTCCTGGAAAACGCCCTGGCCAAGGCCCGCCATGCCGCGAAACTCAGCGGCTTGCCTGCCATCGCGGACGACGCGGGCCTGTGCGTGGACGCCTTCGGCGGCCTGCCCGGGGTCGACACGGCCTACTACGCCACGCAGTTCGGTTACGCCAAGGGCGACGACAACAACGTGACGGCTTTGCTGGAGCAGATGAAGAATGTGAGCAACCGCCGGGCCGCCATGGTCAGCACCCTGGTGGCCCTGCGTTCGGCCGACGATCCCGAGCCGCTGGTGGCGGTCGGGCGCGTGAGCGGCGAGATCGCTCGCGAGCGCCGGGGGGCGAACGGCTTCGGCTTCGACCCGGTGATGTACATCCCCGAGTTCGGAAAAACCTTTGCCGAGCTGCCGATCGAGGTCAAGAACGCCCACAGCCACCGTGGCCGTGCGGCCAAGGCCATGGTCGAGCTGATCCGCGAGCGTTGGCTGTAGGGCCTGTTCACACTAATTTTTCAAGATGCGTTGTGGATCAAGAAAGTCATGCGGTAGGCGCGTGGACGCCGCCGGGGTAGGCCCCCGGCAAGTCCGCGCAACACCCCGCATGGCTTTTTTGGCCACAACCCGAAGGGAACGGGGTGCAAACAGCGCCACTCGTTGTTGCACTCCTCGCCCAGGCGGTCAGCCTGGGCATCGTCGTGCGCCTAGATTGGCGCCGTTTGCACTCCGTTCGCACTTGAGAAATTAGTGTGAACAGGCCCTAGACCATGCCCCACGACATCCAGCACTACCTGCGCCCTGGCACGCTGCAGCTGGCCAGCCTGCCGCCGCTCTCTCTCTACGTGCACCTGCCCTGGTGCCTGAAGAAGTGCCCGTATTGCGATTTCAACTCGCATGAGATGCGCGCGGCCGACATGCCCGAGCAGCGTTACCTCGACGCGCTGGTGGCCGATCTTGAAAGCGCGCTGCCGCTGATCTGGGGGCGTACCGTGCACAGCATCTTTCTGGGTGGCGGCACGCCCAGCCTGTTCGCGCCCGAGTCCATCGCCCGTCTGCTGTCCGACATCCGCGCGCGGCTCAAGCTCTCGGCCGACTGCGAGATCACGATGGAGGCCAACCCCGGCACTTTCGAGAAGGCGCGTTTCCGCGCCTTCCGCGATGCGGGCGTGACGCGCTTGTCGGTGGGCGTGCAGAGCTTCAAGGATGAGCATCTGCAGCGCATCGGCCGGGTGCATGACAGCGCCCAGGCCATCGCGGCGCTGGAAGAGGCCGCACGCAGTTTCGACACCTGGAACCTGGACCTCATGTACGCGTTGCCCGGCCAGAGCCTGGAAGACCTGCGCCAGGAAATCGATCAGGCCCTGGCCTTTGCGCCGCCCCACCTCTCGATCTACCACCTGACCATCGAGCCCAACACCTACTTCGCCAAGCACCCGCCGCAGGTTCCCGAGGACGACACCGCCTACGCCATGCTGGACCTGATCACCGAGCGCACCGGCCTGGCCGGCCTGCAGCGCTACGAGGTCTCGGCCTACGCGCGCACCGGCCACCATTGCCGGCACAACCTCAATTACTGGCAGTACGGCGATTACCTGGGCATCGGCGCGGGCGCGCACGGCAAGATCAGTTTTGCGCACCGCATCGTGCGCCAGGTGCGCACACGCGAACCGCGCCTGTACATGGAGCGCGCGTTCGCCGGCAACGCCGTCTCGCAGGAAGAGGAGGTCAAGCGCGCCGACCTGCCTTTCGAGTTCATGCTCAACGCCCTGCGCCTGCGCCAGGGTTTTGCGCTGGGCGAGTTCAGCGAGCGCACCGGCCTGGCCATCACGGCCATCGCGCGCCAGCTTGAGGAAGCCGAGCGCAAGGGCTGGATCACACGCGACTTGCAGCGTGTCCAGCCCACCGTGCGCGGCTTCGACTTCCTCAGCGATCTGCAGGGTTTGTTCCTTCCCGATCCCGCCTGACGCCGGCTATAGTCGGTGCACGACAGTGCATGAAGGACCGGCATGTTCTCGATCTACGGTGAAAGCGGGCGCCTGTTCAAGGGTGCGATGGAAGACCTCTGGCGCGTTGAGGCCCTGCACTCGGTCACGCGTGCGCGCCGCCTCGAGGCCCAGCATCAGACGGCACCGGTCAACCCCGTGGCAGCCCGCGACGCGGGCGCGCCCCACACCCTGGCAGGTGCCGCCTTGTCGGCCTATGCGCAGGCCGGCGGCGGCCCGCCGACGCGGCATCCCCTGACCCGCGTGGCCGACGTCATGAGCCGGGGTGCCACCGTCGTGGGGCTGGACCTGACAGTGTTGCAGGCCTGGCAGATGCTGGGTCGTGACGGCCTGGGCCAGGCGCCGGTCACCAATGCCTCGGGCGAATTGGTCGGCCTGCTGACACGGGCCGAGCTGCTGAACCTCGATCGCCTGCCCCAGCCCGATGCACCCAGCCTGGTCTGGCGCGCCCTGCTGATGCAGCCGGTCTCGGCGGTCATGCTCAGCCCGGTGCCGGCCGTGTCCGAGGACATCGACCTGCGCCGTGTCGCACGCGTGCTCCTCGACACCCGGCTCCCGGGCCTGCCGGTGGTGGCCGAGGAGGGGCAGGTCACCGGCTTCATCTCGCGCAGCGACATTTTGCGTGCGGTAGTGCACGATCCGCCGCTGGATCTCTGGAGTTGAGCTTGCCAAGCCCCCTGTGCCATCGATTACCATGCAGCGAGCAACAGGCCCTGCGTGTCGTGTTCTGATGGAACGCCGCAAGATGACCGCACTCGAACCATGACGGGGAGACACATTCGGTGCTCGCAAACCTGAAGACTTACTGGCGCTGCGACGCCCGGTATTTTTTGCCGGCCGTGCTGGTGTTCATGGTGGCCATGGCCTTGCCGCCTTTCCCTCTTTTCGAAGACCGGGCTTCCAGCATGCTGCAGTTGCACCTGGTGCTGGAACTGTTTGCCGTCATCGTCGCGATCCTGATCGTGGTGGTCTCCTGGCATGACCTCAAGCACCAGAGCCGGCCCGAGTCGGGCGTTCTGCTGACCGGCTTCGCCGTGGTGGCTTTCGTGGACCTGGTGCATGCCCTGACCTATGACGGCATGCCCAGGCTGGTCACCGACAGCTCCACGCCCCGTGCCATCTTCTTCTGGCTGGCCGGTCGCACCCTGGTGCTGCTGACCTTGCTGCTGGTGGCGCTGCGCCTGCGCCTGCAGCTCTCACGCTACGTCTGGCTGGGCATCGCTGCCCTGGCGAGCGCCGCCCTGTTCTGGCTGGGAACCTGGGGGATGGACTGGGTGCCGACCACCTTCGTGACCGGCAGCGGTGTCACGACTTTCAAGCGCAATTACGAGTACGGCCTGTTCCTGGGGTACGGGGTGCTGGCCCTCCTTTTTGTCTACCGCGCAGGCGCAGACAACCGCCAGCGTTCCTTCGCCTTTGCCTCGTCTTGCCTGGTCATGGCCATGGGCGAGATCGTCTTCTCCAACTACAAGGCACCGTCGGATTTCCTGAACATCTTCGGCCACGTCTTCAAGATCGTGTCCTATGCCTTCCTCTATCAGAACGTCTTCGTGCTGGCGATTCGCCAGCCGTACGAAGCCCTGCGCAAGAGCGAAGGTCGGTTCCGGGCGCTGACGGAGCTATCCGTCGATGGCTACTGGGAGCAGGATCGAAACTTCCGCTTCGTCAAGGTGTCCCAGTCGTTCGATGGCATGGATATGCAGGCCATGCTGGGCCGGGCCCGCTGGGAATTGCCCGTGCTCGGCGTGAGCGCCGAGCAGTGGCAGGCACACCGTGCCCAGCTGGAGCGGCACGAACCTTTCCGGGATTTCGTTTACCAGGTCGAGGTGGCCCCCGGCAGGGTCCGCACCCTGGCTGCCAATGGCAGCCCCCTGTTTGGCGAGGACGGCGAATTTCTCGGTTACCAGGGCGTGGGTCGGGACATCACCGAACAGCTGGCGGCTGAGAAGCGTATCGAGTTTCTGGCCTATCACGACACGCTGACCGGCCTGCCCAACCATCGCCTGCTGCAGGAGCAGTTTGTGCTGCTGACCGTCCAGTCCCTGCACCCCGAGGCGCGGGCCGCCCTGTTGCTGCTGGACCTGGACAACTTCAAGGGGATCAACGACATCCTCGGGCATGAGAGCGGCGATGCCCTGCTGCGCGAAGTGGCCCGGCGCCTGCGGGTGAAGGCGCGTGACGTGGATGTGGTGAGCCGCCAGGGGGGCGACGAGTTTTATGTGCTGATGCCGGGCCTGCGGCATACCGATGATGTCGCCCTGCTGGCTTCCGCCCTGATGGAGAGCCTGCAGGAGCCGGTGATGCTGGGGGGACAGGAAATCGTCACCTCGGCCTCCATGGGCGTGGCGATCTATCCCGACGACGGTGGCGATCTGGAGACCCAGCGCAAGAAGGCCGACGTGGCCATGTACCAGGCCAAGCAGGCTGGCCGCAACACCTACCGCTTCTTCGACGCGGCCATGAATGTGGAAGCCTTCGAGCATCTCAGCCTGCGCAACGGCCTGCACCGCGCGCTGGAGCGCGCCGAACTCACCTTGCACTACCAGCCTCAGATTGACCTGGTTAGCGGCGCCGTCGTCGGGGTCGAGGCGCTGCTGCGCTGGCGTCATCCCGATCGCGGCCTGATCTCCCCCGCCCGTTTCATCCCGGTGGCCGAGGAGAGCGGCCTGATCGTGCCTATCGGCGTCTGGGTGCTGAGCGAAGCCTGTCGCCAGGCCGTGGCCTGGCAGCGCGAGGGCCTGCCGGGGCTGACCATGGCCGTCAACCTCTCGGCCGTGCAGTTCAAGCGCGGCGACGTCGAGCAGTCGGTGCTGCGTGCGCTGGAAGAATCGGGCTTGTCGCCGCAACTGCTGGAGCTGGAATTGACCGAGTCCATCCTGATCCAGAACGCCGAGGGGGTGCTGGCCAGCCTCAAACGGCTCAAGCAGATAGGGGTGAAGCTCTCCATCGACGACTTCGGCACCGGTTATTCCAGCCTGTCCTACCTCAAGCGTTTCGACATCGACAAGCTCAAGATCGACCAGAGTTTCGTGCGCGACCTGGACAAGGACGAGGACGACGCAGCCATCGTGCGTGCCGTCATCCAGATGGCACACAGCCTCAGCCTCAAGACCATTGCCGAAGGGGTGGAAACCGAAGAGATGTTGACCAGCTTGTGCCGCTACGGCTGTGACGAAGCCCAGGGATACCACTTTGCCCGGCCCATGCCGGCATCGGAGATGACCGAGTTCTTGCGCCGTGCGGTGGCGCAACCTGCCTGTACACCCTTGAATCAGCCTGCCTGAGCGGTTGTTCTGCTGCGGCGCAAGGGACTGGTTTGCGTGCGATACACCAAAGCCCGGTCGGCCGGGCTTTGGTGTGGTTGCTGAAAAGCTCCGTTCAAGACCGGTGCTGTCATCACCTCGAGGGCTCGACCCGGAAGAAAAGCGCGCAGTGGTCGGACCAGAGTTTGGTCTGCGTTTCGCAGCTTTCGCCGTCGGCCAGTGCGGGCATATGCTGTACCAGGTTGGCATAGGGTGTCTGTTTCGCGGGAGGGAAGTTGGGTATGTCACCGCTTCCTCTGCCGAACATGGCGCCGTCGACCTCGCCACCGTTAGACCATGCGGCCACTCTGAACCTCGGGAAAAAGGAATCCAGGAGTCGCGTGTCCGGCCGTGAGCCGATATTGAAGTCGCCGACCAGGATGGGCGGGTACAGCAGCGGGCCGGAGGACTGGAACCGGCTCTCCATGTCCGTCACGAGCTGGTTGATGTTCTGCGAGCCGAAGTCCAGTATCTGGAGGTTCTGCGGGTTGTCCGTATTCCATCCCCGGTGCACGTTGTAGATGTGCACGTAGTTGCCAGGCTGGCGAACCAGTTCGAAGCGGCTGAAGGCCGCATCGGACGTCGGGCGGGTGCGGTCTACGCCCTGTGTTGCCAGGCGGCCCCTTGTCCACGCCAGCCCCAGCGGTGTCGGGCAGACGGCTTTGGACGGTTCATGATGGTTGGCCAGGGGGGTGACCAGCGGGCCGTCGATGAGTGGGCATACATCGGTCCGGTCGGCTGCCGGGGCGCAGCATTGCATGCTTCTGGCCAGATAGGTGCTCTGGAGAGGGAAGGGGGCTGTGTAAGGAGACACCACCGAGTCGCCGGGGCTGGGCTGGGTGATGACGTTTCTGACGCGGCTGGGACGATAGAGCAGTGCCAGACCTCCCTGCGTGGAGCAGAACTGCGCCGGTGCGCTGCCGATCCATGCGGTGCCGTCGGCCATGTGCCCCTTACCGGTCAGCAGATAGGCGATGCGGTACTGCTCGCCCCCCGCGTTGCGGATACCGTCCATCAGGAAATCAAGGGCTGCATAGTCTGGCAAGCGCCGGTCATCGGTGGGGCAGGTCCATTGCCCCGGTGCCTCCTGGAGTGCGATGACATCGGGGAAGTTGCCCGTGTCCCGCATCCAGGTGAAGATGCGCGTGTAACGGGTCTGCCACGTGACGCCGGTCGCGCTGTGCGGCACGTTCATGATGTCGTGCAGGTTGATCGTGAGGATGGAAACGCCCAACTGATCCCTGGCCAGCTCCTGGGCGGTTGTGCCCAAGGGCGTGGACTGGCACCCGACGATCAGTGCGGATGCCGCCATCAAGAACGTTGACAGCATGCGAGTAAGGTATGGCTTGGACATTTCTTTCTCCTGAGTGATGTGTGGGAAATGTTCTGGCCCCGCTGTTTGTGGCAGGTGGGCCTGATGGATTCAGGGCCGGCAACTGCGCTGGCAGGCGCTCAGTCCGGTGACGCATTGCTGCGGGCGCGGGCCGTCCGCTTCGGTCACTTCCGCCATACAGGCGTTGCGTTCCATGAGGCAGTCGCGAACGCATTTCTGTTGCGGCGTCAGTGGCGGCGGCGGTATGGCCGGTGGTCGGGGTGCTGCCGGGGCGTCCCGCAGGCAGGTGATGGGTACCCGCAGGGCGCGCTGTTGCACGGGCCAGTCGTTGGGGTTGGCGGTGTCCGTCCTGCTGGCCACATCGACCTCCGCTTGGGTGCTGGCTTGTGTTGTCCCCTGGACAGTTGCAGAGCCGCCCGACCCGGCTGCCGTCTGAACATAGAGCTCAACCGAGGCCGGGCCATTGGCATGCTCGATGCGCCTGCAGATGGCATGAAAGATCACCTCTTCGGTGCGGCTGGAGTTGGCACGGGCGGTGGGGAGGTGAATGACTGAAAAATGCCGGTTGGCGTTGGGCGGGTAGAGAAACAGGGTGACGATGGTGTGGATACTGCCGTTGAAGTTGGGGTCTCTGCGGTACTGCACGACAGCTTCCACGGCCTGGAACCCGCCCGGGTCACCCGCGGTCGCGGGAGCAACGAGAACAACGGGATTGACGTTGGCGATCCCGCCAAGCGGACCTGCGGGATTGACGGTCACCCGTTCAATGCTCCAGGGGGACGCACAGCCGAACATCGTCAGCGTGATGAACGACAGCGCGCTGATGCGCAGCAGACGCATCGGGCCGGCGTTACACCACGAAAACCGCCTCCCGCCAACCATTGAATTCCAGTGCATGGAATGTTCCCCAGTTGATCCGCGTTTCACGGCTCCATGGCGCGGTGCGCGTCATGAACGGCTCAGAGGTGCGGGGCGTGGAGTTGAATCAGAGGCCACCCGCCGCTTTTCTGAGTTGCTTGGCCGATTCTTGGGCAGGTGCATGGGTTTGACCATCCCACAAACGGGGGATGGTGACATTCGGCTTGGGACTGGGGAAGTGGCGAGTCATCCATGAGCAGGCCCATGGAAAGACAGAAATGTCTGAGTCACTGGTCTGGCGGAAGCGGTGAGATTCGAACTCACGAACGGTTACCCGTTGCCGGTTTTCAAGACCGGTGCAATCGACCACTCTGCCACGCTTCCGACGTACCGATTCTAGCGTCTGGGCTGCTCAGCCCAAGGTCTCGTCTTCGCCCTCGCTTACCGCACTGGCTGCGGCGGCGGCAAACACGGCTGCGGGCGAGCCGTCGGTCTTGCGCCCGGTGCGCAGGCTCAGGCCCCCGGCCGGCCGGGCCTGCTCGCCCAGTGCCGGGCGCAGGTTGGGGTTGCCGTTTTTGGCGCGCCACTGCTGGACGGCGGCCTGCAGCTCGGCCGCCTCGGTGATCTTGGCGCCGTAGCGTTGCAGCACCAGGTGGGCTGTCTCGATCAGCTTGGCGTTGAGAGTCTTGTCGCCGTGGATCAGCAGATTGCGTACGGCGCCGGCCGGGTCGCCGCCCAGGCTCAAGGCCATGGCGGTTTCGGCCAGCTTGAGAACCTCTGCGCTGGCGGTGCGCAAGCGCTCGGCATAGGCCGGGTGTACGCCGGCAGCGCCGGCCAGCAGCTCGCTCATGGAACGGCCGGTGGAGAAGCGCAGCCCCAGGGCATCGATGGCGGGTTCGACGTCGTCGAGCTGGATGGCCTTGTTGGCCAGCTGCGCCATCAGGGCCACCAGGTTGGTGGCGGATTCGAAGTCGAAGGCCGGGTCCTTCACTTGGCTGGCGAGGTCGCGCACGGCATCGACGGCGCGTGCGAACTGGCGGTCCATGATGAGGATGAGCGCATCAGCGATGGCGGCCAGGCGTTGCAGGCGCGGGTTCTTCTCGTCGCGGTCGATCAGCTTGACGAAATCGTCGCGGCAATGCTGCAGGCCCTTGCGGTCGCTGCATTCCAGCCGGGTGAAGGCCAGCAGCACCAGGGTCTGCGCATCGAACATCTTGGAGTCCAGGCCCAGGCGCGCGCACTGTCCGAGGATCTTCTCGGCCTCCACGCGGTCCCCGCTGTAGTACATCATCAGGCCCAGGTTCTGCAGGCGCGAGATGGAGAAAGGCGTGACCGCGCAGGCCATGCGGTAGGCGGCCAGGGTCTGCTCATGGTTGCCCAGCTCGAACTGGGCGCGGCCCAGCACGTCGTAGGCGTCGGCGTAGCGCGGATCGTCGCTGATGAGGTTCTCCAGCGTGCTGATCGCGCGGGTGGGCTCGCCGTTGTCCAGCAGTGCGCGCGCTACCCCCAGTTTGGCCCAGGGCATGGTCTTGGCAGCAATCACCGCTTCATACAGCTTCTGGGCCTGGGCATAGTCCTCGATACGCATCAACAGCTCGGCACCGATGCGTGCGGCGTAGAGCCAGAAGGGACCGCGGGCCTCGAAACGCTGCAGGCACAGCCGCGCGCCTTTTTCGAAGTCCTCAGCCTCGATGGCGGCAAAGATATCGGCCAGCGCGGTCTTGCGCTGGCGCGCCTGGTACAGGCGCTCGGCCAGGCGGGTGGCGGTGTGCGGCTTGATCAGGTAACCGTCCAGGGCCGATTCGGCGGCCTCGGCCACCTTGGCGTAGGTGGCCTCGCCGGTGACCATGATGAACACCGTGGCAAAGGGCAGCAACTGGTTGCGCCGCAGGTCGTCCAGCAGATCCTGTCCAGTGGGGGTGCCGGGCTGGAAGTACTGTTCGCACAGCACGATGTCGAAGGTCTTGAGTTCCAGCACCTTGCGCGCATCGACGGAACGGGTGGCCTGTTCCACGGCGCCGACGCCGAACTCGCGCAGCTGGTTGACCAGGATGGCGCGCGAGGTCGGGTTGCCGTCAACGACCAGCGCACGGGTATTGGAAAGATCGTCGTCGTACAGCGCCATGCGCGGGCCGGTCTCCGGTTGGGGATGCGGGGATGATAGCCCCGATGCCATCCAGCAACCAGCCCCGGCCCGCTGACGCGAACCGGGGCTGGTGTTCGTGGGGCGATGCAGGGCCCAGGCCCTGCAGCAGATCAGGCGTCGGGCGCGACCTTGTGGTTGGCCAGTGCCTCGATGGCTTTCACCAGGGCCGAGTGGTCGGCCTGGTCGTGGCCCAGGGCGGCGCAGGCCTGCATCAGCTGTGCTGCGTTGGCGGTCTGCGGCAGGGCCATCTTGAGCGACTTGGCGCCTTGCAGGGCCAGGTTCAGGTCCTTCTGGTGCAGCGCGATGCGGAAGCCCGGGTTGAAGGTGCGCTTGACCATGCGCTCGCCGTGCACTTCGAGAATGCGCGAGGCGGCGAAGCCGCCCATCAGGGCCTGGCGCACCTTGGCCGGATCGGCACCGGCCTTGGAGGCGAACACCAGCGCTTCGCTGACCGCGGCGATGTTCAGGGCCACGATGATCTGGTTGGCCACCTTGCAGGTCTGGCCGGCGCCGTTGCCTCCGATCAGCGTGATGTTCTTGCCCATCAGTTCGAACAGGGGCTTGACCTTGTCGAACACGGCCTCGTCGGCACCGACCATGATGGTCAGCGAAGCAGCCTTGGCGCCGACTTCACCGCCGGAGACCGGCGCGTCCACGTAGTCGCAGCCCAGGGCATTGATCTTCTTCGCGAATTCCTTGGTGGCGATCGGATCGATGGAGCTCATGTCCACCACGACCTTGCCCTTGGACAGGCCCTTGGCGATGCCGTTCTCGCCGAAGAGCACCTTCTCCACGTCGGGGGTGTCGGGCACCATGGTGAAGATGATGTCGGCGCGCTCGGCCACACCGGTGGGCGAGGTGCACACCGTGGCGCCGGCGTCCACCAGCTCCTGCGGCACCTTGCTGCGGGTGTTGACGAACAGCACGTGGCCGCCCTTGATGAGGTTCATCACCATGGGGGTGCCCATGATGCCCAGGCCGATGAAGCCCAATTTCAGTCCGGATTTGGTCATGTCGTTCTCTCTGTCTTTTATTTGGTGAGGGTCTTGATCCAGCCCAGGCCCTCGACCGTCTTGGCGCGGGGTTTGTACTCGCAGCCGATCCAGCCGGTGTAGCCGATGGCGTCGAGGTGGCGGAACAGGAAAGGATAGTTGATTTCGCCGGTGCCCGGCTCGTTGCGGCCCGGGTTGTCGGCCAGCTGGATGTGGCCGATGCGCGGCAGGTAGGTCTGCGCGGTGGCGGCCAGTTCGCCTTCCATGCGCTGGGCATGGTAGATGTCGTACTGGATGTACAGGTTGTCGCTGCCCACGGCATCCAGGATGGCCGCGGCCTGCGCCGTGGTGTTCAGGAAGAAGCCGGGGATGTCGTAGCTGTTGATGGGCTCGATCAGCAGGCGCAGGCCGGCGGCCTTGAGCTTGTCGGCGGCGAACTTGAGGTTGGCCACGAAGGTGGCTTGCGCCTGCTCGCGGCTCACGCCGGCGGGCAGCTTGCCGGCCAGGCAGTTGACCTGCGGGCAGTCCAGGGCCTTGGCGTACTCGATGGCTTTGTCCACGCCAGCGCGGAACTCTTCCACCCGGTCCGGGTGGCAGGCAATGCCGCGCTCGCCACCGTCCCAGTTGCCGGCCGGCAGGTTGTGCAACACCTGCTTGAGGCCATGGGCCTTGAGCAGGCCGGCCAGTTCGTTCTTGTCATAGGCGTAGGGGAAGAGGTATTCCACCGCCTCGAAGCCGGCCGCCTTGGCTGCCGCGAAGCGCTCCAGGAAGGGCACTTCGTTGAACAGCATGGTCAGGTTGGCTGCAAATTTGGGCATCTTTTTTCTCCGTCCATATCAAAGAGGGCCGGCATTGCCGGCCCCGGGGTCCTCAGGCTCTCAGGTTCAGGCCGGCGCGCCGACGCGACGGTTTTCCGTTTCCTCGAACTCGATGATATTGTCAATTTCGGTGCCCATGGCGATGTTGGTCACGCGCTCCAGGATGACTTCGATCACTACCGGCACGCTGAACTGCGCCATCAGCTCTTCCGCCCGCGCTATGGCCGGGGCCAGCTCCGCGGGGCTGTGCACGCGGATGGCCTTGCAGCCCAGGCCCTCGACCACCTTGATGTGGTCCACGCCGTAGCCTTGGGCCACCGGGTCGCCCTGGGTGTTGATGTTCTCGAAGGCCAGCTGCACGCAGTAGTCCATTTCGAAACCGCGCTGCGCCTGGCGGATCAAGCCGAGGTAGGAGTTGTTCACCACGACGTGGATGTAGGGCAGCTTGAACTGCGCGCCCACGGCCAGCTCCTCGATCATGAACTGGAAGTCGTAGTCACCCGACAGGGCCACGATCTTGCGGCTCGGGTCGGCAGCACGCACGCCCAGGGCGGCGGGCACGGTCCAGCCCAGCGGGCCGGCCTGGCCGCAGTTGATCCAGTGGCGCGGCTTGTAGACGTGCAGCATCTGCGCGCCGGCGATCTGCGACAGGCCGATGGTGCTGACGTAGCAGACGTCTTTGCCGAAGGCTTCCACCATGCCCTGGTAGACACGCTGGGGCTTCATGGGCACGTTGTCGAAGTCGGTCTTGCGGTGCAGGGTGGCCTTGCGCTCCAGGCACTCGGCGGCCCAGGCCTTGCGGTCGGCCAGCTTGCCGGCGGCCTTCCACTCCTTGGCGACCTGCACGAAGAGTTCGAGCGCGGCCTTGGCATCCGACACGATGCCGTAGTCGGGGGAGAACACGCGACCGATCTGGGTGGGCTCGATGTCCACGTGCACGAACTTGCGGCCCTTGGTGTAGACC
>Ga0187844_10002143_pt1 | contig 14273 bp, 14 predicted proteins | sample SpaLakP09_SKY_50_FD_134517 | JGI IMG/M metagenome (GOLD analysis project Ga0187844, IMG submission 134517) | Oligotrophic lake water microbial communities from Sparkling Lake, Wisconsin, USA - SP09_SKY_50 | ecosystem: Environmental > Aquatic > Freshwater > Lake | place: USA: Sparkling Lake...
ACCTGGAGGATGTGATCACCAACCTCACGCGCTACTGGATGGGCGTGGTGGGCCTGGTCTCCATGGTCTTCGTGCCGTTCTTCCCCAAGGGCATCTGGGGCACCTTGCTGCACCAGCTGGAGCGCTGGCAGCGCCGCCAGGGAGGTGCCGCATGAGCAACGTGCACATCCTGGAAGTGCGCCATGCGTCGCGCTTTTACGGCAAGTTCAAGGCGCTCAGCGATGTGAGCGTGTCCTTCCGCGCCGGTGAACTTACGGCTATCATCGGGTCCAACGGCGCGGGGAAAAGCACCTTCTTCAACGTGATCAGCGGCGGCGTGCCGCCCAGCGCGGGGCAGGTGCTGTTCCAGGGGCAGGACATCACGGGCATCGCCCCGCACGAGTTTGCCCGACTGGGCATCGCCAAGAGCTTCCAGATCACCAACGTCTTCAAGCACCTGAGCGCGCACGAGAACGTGCGGGTGGCGCTGCAGATGCAGACCACGCGTTTCCAGCTGCTGCGCCCGCGCAGCCACTACCGCGAACTGATCGAACGCGCCGATGCCCTGCTGGCGCGCGTGGGCCTGCAGGCCTGCCGCGACAAGCTGGCCGGTGACCTGGCCCATGGCCAGCAGCGCTCGCTGGAAGTGGCCATGGCCCTGGCCTGCGAGCCCAAGCTGCTGCTGATGGACGAGCCCACCGCCGGCATGTCGCCCGAGGAAACGCTGGTGATGATGGAGCTGATCCGCCGGCTGGCGCAGGAACGCACCGTGATCCTGGTGGAGCACAAGATGAAGATGGTGATGGGCCTGTGCAATCGCCTCATCGTGCTGCACCACGGCGAGCTGCTGGTGGACGGCACCCCCGAGGAGATCCGCAACAACGCCGAGGTCAAACGCGTCTACTTGGGCCAGGGCTGAAGAAAGAATCCGACATGCTGAAAGTGCAACAACTCAACGCCTGGTACGACCACAGCCATGTGATCCAGGGCCTGGATTTCGAGGTGCGTCCCGGCGAGATCGTCACGCTCATGGGGCGCAACGGTGCGGGCAAGACCAGCACGCTGCGCACCATCATGGGCCTGGTGGACAAGTGCCGTGGCCAGGTCGTCTTCGATGGGCAGGAGCTGCTGGGCCAGCCGCCGCACGTGCGCTTCCACCACGGCCTGGCCTATGTGCCGGAGGAACGGCGCATCGTGCCGGGCCTGACCGTGCTGGAGAACCTGCAGCTCGGCCTGCTGGCCAGCCCGCGCCGCGGCGAGATGAGCGCCATGATCGACGAGATTGCCGAGACCTTCCCGCGCCTGAAGGAGCGCCTGCAGCAGGAGGGCACCTCGCTCTCCGGCGGCGAGCAGCAGATGCTGGCGATCGCCCGCGCGATGATGGCCAAGCCGCGCATGATCCTGCTGGACGAGCCGTCCGAGGGGATCATGCCGCTGCTGGTGCATGAGATGTTCCAGCTCTTCGTGCGCATGAAACAGGCCGGCACCACCATCCTGCTGGTGGAGCAGAACGTGGAGCGCGCACTCTCCATCTCCGACCGGGCCTACATCCTGGACCAGGGCCGCATCGTGCACCAGGGGGATGCCCAGGCCCTGCTGGCGAACGCCGAGATCCAGGAACGCTACTGCGCGGTCTGAGGCGGCGCCCGGCCTGGGGTGGCATCAGAGGCTGATCTGTAGCGTGACCATGAAGCGGTCGCGCGCCGGCTGCAGGCTGAGCTGCAGCCGCCGGGCATCGCCCGGGGCCAGAAAAGCATCGGTGAACAGGACGCCTATGAAACTGCCCAGCGCCATGCCGGCCAGCACATCCGAGGGGTAGTGCTGGTTGGCCTCGATCCGCGCCCAGCCTGTGAGCACAGTGAGGGCGTCGAGCCCGAGACTCGCCCGCGTCATGGCCGTGTCGGACCAGCCCAGATGGCCGAGGTTGCTGCGTGTCATGCCGGTGTGCAGGGCGGCGCGCGCGGCATGGTCTGACGGAAAGCTGGTGGCGCCCGCACCGTTGGGCCGCATGCGCGCGGTGCGGTCCTTGAGGGCACCCACGCTGGCGCTGGTGACCATGTGGGCACTGCCTTCCACCAGCACCACGCGGGCCTTGCTGGCCAGCCAGTCGCCTTCCTCGTCCTGCCGGGGCGCCAGCGCGGACGCCACCCAGAGGCCGTTGGCGGCAAATTTCAGGTCGTCGCTGGTCCGGTCGGCGTTGGCGCGCGAGCCGAACAGGGGCGTCTGTTCAGCGGCCCAGGATTGCAGGCGCCGGTCAGCGTCGCCCGCCTGCAGGGCGACGGCGCCCAGCAGCGGCACCCAGGTGCGTGGCGCCAGGGCCGCCTGGCGCGCGGCACGCCCGAAGCGCTCCCAGCCCGAGGCGGCCGTATCCTCGCCGCGGGCGCTTGCGGCCGAACCCAGGCCGGCCAGCGCGCACAGCAGAAACAAGAGCGGCGCAAGATGATGCCGATGGCGGATGGATCTCATGACCTTTCCCCGGATGTTTGGCCCGCGCAGTCTACATGGGGTGCCGGCAGGGTGCGGGGATAATCCCCGTCCATGGAATTCATCTCCTTTCTGATCGACTTCATCCTGCACGTGGACAAGCACCTCGAGGTGTTCGTGCAGAACTACGGCGCCTGGGTCTATGCGTTGCTGTTCCTGATCGTCTTCGTCGAGACCGGCGTGGTGGTCATGCCCTTCCTGCCCGGCGACTCGCTGCTGTTCGTGGTGGGGGCGCTGGCCGGGGCCGGGCTGCTGAACTTTCCGCTGGTCGTGGCCGTGCTGCTGTCCGCGGCCGTGCTGGGGGACCAGTGCAACTACTCCATCGGGCGCTATTTCGGCCCCAAGGTGTTCCAGTGGGAGGACTCGCGCTTTTTCAACAAGCGCGCCTTCCAGCGCGCGCACGACTTCTACGAGACCTACGGCGGCATCACCATCATCCTGGCGCGCTTCATGCCCTTCCTGCGCACCTTCGTGCCCTTCGTCGGCGGCGTGGCCGAGATGAGCCGCGCCAAGTTCACGCTCTACAACATCGTGGGCGCGGTGATCTGGGTGCTGGGCATCTGCACGGCGGGTTATTTCCTGGGTAGCCTGCCCTGGGTCAAGGCCAACCTGGACAAGATCATCTGGGCCATGATCCTGATCCCTGGCCTGATCGTGATCTACGGCAGCTGGAAGGCGCACCGCAGCGCCGTGAAAACGTCCTAGACCACCCGGAAGTTGATGAACTGCCAGGGATCGTCGGGGTCCATGGCCTCGTCGAACAGCCAGGCCCGGTCCTGCAGCGGCGTCCAGTCGCCGTAGATGCCCACCAGCTCGCCCAGGTAGGGGCCGGCGATGGAGAGCACCAGTGCGTGGTCCAGGTCTTCGGGCTCGACCACGCCGGCCTCGGGATGGCGCAGCGCCCACACCATGCCGGCCAGCACGCCGGCCACCACCTGCAGGCTGGTAGCGCTGTTGTGCGGCAGCAGGCGCCGTGCCTGCCGGATCGACAGGCGCGAACCGTACCAGTAGACGCCGCGCGCATGGCCCATGAGCAGCACGCCCAGTTCGTCCACGCCCTGGGTGATCTCTTCCCGCAGGATGTGCTGATGCTTCTGCAATTGCCAGTTGTGGCCTGCGGCTTCATGCAGCGAGAGCACGGCATCGTCGCAGGGGTAGTAGGCGTAGTGCACGGTGGGGCGGTAGCGCACGGCATCGCCCTCCTTCAGCGTGAGGTGGTCGGCAATCGAGATGGATTCGCCATGCGTGATGAGAAAACCGTGGTACGGCCCCTCCAGCGGTGTCCAGCTGCGCACGCGGGTGGCCGCGCCGGGGCGGCTCAGGTAGATGGCGGCGTCGCTGCCATAGCCGTGGCGCGCGGCATCGGCCGGCCAGTGGCGCTCGTGCGTGCCCCAGCCCAGCTCGGCGGGCTGGCGCCCTTCGGCCATGAAGCCGTCGACCGACCAGGTGTTGACGAACTCGTCCTTGGCCTTGCGCCGCGGGGTGAGCTGGGTGTCGCGCTCGGCGACGTGGATGACCTTCACGCCCAGTTGCTGCGCCAACCGAGCCCAGTCCGCCTGTCTCGCCGGCGGGGTGGGGGCCAGCCCGGCATCGGCGGCCAGGTTCAGCAGGGCCTGCTTGACGAAGGCCGAGGCCAGTCCGGGGTTGGCGCCTTGCGTCAGCACGGCCGTGGGGCCGCCCGGGTGGGCCCGGCCGAAGGCCAGCACCTCTTCGCGCAGCGCGTAGTTGGAACGCTGCGACGCCGTCAGCGCGGGGTCGGTGTAGGTGCCGGCCCAGGGCTCGATGCAGGTGTCCAGATACAGGGCCCCACGCGCATGGCACAGGGTGATCAGCGCCAGGCTGGAGACGTCGACCGACAGGTTGAGCAGGAAGTCGCCGCGCTGCAGCCGCCCGTCGAGTACGGCGTGGAAGTTGTTTTGGGTGAGCGGGTACAACTCGTAGGCCACGCCGTATTCGCGCGCGATGGCCTCGCCCTTGTCGTCGGCCGCGATCACGCTGATCTGCGCCGGCGTGATGCCCAGGTGGCGCAGCAGCAGGGGCAGCATGGCCTGGCCGATGCTGCCGCAGCCGACCATGAGCAGCCGGCCTTCGAATCGGGCGTGCTGGGCGTGCTGTTTCATGTCACCCCATCAGGTCCCGAAGCTGGTAGTACCAGAGCCCGAGCATCAGCGCTGGCGCGCGCAGCAGTCCGCCGGGAAAACGCCGGTGCCGGATGCGGGCCAGCAGGTCGAAGCGCTCGGCCTGGCCGGCCACGGCTTCGGCCACCAGGCGGCCGGCCATGCCGGTGAGCGCCAGGCCGTGGCCCGAGAAGCCTTGCAGGTAGTAGACATGGGGGGCGAGGCGGCCGAAGTCCGGTGCCTGGTTCAGGCTGACATCCACCTGGCCACCCCAGACGTGCGCGACGGGCAGGTCGGCCAGCTGCGGAAACACCTGCAGCATCAGGCGGCGCATGCTGGCGGCGACCTGTGGCAACGGCGCCGGACGATGGCTGTCGCCGCCGCCAAAGAGCAGGCGGTGGTCGGCCGTCACGCGGAAATAGTCGAGCACATAGTTGGTGTCGCTGGCGGCGGCGCGCTGGCGGATCAGCGCCTCGGCGCGCGCTGCCCCCATGGGCTCGGTGGCGATGATGTAGCTCAGCACCGGCAGGATGCGCCGAGCCAGGCGGGGCGCCAGCGCCGGGCCGAAGGGCTGCAAGTAGGTATTGCCGGCCAGCACCACGTAGCGGCAGGCGATGTCGCCCTGCGCCGTTTTCACCACGGGCTGCAGGCCCGGCTCGATGCGCAGGGCCGCGCTGTGCTCATGGATCTGCACGCCGGCCGCACGCGCTGCCGTTGCCAGGCCCAGGGCGTACTTGAGCGGGTGCAGATGGCCGGACCCGGCGTCATAGGCGCCCGAATGAAAACGCGCGCTGGCCACCCAGCGCCCGATCTCGTGCGGCGCTATCCAGTGTTGTTCATGGCCGTAGTGCTGTGCCATGTGCTCCAGACGCTGCAGCAGCGCGTGGCCCTTGCGCGCATTGACAGCCAGGCTGAGATAACCCGGTGTGTAGTCGCAATCGATGGCGTGGCGCGTGATGCGCTGCTGCAGCAGGCGCAGGCCTTCCATGGAGATGTCCCAGGCACGCCTGGCGTCGGCGGGGGAGAACTGCGCCTCCAGGGTGTCTTCACCGCCGTGTCCATAACCGGCGATGACCTGGCCGCCATTGCGGCCCGAGGCGCCCCAGCCCACCGTGCGCGCTTCCAGCATGGCAACCGAGTAGCCGCGTTCGGCCAGTTCCAGTGCGGCCGACAGGCCGGCATATCCGGCGCCGACGATGCAGACATCGGCCCTGGCCCGCCCGGTGAGCGTCGCGGCCGCTGCGGGGCGCGCCACGCTGGCTTCATACCAGGAGCCCTGTGTCAGTTCGTCGTCGCCGGGATGCAGCATCGATGCCTTGGTGCCTGTGACGCTAGCATCCGACGCCTGGCGTCACTGGATCGTGAGGCGCTTCGCCCCCGAGCCGCTCGAAGCTTTCTTGGGCAGTTCCAGGCTCAAGACGCCGTCGCTGTACTTGGCAACGGCCTTGCTTTCGTCGACATCGTCGGCCAGGCTGAAGCTGCGGGAAACCGAGCCGTAGTAGCGCTCGCTGCGCAACACCTTGCCGCCGTCTTCCTTGAACTCCTTGGCGTCCTGGGTTTCGGCATCGATGCGCACGACGTTGCCGTCGATGCGGACATTGATGTTCTCCTTCTTCACGCCGGGCAGGTCGGCGCGGACCTTGTAGACGCCGTTCTTCTCCACCACATCGACACGCACGTCCAGGTCGTCCAGGAACTCCTTTTCGAGTCGCAGCGGGCGCATCATGCGCCGGAACATGGACTCGAAGGATTCATTGAAATCCGGATCAAACAGACGAAGCTTGCTCATGGTCATTCCCCTTTTTGTTGCGATTGTCAGAATAGGCCGGACTCCGTCACGCGATGTCTTCATCCCAGGAACTCCAGCCAAGCAGATCGACTTCCATCGACTTCCATCGACTTCCATCGACTTCCATCGACTTCAGAAAATATAGTCATCGCTTGCAGCCTGTGTTTGACGTGGATCAAGGGTGAGCCCTGGCCCCCGGTCTTTACCGCCGGCGCCATCTCCGTTAGGCTGGTGCCGTGACCGAGGTCGACGCGCACTGGACATCGGTTCGCGAAGAGTCCGGTGGTGACGCAACAGGATGGAGGCACGGCATGCTGGCGATGAGCGTGGGTGCGGCGGGCCAGCCGCTGATCCCGGTGCAGCGGCCCAGGCCGGAGCCGGGACCGCATGAAGTGCTGGTGCAGGTGCTGGCCTGCGGTGTCTGCCGCACCGATCTGCACATCATCGACGGCGAGCTGCCGCCGCGCCAGCCCGGCATGGTGCCGGGGCACGAGGTGGTGGGGCGTGTGGTGGCCACCGGGCCGGGCGCCAGCCGTTACGCCGTCGGCACGCGTATCGGCATCCCCTGGCTGGGCGGCAGTTGCGGACATTGCCCCTATTGCACCGGCCAGCGCGAGAACCTGTGCGATGCGCCCGTTTTCACGGGCTATGACCGGCCCGGCGGCTTTGCCGAGTACACGGTGGCCGACGAGCGCTACTGCTTCGCCTTGCCCGAGCAGTACGACGACGTGCATGCCGCGCCGCTGCTGTGCGCGGGACTGATCGGCTACCGGGCCTACCGTCTGTCGGGTGTGCACGGTCCCATGCGCCTGGGGCTGTATGGCTTCGGCGCCGCAGCGCACATCATCGCGCAGATCGCCATCGCGCAGGGGCAGGAAATCCACGCCTTCGTGCGCCGGGGCGATGCGCAGGGCGAGCGCTTCGCGCGCCAGCTCGGGGCCGCCTGGGCCGGTCCCTCCGACGCCTTGCCGCCGGCCGAGCTCGATGCGGCGCTGATCTTCGCGCCGGTGGGTGCGCTGGTACCCGCTGCGCTGCGCGCCACTCGCAAGGGTGGGGTGGTGGTGTGCGCCGGCATCCACATGAGCGACATTCCCTCTTTTCCCTATGCGCTGCTGTGGGGCGAGCGCACGTTGCGCTCCGTGGCCAACCTGACGCGCGAGGACGGCGAGGCCTTCTTCGACTGCATCGCCCGCCACCCCGTCAGCACCCAGTTGCAGACCTGGCCTCTGGCGCAGGCTAACGAGGCCGTCGCCGCGCTGCGCGCCGGCCGCGTGGACGGTGCGGCCGTGCTGGTGCCCTGATCACATCAGCTGGGGCGCGCCACCGGCGCCCAGGCCGGTTTCCTCGTCGGCGGCCTTGGGCCTGGTGGCGATCATGCAGTCGGTGGTGAGGATCAGGCTGGCAATGGACGCCGCGTTCTGCAGCGCCAGCCGCGTGACCTTGGCCGGGTCGATGACGCCCATCTTCAGCATGTCGCCATAACTGCGGCTGGCGGCGTTGTAGCCGAAGGCGGCGTCCGGTGCCTCGTCGACCTTGTGCAGGATGACCGAAGGCTCGTCGCCCGCATTGCTGACGATGCGGCGCAGCGGCTCTTCCAGCGCACGCGCCACCAGGCGGATGCCCGAGGTCTCGTCCAGCGTGCTGCCGTTCATGGTCTTGAGCACCCGGCGCGCGCGCAGCAGCGCCACGCCGCCGCCGGGCACGATGCCTTCTTCCACCGCGGCGCGGGTGGCATGCAGGGCATCCTCCACCCGCACCTTGCGCTCCTTCAGTTCGGTCTCGGTGGCGGCGCCCACCTTGATCAGCGCCACGCCGCCGGAGAGCTTGGCGGCGCGTTCCTCCAGCTTTTCGCGGTCATAGTCGCTGGTGGCCGCCTCGCGTTCCTTGCGGATGGTGGCGATGCGCTCCTGGATGGCCTGCGCCTTGCCGACTCCCCCGATCACCGTGGTGGTGTCCTTGTTGACCTCGACGCGCTTGGCCCGGCCCAGGTCGGTCAGCTTGACCTTGGCCAGCGGCAGGCCGACCTCTTCGCTGACCACGTGGCCGCCGGTGAGGATGGCCATGTCCTGCAGCATGGCCTTGCGCCGGTCGCCGAAACCCGGCGCCTTGACCGCGCAGGTCTTGAGGGTACCGCGGATGGTGTTGATCACCAGGGCCGCCAGCGGATCGTTGTCCACCTCTTCGGCGATCACCAGCAGGGGCAGGCCGGTCTTCACCACTTCCTCCAGCAGGGGCAGCAGGTCCTTGAGCGCGGACAGCCGGCCGTCGACAAGCAGGATGGCGGCATCTTCGAGCACCGCGCTCTGCCGCTCGGCGTTGTTGATGAAATAGGGTGAGAGAAAGCCGCGGTCGAACTGCAGGCCCTCCACCACTTCCAGCACGCTTTCCAGTCCCGACCCGTCCTCGATGGCAATGGCGCCTTCGCGGCCGACCTTGTCGATGGCACTGGCCAGCAGGTCGCCAATGGAACGGTCGTTGTTGGCCGAGATCGCCGCCACATGGGCGATCTCCTGCGAGGTGGCGCAGGGCTTGGCCATCTTCTTGAGCTCGGCCACCACGGCGGTTATGGCCTGCTCGATCCCGCGCTTGAGATCCATCGGGTTCATGCCGCCGGCCAGGTAGCGCAGGCCTTCGTGGATCATGCCGTGGGCCAGCACGGTGGCGGTGGTGGTGCCGTCGCCGGCCATCTCGCTGGTGCGGGCGGCCACTTCGCGCAGCAGCTGGGCGCCCATGTTTTCGAAGCGGTCTTCCAGTTCGACCGACTTGGCCACCAGCACACCGGAATTGACGATCTGGGGCGGGCCGAAGTCGCGCTCCAGGATGACGGTGCGGCCGCGTGGCCCCAGCGTGACCTTGACGGCCTCGGCCAAGGCATCGACGCCGCGGCGGATCTTGTCGCGGGCATCGTCATGGAATACAAGTTGTTTCGCTTTCATGATCTGGCTCCTGAGATACAAGTTGACGAAAAGGGAACGCCGGACAAGGGCGCCGCGCCGCCGGCCTCAGGGCGGAGGCGACCGGCAGCTTGCGTGGTGTTTCTTGGCGGGGCCCATGGCCTGATCTCCTTCAGGGCTTGCGGCGTGGTGACGCGGGAGCGGGTGACCAGTCCGGCCGCTGCTCGCGCCGGGTGTCGACGATCACCAGGTAGCGCCCGGCGCCGGTGACGGGCGTGTACCCGGGTGTGGAGAGGACCCAGAAACTCTGGCCGGCCCGCTGGTCGGCCGCATAGTCGGCATCGAGCAGGCCGTACTGGTCGAGCAGCCGGATCAGCGTGGCCGGGGCGCGGATGCAGCCCTTGGACTGCACGCTGCCCAGCAGGGGCTCCAGCAGCTCGGGGTCGGTGGCATGCAGGAGCAGGCGCATGGGGCTGGTGCCGCCGCCGTCCCAGGTGCGGCGCGCCGCCTGCCAGCCGAAGTCGAACACCCGCATGCCGCGCACGCCGAAGCCCCGGATGCCATGTTCGTTGATGCTGCCTTCGGCGCGGAAGTCGGGGTTGGCCGTGCTGTGCGGGTAGACCCCGGTGGGCGTCTCGAAGTACTCGTAGTCGCCGTTGCGGCCGGTCGAGACGGGCGAGGCGCCGATCATCAGGGCCCCGTCGGGCGGCGCCAGCCAGAACAGCAGCAGGGCCTGCACCTGCGGGCTGCGGTCTACCAGCACCAGGTATTGCGGCAGGATGGGGGCGATGGCGGCTTCGCGCAGCGTCTGCAGCGCCAGGGCGCCGTAGCGCTGCACCTCGTCGGCCGGCAGCGTCAGGCGCCGGTCGACCGTGCGCTGAAACCGTGCCGCCAGCTCGGCTGGACTGGCGTCGGCCGTGGCGGGGCCGTGCGGCGCCATGAGCAGCGATAGCGAGACCAGAAAGCCGGTGGCGATCCGCATGCCGGAATTCCCCCATTTCTTTTTTGATGGATGAATCATCAGCTTGATGAGACGCCCGGAGTAGTGCAAGCTGGGCCATGTTTGACTTAGCTCAAGCAATGGCGGGTCACTCGGCTCGATGCTTACGGATGTGTACAAGGAAGGTGGATGAGATGACACGCAAACCCCCTCTGACCGAACGCAAGACCGCGGCCATGAACGCGGTGCCCGAGACCATGGACGGCCTGAGCGAGCAGATCGTGAAGCGGCCGGATGGTTATTACTGGACGGCCCCCGACGGCCGGCAGGAGTTCGGCCCCTTCGACAGCTACGAGGACGCACTGGCCGACATGCAGGCCAACGACGCAGAGGCGCCCGAGCCGGGCGAGAGCCTGAGCGAGGCGGAGAGTGAGCTGGGCATTTCCGACTGGATCGATCCCGAGACCGGCGAGCCGGCCGAAGGCCTCTCACCCCCGCATCTGGACGGGGAGTGAGCCGGTGGAGAAAGGGACCCAGTGGAACGTCTGGTATGCCGTGCTCGCCATCCTGGGCGTGCTGGTGCTGCAAAGTTATGTGCAGCAATGGCAGCAGGTGCAGCCCTTGCCCTACAGCGAATTCCTGCTGGAGCTGGAGAAGCGCAACGTCAAGGAGCTCGCGGTCTATCCCGATCATCTGGAGGGCACGCTGAACCAGCCGCGGGCTGACGGGCGCACGCGTTTTTCCACCACGCGCGTCGAGCTGGACCTGGCGCGTGATCTGTCGAGTTACGGCGTGCATTTCACCGGCATGGTGCAGAGCACCTTCCTGCGCGAACTGCTGTCCTGGGTGGCGCCGGCCCTGGTCTTTTTCGGCATCTGGATGTTTGCCATCCGCAAGATCGCCGGCAAGGGCGGGCTGGGCGGTGGGCTGGGTGACGGCCTGCTGGCCATCGGCAAGAGCCACGCCCGGGTCTACGTGGAGAGCGACACCAAGGTCACCTTCGACGATGTGGCCGGCGTGGACGAGGCCAAGGCCGAGCTGGAGGAGGTGGTTGATTTCCTGAAAGACCCCCAGAGCCACAGCCGGCTGGGCGCGCGCATGCCCAAGGGCATCCTGCTGGTGGGCCCGCCGGGCACCGGCAAGACGCTGCTGGCGCGGGCCGTGGCCGGGCAGGCGGGCGTGCCCTTCTTCTCCATCAACGGCTCCGAGTTCGTCGAGATGTTCGTGGGTGTGGGCGCCGCGCGCGTGCGCGACCTGTTCGAGCAGGCGCGCCAGCACGCGCCGGCCATCATCTTCATCGACGAACTCGACGCCCTGGGCCGCGCGCGTGGCGCCTGGAGCCTGGGCGGGCATGACGAGAAGGAGCAGACGCTCAACCAGCTGCTGGCCGAGCTCGACGGCTTCGATCCGCGCACCGGCCTGGTGCTGCTGGCCGCGACCAACCGGCCCGAGATCCTGGACCCGGCCTTGCTGCGCGCCGGCCGCTTCGACCGCCAGGTGCTGGTGGACCGGCCCGACAGGATCGGGCGCGTGCAGATCCTGAAGGTGCACATCAAACGCGTCAAGCTCGCCGCAGGACTGGACCTGGAGCAGATTGCCGCGCTCACGCCGGGCTTCACGGGGGCGGACCTGGCCAACCTGGTCAACGAGGCCGCGCTGCTGGCCACGCGCCGCAACGCCGACGCCGTGACGCTGGCCGACTTCACCTCCGCCATCGAACGCATTGTCGCCGGGCTGGAGAAGCGCAACCGCATCCTCAACCCGCTCGAACGCAAGACCATCGCGGTGCATGAGATGGGCCACGCCCTGGTGGCGCTGTCGCTGCCGGGCATGGACAAGGTGCACAAGGTTTCCATCATCCCGCGCGGCATCGGCGCGCTGGGCTACACCATCCAGCGGCCCACGGAAGACCGCTTCCTGATGACGCGCGAGGAACTCGAGAACAAGATGACCATGCTGCTGGCCGGGCGCGCGGCCGAGGCCCTGCTGATCGGCGAGGTTTCCACGGGCGCCGCCGACGACCTGGCCAAGGCCACCGACATCGCGCGCAGCATGGCGATGCGTTACGGCATGGACCCCACGCTGGGGCAGGTGGCCTACGAGCACCCACCCTCGCCCTTGCTCGGGCCGCTGCCGGAGGGCCTGGAGACGGGAGGCCGCCAGTTCTCGCCCGAGACGGCACGCGAGATCGATTGCGCGGTGCGGGCCCTGACCGAGGCCGCCTTCACGCGCGCCACCAGGCTTCTGACCGAACGGCGTGCCGTGCTGGAGGAGGGCAGTGCGCGCCTGCTGGCGCGCGAGACCCTCAACGAAGACGAGATCCTGGCGCTGGTGCGCCCGGCCGCTGCGGTGGCCCTGCCCGCGACCTGAAAGGAGGGAACGGATGAACACCTTGACCAAGATGGCGCTGGGCCTGCTGGGCCAGCTGCACGGCCAGCCCGCCACGGGCCAGACACTGGGCGAGATGGCGCTGCCGCCGGCGCAGACCACGGGCGGCCTGCCGCTGATGGAGGCCCTGCAGCGCCGGCATTCGGAGCGCGAGTTCCGGCCGGAGGCACTCGGGCTGCAGACCCTGTCCGACCTGCTGTGGGCGGCCGCGGGGATCAACCGCGCCGAGCACGGCGGGCGCACGGCGCCTTCGGCCCTCAACGCGCAGGAGGTGGACCTGTACGTGGCCCTGCCGCAGGGCCTGTACCGCTACGAGCCACAGCGCCACGTGCTGCTGCTGATGAAAGCCGAGGACGTGCGCCGTGTCACCGGCTACCAGGACTTCGTGGACCACGCGCCGCTGGACCTGGTCTTCGTGGCCGACCATGGCCGCATGAAGATGGTGCCGGCCGCCATGCGTGAGTCCTACGCCTCGGTGGCCGCGGGGGCCATGGCGCAGAACGTCTACCTGTGCTGCGCCTCGGCCGGCCTGGTGACCGTGGTGCGGGCCTGGTTCGACCGCCAGGCGCTGGGGCAGGCCATGGGCCTGAGCGCCGACCAGCAGATCCTGCTGACGCAGACCGTGGGCTGGCCGCCTGCTGGGCAGCCCACGCCCGCCTGATTCAGAAGCTGGTGAACACGCCCCAGGGCGAGTGGGTCAGCGCCACCGAGACCATGAAGCCGTAGCAGGCCAGCGCGCCGATGAAGCACAGCGCCTTGGCTTCCCGCCGGCGCGCGTACTTGAGCGCGAGCATGCCCAGCACGATGTACAGCGGCAGCACGGCCAGCTTGACCTGCAGCCAGGGCGTGACCAGGGGGTTGAGGCGCAGTTCCCACAGCAGGCGCAGGGCCGCGGCGAGCAGGCCGGTGTCGATGATGGCGCTGAGCCGCCCCAGCACCGGGTGCAGGGGCCAGCGCTGGCGGGCCAGCACGGCCGCGCCGCGCACGGCGAACAGCGCGCCGCTGGTGAAGGCCAGGCCCATGTGCAGATGGCGCAGGGCGGGGTAGTGGACGATCCAATCCATGCGTGCGAACCGGTCTCAGACGCTGCGGTTGCGCGCCAGCGGCGGGTTCTTGGCGAAATAGCCCTCGATACCGCGCATCAGCGCCTGGGCCAGCTGCTCCTGGTAGGCCTCGCTGTTGAGCTTGGCTTCCTCTTCCGGGTTGCTGATGAAGGCGGCCTCCACCAGCACGCTGGGGATGTCGGGTGCCTTCAGCACGGCGAAGCCGGCCTGCTCCACACGCGGCTTGTGCAGCTTGCCGACCCGGCCGATCTCGCTGAGCAGGGTGCCGCCCAGGCGCAGGCTGTCCTTGATCTGGGCGCTGGTGCTCATGTCCAGCATGGCGCTCTGGACCTGCGCATCCTTGGCCTTGACGTTGATGCCGCCGATCTGGTCGGCCTTGTTTTCCTTGGCCGCCATCCAGCGCGCCGCGCTGCTCGAGGCCCCGCCGTGGCTCAGCGCGAACACGCTGGCGCCCTGGGGGCGCGGCGTGTAGAAGGCGTCGGCATGGATGCTCACGAACAGGTCGGCCTGCACCTGGCGCGCCTTCTGCACGCGCACGTGCAGGGGCACGAAGAAGTCGCCGTCGCGCGTGAGGTAGGCGTAGAGGGTGTGGCCGTTGACGCTGCGCGAATTGATGCG
>Ga0187844_10002151_pt1 | contig 14231 bp, 11 predicted proteins | sample SpaLakP09_SKY_50_FD_134517 | JGI IMG/M metagenome (GOLD analysis project Ga0187844, IMG submission 134517) | Oligotrophic lake water microbial communities from Sparkling Lake, Wisconsin, USA - SP09_SKY_50 | ecosystem: Environmental > Aquatic > Freshwater > Lake | place: USA: Sparkling Lake...
CCGAAGGGGAGTTGCAGTCGGCGCGCGGCGAGCTGGCCGACACCGTCGCCGCGCGCGACCAGGCGCAGGCGCTGGTCACCGAGCGCAACGAGGAAATCGAACAGCTGATGGCCGAGCTGCGCAACGCCCGCAGCATCGCCACCGACGCGCTGGTGGGCAAGGCCAAGGACCAACTGGCCATCGAGGGCAAGGACGCCCAACTGGCCGACTTGCGCGCGCAGATCGAACGCAATGTGGCCGCTGCCGCCGCGCTGTCCGACGCCCGCCTGACGGCCGAGATGGAACTGGTGGGCGCGGTCACCGCGCGCGACAACTACGCCGCCGAAATCAAGGAGCTGCGCGCCAAGCTGGCGGCCCGCCACGGCTGATACATTTCGTCGCTGTGCGCCGGCTTGCTTTTAAGTTAATATCCGGTCATGTTCGACCGTAGACGATTCCTGCTAAGCAGTGCGCTGGCGCTGGGCGTGACGCCGGCGCCGGCCGCCACGCTGGTGCGTCATCCGCAGTCGGAGGCGGAAGGGCACGGCAACGGCAAGGAGCATTATCCGGTGCGCCTGCTGCGCATGGCGCTGGAGCGTTCCGGCCAGGCGTATGCGCTGCAGCCGACTTCGGTGATGATGCGGCAAAACCGCGCGCTGGCGGAGCTGCAGGCCGGGCGCGTGGTCGATGTGCTGTGGACCATGACCTCGCAGCAGCGCGAGCGCGACCTGCTGGCGGTACGCATTCCGCTGGATATGGGCCTGATCGGCTGGCGTTTGCTGCTGATCCGCAAGCGCGACGCGGCGCGCTTTGGCGCCATCCGCCAGGCCGCCGAACTGCAGGCGCTGGATGCATTGCAGGGGCACGACTGGCCCGACACCGACATCCTGCGCGCCAACCACTACAAGGTGCAGACCGCTTCCGACTATGCCGGCATGTTCAAGATGCTGGAATCCGGCCGGGTCGATTACTTTCCACGTGCCGTGTTTGAAGTCTGGCACGAGGCGGCCGCGTTCGCCGACCAGGGCCTAGTGGTGGCGCCGGGACTGGCGCTGCACTACCCGAGCGCGTTCTACTTCTTCGTGAAAAAATCCAACACCGCGCTGGCGGCGGCGCTGCAGCACGGACTGGAACAGATGCTGGCCGACGGCAGCTACACGCGCGTGTTCCAGGACTACTTCGGCGACATGATCGCCCGCTCGGCGCTGGAAAAACGCCGTGTATTCGAGCTGCACAACGGCCTGCTGTCGGCAGCCATGCCGCTGGCGCGGCGCGAGTTCTGGTACCGGCCCGCGCCGCGCTTGCGCTAGCTCAGTGCAGGCGCTTCAGCATCGCCTGCGCCACCGCCTTGGCCGACTGCGGATTCTGGCCCGAGATCAGCTCGCGGTCTTCCACCACGTTTTCACTCCATGGCTGGCCTTCGACATAGTTGGCGCCGGCCGCCACCAGACCGTCCTGCGGGAACAGCTTCATCTGGCCGCCGCCGAGGAAACCCTTGGACTGCTCTTCTTCCTGGTTGCTGAAGGCGGTCATCTTGTAGCCCTGATAGATCCACTGCGACGGTTGGCCGCGCTCGCCCGCTTCCAGCTTGCCGACATAGCCCTTGGCGTCCGGAATGGCCGACAGCAGGGCGATGGTGCCGTGGCAGGTTAGGCCGGTCACCTTGTTGTTATTGTGGAAGTTGGTCAGCAGCTCGCCCAGCGACTTGTCCTTGAGCAGATCCTGCATCGGGATATGGCCGCCCGGCACGAAGACGGCGTCGAACTTGTCGTAGCCGATCTTCTTCACCTGCGCCAGGCTGATCGCCGGCGAGCCGGTTTTTGCGGTCAGCTTCAGCGTCGCCAGCAGTGCCTTGCTTTGCTGGCGTGCTGCTTCATTGCCGCCCCAGAAATTGACGTCATCCGATTTCTGATCGGCCACCGAGGCTTTGCCGCTGGGTGTGGCGAACACCACGGTATGACCGGCGGCGATGAAGGCTTGCACCGGCTCCATTAGCTCATTGATGAAAAAGCCGGTCTGCATGACTTTGCCGTCCTTCAGGTCCAGCTGGTTCTGGTCGGAGACCACCACCAGCACGGTGCCGGCGTTGGCGAGGTGGGCGGCGGCGGCCAGCAGGCCGGCGATAATGGTTTTCTTCATATTGGCTACTCCTGATAAGGGGGCGGTATGCCCGCGACAGGTGCAGAATATTCCTGCTAAAAACTTCCGTAAATAGGTTGAAAATCACATCACTTATTACGCTGTGTAATGAATTGCTTCCAGGTTGAGCTTGCGCGGCTTAGATTGCGATGTCCGGGGAGAGCGCTGTTTCATTGCCGGTTTTGCGGAAGGTGCCCGGCGTGGTGCCGGTCTCGCGGCGGAAAACCCGGTTGAATGACGCCGCTGATTCATAGCCGACTTGGCGCGCCACTTCGGGCAGGGCAACGTCGCCCTGCCGCAGTAGCCGAGCTGCGCAGTAGATGCGCCACTGGGTCAGATAGTCGAGCGGCGATTGACCAACCACCGACTTGAAGCGGGCGGCGAAGCCGGAGCGCGACATGCCGGCCGTGCGGGCCAGCGATTCGACCGTCCAGTTCTGGGCGGGATGCTCGTGCATTGCTTCCAGTGCCTGCGCCAGATGGCGGTCGGTCAGGGCGGACAGCCAGCCGCTGGTAGGGCCGCCAGGCAGCATCGAGTAGGCGCGGATCGCGTGCACAAACAGCAGTTCGAACAGGCGGCTGATGACGGCCGCCGATCCCAATCCCGGTGCCTCGGTTTCAATTGCCAGCATTTCCAGTACCGACTGAAAGGCCAGGCTGCGGTGCTGATCCAGCTTCAGGTGCAACAGCTTTGGCAGTGCGCGCAGCAAGGGCCGGGCTTCCAGCGCATCCAGTTGGAATGCGCCGCTGATGAAGGTGGTGATGGCGCCGCCGCCGCCGATCTCGATGTGATTGCCGACGCGCTTTTTCTCGATGTCGATGCAGTCAATCAGCGTCGAGCTTTCGTGGTCGTACAGGCGGTACGGGGCGTCATCCAGCCGGATGAACACGTCGCCACTGCGCAGGCTGACGGGCTGCGGCGCAGCAGGCCCGGTCAGGACGGCAGAGCCGCGCACCACCAGCACAAAGCCCACCCCTTGCTCACCGGGCGAATTGATGCCCCACGGCGCGCTGGCGTCCATGCGGGTGAAATTGGCGGTGCGGATGCGCAGCCCGGTGAGGATGTCGGTTAAAGGATCCATTGCTCTGTTTTGGACGAATGGGTAATAACTTTGGACTTTGGGTGATTGAACGTCTAGATATCAGTTCCTATTATAGACCCATCGATTATTTTATAAAGGAATCAGCTATGACCCCGATCGCGCAAGTGCGCACTGCCAAAGCGCGCTACTGCCGGTTTGCCGACACCAAACAGTGGCAGGCGTTCGCCGCCCTGTTCGTCGCCAGCCCGGAAATTTTGATCTACGGCACCGATGGGCAGCTGGAATATTCCTTCGATACGCGGGCTGCTTTCGTGGCGGCCTGCGAGGGCTATCTGGCGGGAACGCAATCGATTCATCAAGTCCATAACGACGAACTGGAACAGGTAAGCGATACCGAAATCCGCGCCATCTGGTCCATGGAGGATTGCGTGATCTTCCCGGCGGCTGATGCTGCCATCGATCCGCGTCCCGCGCGTCATCACGGCTATGGACACTATCACGAGTCGTGGGTGCTGGAAGACGGCGCCTGGCGTCTGGCGCGCATGGAGCTGCGCCGGACCATTCTTGAAATCACATCGAAATAAAGGAAATGCAATGAAAGCAGTTGTCATGAATCAAGTAGGCGACGCCGCTGTGCTGGAACACGTGGAGCGTCCTGATCCAGTCGCCGGTCCCGGTCAAGTGCTGGTCCAGATCGCCGTAGCCGGCGTGAACTTCATGGATATTGGCGTGCGCCAGGGGATGGCGTGGAATGAGATGCCGAATCCGAAAATCCTCGGCGTGGAGGGCGCCGGCCGGGTGCTGGCGGTGGGTGACGGAGTTGACGGGTTTGTGCCTGGCCAGCGGGTGGCCTGGGTGTATGCGCCGGGCAGCTATGCCGAGACGATTGCGATTGCGGCGACTTCGCTGGTGCCGGTGCCGGACCATATCGATGACAAGACCGCCGCATCGGTGATGATGCAGGGCTTGACCGCCAGCCATTTCGGCACCGATTTCTATCCGGTGCAGCCGGGCGATGTCGCCTTCATCCACGCGGCAGCCGGCGGTGTCGGCCTGCTGCTGACGCAAATCATCAAGGCGCGCGGCGGTCGCGTGATTGGCCGCGTCTCGTCAGCGGACAAGGTGGCGGTGGCCAAGGCCGCCGGTGCGGACCACGTGATCGTCGATACCGGCACCCAGTTCGTTGAAGAGACCTTGCGGCTGACGGATGGCGTCGGCGTCCATGTGGTGTATGACGGTTCCGGCCCGACCACCTTCCAGGGGTCGCTGGATGTGCTGCGGCGCTCCGGCACTTTCTGCTGGTATGGCCCGGTGCTCGGCGGACCGGGCCCGCTGAATATCATGCAGCTGCCGAAGAGCATCAAGCTGGGCTATGCGACCTTCTTCGACCATATCCACACGCCGCAGTTGCTGCGCGAACGCGCCAAGCAATTGTTCGACTGGATCGGCGAAGGCAAGCTGAAGATTACCGTCGGCGCCGAATACCCGCTCGCCAGTGCGGCCCAGGCCCATCGCGACATGGAAAGCCGCGCCACCAGCGGCAAGCTGCTGTTGATTCCCTGAGTGAAAATACTAGTGTGGTGGTGGGCCAGTTCTTTAGTAGCTCAGGATGACCAGCGATACCGCCTGGCGCGGCAATTGCATTTTCAACGTCGCCTTGCCATCGTGTGTGTTCAGCGTGGTCGCGGGATTCAGTAGGGCAAGCTCGCTGGCTTGTTGCAGTGCGACGATTTGGGCCGCCGTCGGATGGATTGGCGAGCCCATACGTTGCCACGCGCTATAGGAATTGCTGGTGTTCTCGTCGATCCGGAAATGGCGCAGTGTTACCTGCTTGGAGGGAATGCCAGCGATCCGCAGTTCCACCGGCGAACCGGCGTCGATCACGTCGTCATCGTGGTAATTCCAGACCATCACGGCAATGCTATGCTGGTCCCTGGTCGCCAGGGCGTTGATGTCGGTCTGCGCGCCGCGCACGCCATCGGCCATGATGCGCGCGGCGTCATAGGCCTGGTCGCCGGTGACCGCGACGCGATCGCCGCGCATCATGCCGAACATGCGGAACACGTTCAGCACCGGCTTGTTGACGCCGTTGGTCGCCAGGTCGCGGAAGCCGGCGTACCAGGGTTGGTCCTCGAACTCAAACGACCAGTTTACCGCGCCGATCAGATTCACGCCGCGTCGCGCCGCCAGATCGAACTCGCGCGCAATCGAGGCTGCCGTGTAGCTCGAATACAGGGTACCGTTACGGTAGGCGTTTTCCGGATTGGTCTGCATGCCACAGGCGGCACATCCTTCCGGATCGGATTCGCCGATGATCACCGGAATGCCTTTGAGTTCCGGATACTTCTCCACCAGCGCGAAGCCATCGTCGAGGCGCTGGAAATGGGTGTTCATGCCCATCCGCACCCGCCCATCGACGACCTTCGGCGCCCCCTTGGCATGGAAGGCGACGAAGTCCAACGGCGAGCCGGTCTTGCCGGTTGCGAAATTCTTCCCGTGCAGGCAGTGCTGCAGGAACTCGTCCATAAAGCGTCCGGCCACTGCGGTGTGCGGGCCGCCGATGCGCGCCGTCGGCAGCGCACGCTTGACGGCATCGGCGGCGTAGTCGTACATCTTGAAGTATTCAAGTTTGGTATCGGGCGCGATCAGATAGAAACCATCCGGCTCATTCCACACTTCCCAGTACCAGCTTTCTACTTCCTGCTGGCCGTAGCGCGCTACGCTGTGCTTGACCCACTGGAAAATCAGTTCGGCCCATTTGTCGTAGTCATTGGGGGGCGTGGCCCAGCCAGTCATGATGTCCTGGTAAGGCGTGCCCGGCTTCCAGTGGTGCTGATAGGGTTGCGGACGCTGAGACAGCGCCTGCGGCATGAAGCCGATTTGCGCCAGCGGCTTCATCTTGCGTTCCACATAGGTGTCGAAGATCTGGTCTACGATGGCCCAGTTGTAAACCGGCCTGCCGTCCTGGTCCTCGCTGTACATACCGGTCGAGCCCCACTTGAGCGCGTAGCTGCCGTCGCCCGAGGTCATCAGATTGTGGGCGCGCACGTACACCGGCACCGGGCTCAGGGCGGCGATATCGGTCAGCAGCTTTTTGCCGTTGGGTGCGGTGGTGTAGTTGGGTTCGTCGTAGCCGAACCAGGCCCAGATCGGCGTCATCGGCCCTTGGATCCGGGTCGCGTCGATGGACAGTTTGACCGGCGCAGAGGGCGCGGCCAGGCATAGCTGCGCGCTGGCCGCCAAGCACAGGGCGGAAACAAGTCTCTTCATTATTTATTCTCGTGGACGGATGATTGTCAATGCGACAATAGGCCGAACTGTGATGGTGGTCCAATGAAAATTCTTTGGATGTAGATACCGGATTGAATATCGCAGCCTGCTGCGACGGCGGCTCGCCGTTTGTGGCGCTATTTGCGCATTGATGCGAACTACGAAATCCATAAACAAAAACGCCACCCGAAGGTGGCGTTTTGCGAATTCTTGGTGGCCCGGGGCGGAATCGAACCACCGACACAAGGATTTTCAATCCTCTGCTCTACCAACTGAGCTACCAGGCCAAGGGCCGCAATTATAGCGAGCAGTTGCCGGGTTTGGCAAGGGGCAGTATCCATTTTGTTGACAGCGTCATGGTGGAGGAATAAATTTGATCATTTAGACAATCTGATCAGACAGGGGCGATATGAAGACGGCGGCTTGGTTGTTGGCGGGTTTGACGGCGGCGGCAGGCGTGGCGCAGGGCGCGGAGCTGACGCCGGTGCAGAAGCAGATGCGGGGCATTTATCAGGAACTGGTGGAGACCAATACCACCAATTCGGTTGGCTCCTGCACGGTGGCCGCGCAGAAGATGGCCAAGCGCCTGAAAGCCGGCGGTTTCAAGGACAGCGAACTGCAGATCATCATCCCGCCCGGCGGTCCGCAGAAGGGCAATCTGGTCGCGCGCCTGAAGGGCGATGGCAGCAAGAAGCCGCTGCTGCTGTTGGCGCATATCGATGTGGTGGAGGCCAAGCGCGAGGACTGGGAGCGCGATGCGTTCAAGCTGGAGGAGGAAAACGGTATGTTCTACGCGCGCGGCGCGTCGGACGACAAGGCGATGGCTGCGGCCTTCGTCAACAATATGCTGCTGTATAAAAAAGAGAAGCTGCCGCTGAAGCGCGACATCATCATGGCGCTGACCTGCGATGAGGAGCTGGTGCCGTCCAAGTTTGATGGCGCTGAATATCTGGTCAATCATCACCGCGCGCTGATCGACGCCGAGATCGCGCTGAACGAAGGCGGCGGCGGTTTGCTGGACAAGGACGGCAAGCCGGTACGCCACGGCATTCAGGCCGGCGAAAAAATCTATCAGAGCTTCCAGCTGGAGGTGACCAATCCCGGCGGCCACAGTTCGGCGCCGTTCAAGGACAACGCGATTTATCATCTGGCCGATGGCTTGTCGCGCCTGGGCCAGTTCTCGTTCCCGTTCAAGCTGTCGCCGGTCACGCGCGCGTACTACGAGCGCATGTCGACGATTGAAAAGGGCCAGGTGGCGCAGGACATGAAGGCGATCCTGCAGGATCCGCCGGACCAGGCGGCGCTGGATCGCCTGTACGCGGTCAGCCCGGTGCACAATTCGACGGTGCGCACCACCTGCGTGGCGACCAAGGTGGATGCCGGCCACGCCGACAACGCGCTGCCACAGCGCGCGCGGGCCACGGTCAATTGCCGCATCCTACCGGGCGAACCGATCGCCGAGGTGCAGGCCACGCTGCAGCGCGTGGTGGCCGATGACAAGATCAAGATCACCCGCATCGGCGATGGTGTCGATGGTCCGATGCCGCCGATGACGCCTGTGCTGATGACGGCGGTGGAGGAGATCAGCAACGCTATGTGGCCCGGCGTGCCGGTGGTGCCGACCATGTCGACCGGCGGCACCGATGGCCGCTTCCTCAATAACGCCGGCATCTGGACTTATGGGATCAGCGGCATGTTCCATGGGCCGGAGGGCAGCGGCGCGCATGGTTTGAATGAGCATATCCGCGTGAAGTCGCTGTACGACGGTCAGGAATATCTGTACCGCCTTGGCAAGCGTCTGGCGACGGAATAAAAAAAGCGGCCTGTGGGCCGCTTGAATTTACTCCGGGATGATGATGCGCCAGCGCCATGGTTTGAGCGTGGACTGACCGGGTTCCCCTGGCACTTTGTATTTCTGCGGCAGGCCGGTCGGGTTGACGATCACGCGCACATTGTCGGCGCCCTGCTGGCGCTTGAAGGCAAACAGCTGTGGGTTGCCGACATCCAGCAGTTGTACCGCGCCGCCGGCGGTGCCGTTCCACAGCGCCGGGTGCTGTTTCTTCAGCGCGTTGAGGCCAGCGAAGAAGCCTTCCAGTTCATAGTTCTTCCAGTCGATAGGATCTTTTTCGAAGAACTCCAGCTTCTTCTCCAGCCGCGATTCCTGGCCGTTGTAGATCAGCGGGATGCCGGGCAGGGTGTAGCTCAGTACCGCCATCGCGCCCCACGCCGGGCCATACAGGTCCTTGTCCGCACCTTCCCACGAGTTGATGTCGTGGTTGTTGGTGAACTGCAGGCGGTAGGCGTCGCGCGGGAAGGCTTTCGGCGGGTTGCTCACGTAGTCGCGCAGTTCAGCGGCGCCGGCCTGGCCTTTGCCGATCTTCTTCATGATGCCGTTCAGCGGCCAGTCGTAGCTGGCGTCGAAGGCTTTGTCGTGCAGCGCCGGCTCGTTCCATTCGGCCAGCATGAACACCGGCTTGATTTTGTCCAGCTGCGCGCGCGCCTGGTCCCAGAACGCAGTCGGCACCAGGCCGGCGGCGTCGCAACGGAAGCCGTCGATGCCCACGTCCTTGACCCAGAAGGCCATGGCGTCGGTCATGCCCTTCCACAGATCCTTGTTGTCGTAGTCCAGGCCCACGACGTCGCTCCATTCCTCGGTGCCGCCGGCTTCGTTCTTGAAGGTGACCGAGTAGATTTCACCCTTGTCGTTTTTCTTGAACCAGTCCGGGTGCTGCTGCACCCACGGGTTGTCCCAGGCGGTGTGGTTGCCCACCCAATCGAGGATCACGTGCATGCCCAGCGCGTGCGCCTGCTTGACCAGCTTGCGCAGGTCGTCGATGGTGCCGTAGTCCGGATTGACAGCGGTGTAGTCGGCCACCGCGTAGTAGCTGCCCAGCGTGCCCTTGTGGTTCTTCTGGCCGATCGGATGGATGGGCATCAGCCAGACGATGTCCACGCCCATCTCCTTGAGGCGCGGCAGACTGGCGGTGACTGCGTTCAGCGTGCCTTCCTTGCTGAACTGGCGCGTGTTCACTTCATACACATTGGAACTGCGCGACCACGCCGGGTGTTTCGGCTCGGCGTGGGCGGCGGTGAATAACGTCGCCAGGATCAGCGAGGCGGCAAGCTTTTTCATAGGTCCCCTTATTTCAGCGTGCGTTCAAACAGTTGGTAGATACGACGATATTCGTCGTACCACGATTCCGGGTGGACGAAGCCGTGGCGCTCCAGCGGATACGGCGCCAGTTCCCAGTTGTCTTTTTTCAGTTCGATCAGGCGTTGAGCCATACGCACCGAGTCCTGGAAGAAGACGTTATCGTCGATCATGCCGTGGGCGATCAGCAGATTGCCTTTCAGCTTATCGGCGTATTCGATCGGCGACGAGACCTTGTACGCTTCCGGATCCAGCTCCGGCGAGTTGAGGATGTTGGCGGTGTATTCGTGGTTGTAGGTGGTCCAGTCGGTGACCGGACGCAGCGCCGCGCCGGACTTGAACTGGTCCGGTGCGCGCAGCAGCGCGATCAAGGTCATGAAGCCGCCGTAGCTGCCGCCGTAGATGCCGACGTTTTTGACGTCACCCTGCTGGTTGGCCACCATCCAGTTCAGGCCATCGATGTAGTCTTCCAGTTCCGGGTGGCCCATCTGGCGATAGATGGCGGTGCGCCAGTTGCGGCCATAGCCCAGCGAGGCGCGGTAGTCCATGTCCAGCACGATGTAGCCCTTCTGCACCAGCAGGTTGTGGAACATCTGCTCGCGGAAGTAGACCGGATAGCGCTTGGTGACGTTTTGCAGGTAGCCGGCGCCGTGCACGAACATCACGACCGGATATTTTTTACCCGCTTCCAGCGTGGCCGGGCGATACAGCTTGGCCCATACCGGATCGACGCCGTGGGTCGACGGCACCGGAATGATTTGCGGCTCGATCCACTCACGCGCCTTGTATTCGGCGGTGCGGGTGTCGGTCAACTGGGTGACGTTGCCGCCGCTGCTGCTGACGGTGCCGATCTGTGTCGGCATGTAGGCGGTGGAGTAGCGCACCAGCAGCTTGCGGCCGTCCGGCGACAGCGCGAAGCTTTCGACGCCGCCCAGCGAGGTCAGTTCTTTCAGCGCGCCGTCTTTGGTGTTGGTCGAGCAGACTTCATAGGTGCCCGGCAGTTTCGGGTTGCACATGAAGTAGGCGGTCTGGCCGTCGCTCGACCAGGTAACGTTGGACTCTTCCCATTTGCCGGAGGTAAGTGCGCGCGCTTTGCCGTCGGCGCCGCGCAGGTAGAGGTGCGAGTAGCCGCTTTCTTCCGACTCGTACCACAGCGTGCTGTTGTCCGGCTGCCAGCCAAAGTCGTTGCCACGGTTGTTGACCCAGGCGCTGTCGCTCAGGCGGTGCAGCGGTTGCAGCTTGGCGGCGGTGAAGTCGACGGCGGCGATCCAGCGGTCCTTGTTGTCGATGGCTTGCGCCAGCACGGCGACGCGCGCGCCGTTGGCGCTCCAGCGGATCGAGTCTTCGCGGCTTTCGAAACGCACGGCGCGGTTGCCTTTCAGCGGATCGAGCTTCTGCGCGGCGCGCATGGCGGCCAGCGGATCTTCCTTGATACCGGGCAGGTCGTCCAGCGACAGCTCGGTCACTTTGCGGGTGGGGACTTCAATCAGTTTCAGGGTATGCGGCAGCGGGCCGGCTTCGCTGACGCGCTTGCGCTCATCGTCGGTTTCTTCGTAGCCGGATTCGGTGACGTAGCGCGGCATCTTGCCGACGCGGCGCTTGTCGCCGTCCTTGACGGCGGTGACCACCAGCAGGTAGCGGCCGTCCGGCGACAGCGAGCTGGTTTCGATGGTGACTTTGTCGCCCAGGTAGATCGGCTGTGGCGCGCGGGTGGCGTCGGCGGCGCGGTCGGCGTTGCGCTGGTCGCGGGTGTCGTCCTTGTCCTTCTTGACCTGCGCCAGCGTGGTGATGAGGCGCAGCTGCATGTCGCGGCGGAAGTCGGCGTCCGGTGCGGCATCCGGGTCTTTGGCGGTGCGCAGCAGGGCGACCGGCGATACCAGGCGTTCGGCGCGGCTCCAGCTGAACCAGTCGCTGCCCACGCGGAACTGCACGTGGTTGCCGTCGGCGGCGTATTGCGGGTCCGAGGCTGGCGTGGTGCCGCGCACGATTTGCGTCAGGGTGCCGGTTTTCAGGTCGCGTTCAAACAGGTCGCCGTTGCGCAGCAGGATGGCGCGGGTGCGTTCGCGGTTGTAGACCGGATCGGCGCTATCGAGGTTGGCCAGCTGTTTTTCTTCCACCAGTTTGGCGGCGGCGCCGTTGATCTGGTATGTGTCGCGCACGGCGGAGGCGGTGCGTTTCTGCTTGAAGTAGACCTGACGGCTGTCCCAGCCCCACCATGCGGATTCCACCGGGTTGCCGATCCAGTCTGGATTGGCCATGGCTAGCTCGAGGGTGATGGGGGTAGGGGCTGCGGAGGCGCTGGCCGCGATGGCGGTCGCTAAAAGAGGCAATACAAAACGCATCGATAGTTTCGCTTGTAGGTTGGGTGATCGGAAGCGCCGGATCGCGGCACGTCCTCGATTCTAGCCGAACCGTTAGCTGCGGGCCATCTTGTCGGTTTGGCCATGGCCGGCGCTTGGGCCGCCGTGACGTGGCGCCAGCTTGAGCGCCCAGAGCAGGATGGCGCCGGCCGCGAGATAGAGCACGATCAAGCCGGCCAGCATGGCGGCGCTGTCGCCCCACGCCAGTATGCGCCCACTCAGTAGTGGGCCGAAGGCGCCGCCCAGCAGGCCAACGCTGCACACCAGCGCGATGCCGGTGGCGGCGCGTCGGCGATTCAGCATGGCGGTCAGAATCGACACCAGCAGCGACGCACCGGCGGCAACGCCGGCAAACGCCAGTGCCAGACCGGCCAGCGACCAGCCGAGGTTCTTGTCGGCGGCGATCGCCAGTCCGAGGCCGCCGGCCGCCAGCACCATGCAGGCGATGAAGTGGCCGCGCCGTTCGCGGCGGCGATCGGAGTCGTAGCCGATCAGGATCATGCCGATGACGCCGGCCAGATTGGGAATCGCCGCCAGCAGGCCAGGCTGCAGATGGCTGCCGGCGCCCCAGCGCTGCATCAGCGTCGGCGACCAGAACACCAGCGCGTAGCTGGCGCCCATCAGCAGCAGGTTGGCGATGGCCAGCAGCGCGATGGACGGTTGGCGCAGCAGCGACCAGAGGGTGGCGAGGGCGGAGGGTGGTTCGTCGTTTTCTGCGTTCTGTGTTTCGTCGCCGGCGTTGAGTGCTGCTTCGTCGCGCTGCAGATCCTGTTCGACCATCTGCTGTTCAAACGATGACAGCCAGCGCGCGTCTTCCGGCTTGTCGTCGCAGTAAAACCAGGCGGCTACGCCAAGCAGCGCGGCCGGCAGGCCTTGCGTGACCAGCATCCACTGCCAGCCTTGCAGGCCGCCGTATTGATGCATGTACTGGAGCGTGATGCCGCACAGTGGTTCGGCCACTGCGCCGGCCATCAGCGCGGCCGAGGCAAACAGTGCGATCACGCGCGCGCGCCGCGCCGCTGGATACCACCAGGTGAGGTAGAGGATCACGCCGGGGAAGAAGCCGGCTTCAAATACGCCCAGCAGGAAGCGGATGATGTAGAACTCCACCGGCTCGCGCACGAAGGCGCCGGCGGCAGCGGTCACGCCCCAGCACAGCATGATGCGCAGCAGCGTTTTGCGCGCGCCGATTTTTTCAAGCAGCAGATTGGCGGGAAGGGCGCATAGGCAGTAGCTGACCCAGAAGGCGGCGGCGCCGAGCGCGTAGGTGTGGTTGCTGAAATCGAGGTCGGCGCCCATCTGCAGCCGCGCGTAGCTGACGTTGACGCGATCCAGATACGCGACCGCGTAGCACAGCATTAGCAGCGGTAGCAGGCGCCAGCTGATTTTGCGGTAGATGGCATCCATGCCGGCGGCGCCGCGCAGGTGCAGGATCTTGGCGCTGTTGGCGCTATTGGCGCGATGGGTCGGCATACTGACGATAGTAGCCGTCCGATATGGCTGAGGCAAGCGTCGGCGCACGCAAAACAACAGTGGCGTTGTACGCGCGCGCAGGGCCGCATAACGCGGCCCTGTCTGCACCAGATTGGCGCATCGGCGACGCCGGTTTTAGGCTGATGCGGCACTGTAGCGATGCGGCCGCAATTCCGGACGTGAGGCAGCGTTGTCGTCGTCCTGCGCCAGGAACTTGCTGCCGATTTCGAACCACTCTTCGCTGGAGATGACTTTCTGTGCCAGCGGCAGCAGTTCCTGTTCTTCCTTGTCGAGGCGCTTGAGCAGGTTCTGGCAATACAGGTCGACCGTCTTGCACAGGAATTTGCCCTGCGAGGCGCTGCGGCGCATGGCGCGACGCAGGCAGCGATAGACGGCGTTGAGCATGGCGCTGCCACGCTTGCTCAGCGATTCCAGGTCATTCATCAGCGGCGTGCAATTCGGCTCGGCGGCGCGCACGGCCGGCATCAAACAGGCTTCGACCTTGCGCTGATGGCGCGCTTCGGCAAAGCTGGTCAATTCTTTAAGTTGCGATTCGATGAACACAGGATCGATTTCCTGCGGACGGCGCGCGATCGACTGCACGTATTGCAGCAGACGCGAAATAAAGTGGCGTTCTTTTTTTTGTTCGATAGATAGCGTCAATAAGACGTAGGTGGCAGTAAGCATAGCGTTTCCCGTATTTCGTGTGACTAGGCTGCGCGAGGGCGGTCGCAGAGGAGCACATGCAAGCTAACACCATAGCTTGCGAAACGGGCTCATACAACGCCGTTTTACAATTGTTCACAACTAGTTGTGA
>Ga0187844_10002152_pt1 | contig 14229 bp, 12 predicted proteins | sample SpaLakP09_SKY_50_FD_134517 | JGI IMG/M metagenome (GOLD analysis project Ga0187844, IMG submission 134517) | Oligotrophic lake water microbial communities from Sparkling Lake, Wisconsin, USA - SP09_SKY_50 | ecosystem: Environmental > Aquatic > Freshwater > Lake | place: USA: Sparkling Lake...
AAATTAGCTCGTAAAGGTGTTGCCGCAAAGCCATTCAAATCGGCTTCTACAAAGCCTGATTTAAAACCTTCAACAAAGCGATACACCGATGTTGATACATCCACTCTATCTAAGAAAGATGCTCGCCTAACCGAGCGTTCAAAAATGCGCGCACAGCGCTATCAAGAAAAAACTTCTTCGAAGCCAAGAGAAGTTAGAGAAGAATCTGTAAAGCCTGAATCACGTGCAAAGAAATTTGTTTCTGCTCGCAACGAGCGCACTGTACGCCCAGAATTTAAAAAGCCGGATACTCGTCCAACAACTCGTCGTGATGCAGCGAAAGAACGTGTTGCTCGTACCGAGGATGGCCGCCCAAACTTTATTCCGGGCAAGCGCGAAAAATACAAACCGGGTTCACCTTCAAAGCAGACATTTGCAAAACATAAATCAGCGCCAGATGTTTCGGCGTCAAATTACCGTGCAGAGCGACCAGCAAAACCTGTTCGTGATCGCCGTAATGATTCACCGGCTTACGCACGCGATCACCGCAAAGCATTTAAAACTCACACCAACGCAGCAGTTGATTTTGGAGCAGACGATAATTACATCTCTGCCAACCTTGCAGATGCCAATTTAATTGATGCAACGCCGCTATCTGAGGTTACAACTACGTTCCGTGACCTTGGAATTGCACCTGCTCTAGCGAATGCGCTCAATGCGCAGGGCATTACAAATCCATTCCCTATTCAAATTGCAACCTTGCCTGACGCGCTTGCTGGCCATGACATCCTTGGTCGCGGACAGACAGGTTCAGGTAAAACTCTTGCCTTTGGTCTTGCTTTGCTCACAAATATCAGCGGAAAAGCAGCTAAACCACATAAGCCCTTGGCTTTGGTTCTAACACCAACGCGCGAGCTTGCCCAGCAAATTGATGAGGTTCTAACACCACTTGCTCGCGCAATCGGTCATGACTCTGTTGTCATTGCAGGTGGAATGCCTTACGCAAAGCAGATAACTGCAATGCGCAAAGCAACAGCAATTCTTGTCGCAACCCCAGGACGTCTAATTGACTTGCTAAACAAAGGCGAAGTCCAGCTGGATGACTTAGAAATAACTGTTCTAGATGAAGCAGATCAAATGGCAGACATGGGATTCTTGCCTGTTGTTAAGGAAATTCTTGACCAAGCAAAACCAAATGGTCAGCGACTTCTTTTCTCTGCGACTCTAGACCGAGGTGTTGATGCTCTAGTACGCCAATACCTAAACAATCCAAAGACTCACTCATTACAGAATGACCGTGCTTCGGTTTCAACCATGGAACACTACGTATTGGTGATGCACCCTGGTGATAAAGATGACATCACAAACCAAATCGCGGCTCGAAATGGTAAGACTATTCTCTTCGTTAAGACTCAACGAGGGGCAGATCGCTTAGCTGACAAACTTGCTCATGCCGGAGTCCCAGTTGGAGCTCTTCACGGTGGAAAGTCACAAGCAGTTCGTACCCGCACCCTTGCACTTTTCAAACAGCAACCAAATGCGGCACTAGTTGCAACAGATGTTGCCGCTCGAGGTATTCACGTCGACGGTATTTCTTTGGTTGTTCACGTAGATGCACCAACTGACCACAAGGATTACTTGCACCGTTCTGGTCGGACAGCCCGTGCAGGCGAAGCGGGTGCTGTAGTAACTCTTGCGACAACGAAGCAGCAGAAATCTGTTGGTGGGCTGACTTCACGTGCGGGTGTTACGCCAAAATTTGTTGGGGTTAAGCCTTTAGATCAAGACTTGATGCGGATTACCGGAGCCCAAGAACCATCAGGAATTCCGTATATGACACCTGTTGTCGAAAACAAGGGGCCATCTCGTGGAACGCGAAAACCGCGACCTAATTCATCAGAACGGCGTCGCCGACCTCGTTAAACTTCACTTCGCAGATTTAGGCGACTCTTCTTAGGCAATACAAACCAGCCTGACCCTGCACCTTTAGGTCCACCTCTTCTGGAGAAATTCCATAGATGGGTGGTGTTTTCCAGGGGATCAGGACGAATTTTTCAAGCTTAAAATTCTTAAGTGTGTCTAAAGGCCATTCTGGATGAATAATTCTTTGCGAATTAAATTCAACTCTTGGTTCACCAATTGGAAAACTAACGTATAGCAAGCCATTCAGTGCCACACACTCAGAAATATTGAGGATTCCGTTTACGTGACCAAAGATATCTAATTTGTCGCCGTATCTACCAAGGCCAAAATGCTCAATTGAATGTAAACTCGAAACTGATTCAAATTGCATTTTAAATTCTTCTAACGGTTCTTGTGCATTGCCCTCAAGAAAAGTTAGATTCGGTACTTCTGAATTCAGCTTTCTGATATCAAGTTGAAAAACTTTCATAAACACTGCAACGTGGGCTATAAATCCATCTACGCGAGATCCGACATCAAAATGCCTATCTGGTTGACTAGAATAAATCCAATTTGCGCATATCAAGTCCTGCCAGAAGTAATGTCCACTTGCAGATCCTGAGCTTGCTCTGTAGTCATTTAGGGCTGGTGATACATTAATTTTTATACTCTTAGATTGAATCAAGAAATTAAAAAAGTTGATTACATACCTAGGTATAAATTTTATTGCATTGAATGTCTTTAAGGGATCAAAACCGATTTCGCGGGAAAAATACAGTATTCTCCTCATCAAACTCATGCTTTCCCCAATCAATACACTAATTTATGCTGTGGTAAGCCAAAGCATAGAGTGCGGCTACATGTTCCCAACTATTCATTTGTGCAAGTTTAAGTGACTCTCGACTTAAATCTGCATAGTTCTCAGAATCTAGTGTCCACAGAATCTTCTCAAACAGATCTTGACTTGAGGTGGGTTCGAAATAACATCCTGCAACTCCACCAACTTCCCGAAATACGGGTATATCGCTCAGAATCACCGGCGTGGCATAGGCCATGGATTCCAATATCGTCATCCCAAAACCCTCCATTGTCGATGTTACACAATGCAAAGTGCTTGAGGAATAGAGGGATTTAAGTTCTGATTCTGGTGGATTCTCAATATGCCTCCAAGAACGTTTTAAAAGCAAATCTTGATACTCATGGATTTCATAAGGAGAAAGGGGTGGGCCAACCGTTACTAATTCAATCTCTAATTTGGAGCGAATAGCAATTCTGAAAGCGTTGATTAAAACTTTAAAATTTTTGTAACCGTCTCGGTGACCAACGTACAATATAGAAGGCTTCTCAGGTACTTGTTTTGGTAGCGCTGAACGTACTATGTCAACTCCATGATGAATCACAGTAACTCGATCACTTTGGATTCCATAAAACTCCATCAAATCCTGAGCTGTTGATCGCGAAACACAAATTGCCAAATCTGACTTCTTGCATAATCTCTCTTTTCCTATATGTGGATTTCGAACTCCCGTCCACCCTAATTTTTCTGGAATAAAATCATGCACAGACACCACAAGTTTTTGTCCTGAATTTTTTTCAATTCTAGTTGGGCGATAGTATGTCGCGTGAAATACATCCGCCTTAATATTTTTTGTTTTTCCCCCGGCCCATAGTGAAGAATATTCACGAATCGGTCCCAACGTAAGCAGTGTGCTCAAACCTCCCGTAGCCTGCAAAAAACCTCTTTGGGGTTCGAATTCTGTAAATTTGGTTGAAAGATGGTGGTTGTTAGTTCTTTCAAAAGTAAATAGTGGATTTACGCCATAGGATTTATCTGATGAAAATCTAGAGGTTAGACTTGAAAAGAAATTTGAGACTCCGCCAATCTTTTGTAGAAGAAATATTTCTCTGTCATACGCAACGCTTAATTCACTCATCGAGCAAAGTAACGTGACAAACAGTTTTGTCGCGCCTTTCAGAGAATCTTAGTTCTGGGTATGCGACAAAGCTCATGCGCTATTATTACATTATGAGTCTGTATTCCAAGCGAAAATTAGCTTCTTTATTCATTTCTGTGCTAAATCTAAGCAGTTTGATCAGAAAGCTATATCCGATTGCGATGCATCAAACTTATTCAAATGTTTCCAGGGAAAAAATAGATAGATTAAGAAGTTTATTGGCCTTGGAAAAAGATATAAATTTGATAAGAGTAGGAGATGAATTTGATGGTGGCTATGCAATTTCACCAAATATATCCCCAAACGCTCATTGTATTTCTATAGGAGTTGGTACAAACATCAGCTTCGATATTGCAATCGCTGCAAAACTAGAATCCGTACACCTTTATGATCACACTGTCGGTAATCTACCTGTGTTGGCGCCGCAGAACGTAATGTTTTTCGAAAAAGGATTAGGTCTTTTTTCAAACTCAACTTTTGTAACCCTGCAAGAAGCCATTCTAAAATTCCCAGATCAATCACCCCTAATACTCAAAATTGATATTGAAGGCGCGGAATGGCCAATTTTGGAGAATATTGATACGCAAACGCTTTTGAGGTTCGATCAAATAGTTATTGAATTTCATAATCTTCATCTGCTAAACAATTTAGAATTCTTTGATATCGTAATTAGATGCTTGACTAATTTGAATAGGTGCCACGCTGTAGTGAATCGTCACCCAAACAACTGGGGTAGATTTGATATCATCCACGGAGTAGCCATTCCAGATGTCTTAGAAGTTACATATCTGAAGAGGGAAAATTTTCAATTTGAGGGTTCAACATGTACAACTGATGCAAATAGCCAAACTAATTTTCCGTGCAATCCGAATGGCGCAGAAATTTCCTTGACTTTCTAGTCAAATTAGAGTCCCATTAATTTTGCTTGACTATCAAAATCTGGAACTAAAGTTCTAACTTCATTGAAAGTGCCTTGAGCGAGTACTTTCCCATGATCCATGTAGATCACAACATCTGCATTTTGCACTGTGGACAATCGATGTGCGACGATTATCAAGGTTACCTTTCCTTTCATTTTTTGAATTGAATCGGCAATAGCAAATTCGGTTTGGGCATCTAGTGCGCTTGTGGCTTCATCTAGTACTAAGAATTTTGGTGAAGTAACCACGGCCCGTGCGATACCCAACCTTTGGCGCTGACCTCCACTGATCTGAAGACCTTTATCGCCTACTTGAGACTCTAATCCGAGTTCAAGTTTTTCTACAAGTTCTTCTAGATGAGCAAATTTTAAGGTATAAATCAAATCTGATTCACTGACCGAATTACTCGGATATCCAAGAAGAACATTTTGCCTAACTGAATCATTAATTATAGAAACGTTCTGCGGGACGTATGAGATAGCTCCCGGCCAATTAGTGATGGCTTGTCTAGGATAAATTCCAGATACGAGAATTTCTCCGCTTGTGGGTTCAATAACACCAAGTATTAAATCGACTAAAGAAGTTTTGCCAGCTCCTGATGGTCCGACTATCGCGAGAGTCGTTCCCGCAACAATCTCTAATGTAACTGCATCGACAGCAGGTGAATTGCGATCGGGATAGACCAAAGAGACTTCAACAAGTTTGAGGTCGCCGCTGAAACCATCGTGATGAGTGTCAAAAGTGTCACTTGTTTCGTCAAGTTCAGGAAGTTTATCCAGCGATTCAATGAGTTGAAGTGTCGGCTTCGCTGCGCCGATGCTGGAGCGAATTTGAATTAATCCCTGCTGAATTCGAAGCACACCAGGAGCGATGCGACTGCCAGCTGCCAAAAAGACAGCAAGCGCAGCAACTGCATTGGAGGCATCTTGTGTTGCGAACTGAACTCCACCAATTAAAATCGCCCCCACAACAAGTGATGTTTCGATTACGTATTTACTAACATTAGGCATAAACATCATTTCGGCATTAACTGTCGATAGCTCCTGCCGAAGATTAGACACAAGTTTTGTATAGTAATGTGCTCGATTTCTGGTTGAAATTTCTCTGAAAGAGTCAATCATTTCTAGAATCTTCATATTGCTATCAATAGTCAATTCTGAATTTCTGATTCCTAAATAATTGGCCTTTTTTTGCATAAAGAAATACAGAAAAAAGCCTATTGTGGCGAACAGGAGGATTGTTGAAATAGCCAAGTACACATTCACTACGAGCAGGCCAACAATTAATATCAATAGCATGGAAAAATCCGACACTAAAGATATGGTCGAGCCAATCAACCCCACCGTTATTGAGTGAACCCCGACAGTCATCGAATAAAGATTCTCCTGGGATGATAGTGTCTGAATTTTTATCAAATGTTGGTTGAAGAATTTCGATAAGAGGCGACTTGTGATGACTGAGGATCTTTGGCTCAGAAAATGCAATATTTTTCTCGTAAAAACTATCGAAAAAATGGTTTTCAATATTAGAACGATCGCTGCGCTAATTCCTAAGAGGGCCACTTGTTTCTGAAATAGCAGACCATCTAAATGAAGAAAATTCAAAACTTGCGAAACTCTGTTACCCGGTTCTTTTGACTGCACTCCACTCACAGATAAGGCACCTAGGACGCCGATTAAAGCCACTCCAAGTAAGTCTAGGAATCCCAAGGAAACTTGAATTATCAAAACATAAACAAGTTTTGTAATTTCCTTTCGGCTTAAAACCCTGAGAGATCGATAAATCGAACTACCCTGTATTATTGAAATTTTCAAAGGATTGTCACCGGTTCTTGATTTTAGGTGAGGGTAATGAACACAAATTCACCTTTGTATTCTACTCCAGTGAGGTGGAATTAAGTCCTTCGGATCCATAGCGTCTCTGAACCAAGGAGTAGGTGCCACAACACTAGAACTCTGCTTTGCGAGAATTGCCCCCCAGAACCCAAATGTCGAACTTGAAATGATGTGGTTCTCGAATTCTGTCATGTTCCTCAGCGTATTTAAAGCGCTTTCTGATTTTGATTCAGAAAAGTAGAGTTTATCTTCATTTAATTTTTCAAGAATTTTTCTGGCTCCTTCCGTGTCATCTGAAAACACTTCTATCTTTGTGATTTCATGCTTTAGCTCAATTAGATCTATTGCTTTGCGGATATACGCGATGTCCACTGGAAAAAAATCCTCAGAATTAAGAAAGTCACCTAGTCTGATTTGAAGTAAAGCCTCGCCTGACTCTCTCTTCTTGGTGAGGTCGCAACCAATCATTTTTTTAATTGAATCTTTTACCGCAACGTCAGATTCCATCCACTTATAGCTTTGAAAATACCCAATTATGAGAACATCTCTCTGGATTGATTTTAATTCTTCGTCGTATCCAAGTCCGTTTGCTATGTGAACTTCATGATTTCTAAACACGAATAGGCTCAGAATACGTGCTGTAATTTTTCTTAGATACGAATTATAAATTGATTTATTATCTTTATTGATCATGTGCGCACTATTACGAATTGCATATCCCACAATTTTGCTTGATAACCAATTTAATTTTCTAGAATTTTCAATATTAATTTGTTCCGAAAATTCAAATTTTGTATGCTCTTGAAACCAATTCGAATTCTTGTTGCACAAAATTAAAGATGTATCTAAGATTATCGTCTTTGAATTTGCAACATACTTTGCAGCGGCTATTTGAAACAGCTGATTTCCCAAGCCTCCGAACAGAAGCACTCTGCAAATAGGGGCTGTTTTCATTTGTGTACAGCCTTGAATCGTTCGTTTATGAATTCCATGGCTAGTGTTCGAACCACAAAGAACGAGGGTTTGCGCTTGAGTGTAGAAAGACCTAATCTAAAAGTTATTTTACGAGAAAGATAGTGTTGGGGTTGACTACGTCGGTCGATCTCTACAGCCATTCTGAAGCTTGAAGAAATCGCACGCAGTGCTTTCTCATTATTCGTTGCTTGACCTGGTATTCCACAGTGGTAGGTGTAGACCATTTCTGAAAAAGGAAGGATCTCGTCCAGTTTCGGGTTTAATTTTTTAATGAAAAGCAGGTCTTCACCCATGGGCACAGAGTCGAAAACCGTTAACCCTAGGCGCTCTCTGCGAATTAGCCATCTCCACAGTCCCGGATTTTTCGATACTTCATTTAGGTATTCACTCCGTTTGACTCCAGATTTAGTCCGTTCTATTTGAGTCGTTTCTCTCCCCACCTTGCGCGCAAATTCTCCTATCGCAAAATTTTTATCATTTTTCTCTGCCAATAGCATCATATTCCAGTACTGATCTATTTCCGCCTCATCGTCTGAATCAATAAAGCAGATCCAGTCCCCATTTGCTGCTAGCAAACCGGTATTTCGTGCATTTCCAACGCCTCTAATTTCGGTCTCTAGTCGGATTACTTTTCCTATTGGGCTACATCTATCGATCAAAGCGTCGATTTCGGAACAAGTAACTTCATCAAAATGATCATGCACCAATATCCACTCAATATTTTCATTCTGACTTGATTTAATGGTGAATTCTAATTGTTCTAATCTTCCCGCCATTTCTCCAACAGGAATAATCACGGAAAGTATTTTTGAAGCTTTCATTCGTTTTGAATTTTTTCATACGCTTCAATAACGGCCCTCCTGATATATTCAACCTCAGCTTGGGTATATTCCGAATAGACAGGAAGACATAAAACTGTTTGCGACAATGATTCAGAAACACCAAGGTCACCAGCGCAAATCAATCGTTTTTCTCCTCGGTATCCGCCACTCATGCTCGGGGAATAATACTTCTTAGATAAAATATTTTTAGATAAAAGATATTGGGAGAATTTCTTTAATTTCTCGGTACTTTGAAATCTAATCGGAAACAAACTCCATAATTGATCCGAATTTACATCTATATACGCTACATGACTTTCATCGAAAATTCCTGAATACGCTTCTTTTACAAATTTCTTTCGGTTTTCAGATGTTTGGTTAAGAGCCGCTAAGGCTACAATCGCTCTTGCAGCGGCGAATTCATCCATTTTCGCATTATTTCCATCCAAAAATTCTTCTTGGTTTTCTGAAAACCCAAAATTTGAATGCTGCCAAACTTTTTCAACGAAAGATTTAGGGCCAGTGACAATTCCGCCTTCTCCTATACCAAATGCTTTCGTCGCATGTAGTGAATAGACTTCTTTCAAACTAGTCATGTCCTGACTAATTTTAGAAATCGGAAACGCTGCCGCAGCGTCAAAAATTAGATCAATCTCTTCAGACTTTAGAAAATTTGTCAGGCTGTAATGATTAAGTCTTCTCCCAAAAATTCTTGTAGCTAAAACGGCCTTCGGTTTTCCAAATTTATCAATAGACTCCTTTATTGATTCTAAAGAGATCTCCCAGTTTTCGTTGTCAGCATCACAGACAAGTGGTATTCCGCCTGCCAGATGTACCGCTTGAAGAGTGGCGGGAAAAGTAAAATTCGAAATGAAAACCAACTTGTCTTGAACATCTACGGCATGAAGTGCCGCAACTTGTCCCACGGTATTATTTGCTACTCCTACAGATGCAATTACACCCGTCTGATGTACAACGGATTGATTAAATTCTTGCCAGATTTCACCCGCATTTGAAAAATGTTTTAAATCGTAAGCTTTCGCTAATTTTCCCAACCACGCATTGATCTCTGGAACATCGGGGCGAATTAAAGGTAACTTCATTGAAACTTCTCTTGGCTTAAAAGTTCGATAGACAGCAATGAGTCCCTATAATTTGAACTAGGCATATTTCTGGCATTGTTTTCGTAATATTCCACGCTAACAAGATTGTTTCTTAGAGAGACTTCCTCAGGAGATCCAACGATCTCTCCGCTACGTTCTTGCAAAATTCTTACGTAATCTGATGCCATAAATAATCGTTCAGGCGTCCCTGCATCAAACCATGCGGTGCCTCGGCTTAAAAAATGTACGTCCAATCTTTTCTCTCCCATAAAAGTTTCTATCAGATCGGTTATCTCTAATTCGTTACGATTGCTTGATTTTATATTGGTCAAATTGTTTACAAATCCTGAAGGGAAATAATAAAGCCCAGTAATAGCTAAATTGCTTTTTGGATCAATTGGTTTTTCTACAATGTGAATCGGGTTCCCCTCTGAGCTGAGAGTCAGCACCCCATAATCTGAAGGGTTATGGACTCTCTTTACCCATATTGAGGCTTTTGATGATTGATTCAGAGATTTAAAACTGCTTCCTATCCCGCCGCCAAAAAAAATATTATCGCCAAGAATTACCAATGCATGGCTATCATTTGTTAAATTCTTTGCCGATTGCAGGGCTCCAACTATGCCATTCGCAGAAGCTTGTGGGTAGTAATTGACCTTAGCGCCAAAACGCGAGCCATCTCCAATTAGTTTTTCAAAAGAAGGGAGTTCGTTTTCATTGCTCACAATTGCGATATCTCTGCAGCCTGCCATCAACAACGTACTGAGCGGATAATAAACTAAAGGTTTATCGTAAACAGAAAGCAGGTGCTTATTTGTTGAGATCGTGCTTGGGTAAAGCCTAGAACCTGTGCCGCCAGCAAGAATCACGCCCTTCATAAAGATAGACTAGCGCAACGGGCAAAGGGGGGTGGGTTCAGGTGCGAATTGTAGTTACTGGGGGCGCTGGATTTATTGGCTCCCAATTTATTCGAATGCTGCTCACGGACCCGCAAATCTCGCCTGAGGTCCGCAAGGTGGTTTTGATTGACTCTCTAACTTATGCGGCCGATTTAAAAAGACTGAGTGGATTGAAGGATGATCCTCGACTGGAGATTTTAGTTGAAAGCATAAACAACGAAACTGCTCTTCGAGGTATCGTCCCCGGGAGTAATTATGTTTTTAACTTCGCAGCCGAATCTCACGTGGATAACTCAATATTAAATCCAAATCTATTCTTGGAAACTAATGTAAGTGGTGTGCAATCCATAATAAACGTTGTCATAGAGAACCCTGGCACCGAATTGATACAAGTCTCCACGGATGAAGTTTATGGCGATAAAGTCGAGGGTTCGTCCGAGGAATCGGATTCATTCAATCCCAGCTCACCCTATTCCGCATCCAAAGCGTCAGCTGAACTCCTAATTTTTGCTGCAAAGAGAACGCACAATTTAAAATTCAAGATTACGCGCGGTAGCAACACGTATGGCCCCGGGCAATACCATGAAAAGTTAATTCCGTTTTTTATCAAATGTGCACAAGAAGGAAAGAGTTTGCCGGTGTATGGAGATGGTCTTCAAACCCGTGAGTGGTTAAATGTGAAAGATCACGCTCTAGGTATCTGGCTGGCGGCGACCAAGGGCGGTGAGAATCAAGTTTACAATTTGGGATCTGGGCATCACTTAACAAATCTCGATGTTGCTCGAAAAATTTTAAGTTTATTGAATCTGCCGGCAGATCGAATTACGCACGTTCCTGACAGGAAAGGTCATGATCGTCGATATTCAATCAGTTTTGGAAAGGCGCACAGAGACCTTAATTTCTCACCTAAACTTGATTTTGATTTTACATTAGGAGAGATCGTTGGAGATTTATCCTAAATTGAATCCCGCCAACGTAATTCTCTATTCATATAGAAGACCAGGCCAGACATCAAGCGCTTTGGAAAGAATTTGTCGCTGGAATAGCCTGAAAAAAGTTTATGTTTCAATTGACGGACTCCGAAACAATGCAACTGATGAAGAAAAATCTTGGCGTGAGGAAACCATCGCGGTTGCCGAGAAGGCTGCACAATTAGATACCCGAGTAGAGCCTGTTGTTTGGGATGTAAACCAAGGTTTGACAGCTCATGCGATTCGAATAATGAAGAAAGTTTTTGAAATGGATTATCGTGTCATCTCGCTTGAAGAAGATAACTTTATTGAAAATGATGGTTTAGATTTTCTTACTAAGTTTACTGAAGTAAAATCAAGTCCCTCAATAGCCACGGCATTCAGCACGCAGGGTCACGTCTCTAGTGATCGAGGTTTTCGGCTAACGTACTTTCCTGAGCAGTGGGCTACCTGTCTCACCCAAGAGGTTTTTGAATCATTCGACAAAGTCTGGACTGATAAGAAAATCTCTAGATCAGTTGTACAAAAGCAATTAAAAAAGCTGTACCCAATCAATACAATCAAGCATGAACTTGTAACTGAACGCTGGTATAGAATTTTCAACTTGGCCGTGAATGATCTCAACTACGGCGACGCCCTTATGTCGTATGCTGCCCTTCAATTAGGAATTCCATACGTGGCTCCGGTCAATTCCTATGTTAAAGATATTGGTAGCGAGGATCCACGTGGGATGCATCCAAGGCTCAGTGCATATGTAACTGAAAAACACGAGTTTAAGGCTCTCTCTAGCAGGCACCCTGATATTTGTCTTGATTGTGAGAATTCAACCAATCAACTTCCTGGAATGGGCATAAAACATGTTGCTAAATACATCGCTCGGCGTATCTTATAGATTGCTAGTGGCAACCAAATAGATAGATGAGCTTAGCGTTCCATCAATCTTCGATAGCGAATTTAAGGCGCTAAGAAAATCCATAGAGATAATTCCATCTCTCAGTGCGGCATCTAATTGGAAGTTGGCCATGGGTTTAGTCATTATCCCGCCAGATTGCAAAGTTTTTAGGTTTGCTGCGTCCGCGTCAGAGATTAACTTTTTGAGCGAATAAGTTCTTAAGTGACCTTGTTCGGCTTCACCTTTCATAACTGATTCGCAATGGTCAAGCAATCCCATTTGAACTGCAATTTGTCGAGATAGGGCTTGTGAGTTGGGTACCAATATAAAGAGTCTTCCTTTTGGCTTAAGCCATTTTCCGAGTCTGGATAATTCTTCGACCGGATTATCCATATGTTCAAGTACGTGTACTAAATAAATTGCATCATATGAACTCGTAAAATCTACTTGATTTGTTAATCCCGCAAATACTTTAATTCTATCCCCAAAGTCTGAATTTAGTTTCTCATGGAACATCTCAGCAGGTTCCAGCACATCAACGTTAGAGTAGATTTCTAACAATTGACGTGTCATCGATCCGTCATGGCTACCTACCTCTAAGCATTTATCAGATTTATTTACAAATCCGTTCTCAGTTAGCCTTTTTAGAAAAAAATCACGGACAAAAAAATCAACTGTATATCTATATTGTCTAGATTCGTTATCCAGTGCTTCGCTGTCATAGTTTCTTATTTCCATAACAGCTCCATAACTAGTTTTGATTCAGAGGTATCTTTCACTTTGAAGCCAATTGTCTCATAAAAATTTATTGCATTTTTATTGGCAAAGTCAACTTCAAGGGAGATGGGTTGATGCTTTTCGCGGTCCTTAAGCAGTTCAAACATTTTTCTCCCACAACCGTTTCTCTCAAACAACTTACTCACGCTGACATGAGTGACGTAGACTCCCTTGACACTTGAGTAGAAAAACATTGCCGCTACCATTCTTTTATCCTTTCTTAGAATTATTTTGTTCGCTTTTGAATGGATTTTTTCTAAGTAGGAATTCAAATCTACTTCAGCAGTCAATAGACTTAGGAAGTTTTCATCTAGCGAACTGAAGTAATCAATCATTTCGCCGTAGCTGGCAGATCCATCAACTTCAAATTGCATCAAACTAAATTTCCAACTGCAAGACCAAATCCGTATTTGCCAAAAGCATTTCCATTGTATAGCAGGACCAGCTTTCCATTGTGTAATGACAAATTTGGGTAACATTTCATATCGCTATCCCATCCAGAAGGGTGCTGTGATATTGACAAAAGGCTACTATCTCGCTCCCAATGAATGAGATCGTTTGATAAAGCAAAATCTAATTTGTACCCTAAATCTGGTTCTGTTCGAAATCCAAACGCAGATCGGAAGCAGAATGCCATGACAAACTGGTCGCTTAACTTTACAACCGTGGGTAGTGCCTGACATTCGTCTGGACCTATAAAGTCAGATATAAGGTTGATGTTTTCTTTTGTCCAAGCAATTCCGTCCAACGAACTAGCCTTTTTAATCTTGTACACGCGCTGTGGACCATTTTCATTTGCAAAATTCTTCCAACCGGTTCCTGCTATGTAAAACATGTGCAGTACACCACTGTCTTCGATCACGAATGGGTCCCCAACGAGAAAGGGCTCAGAACTGCTTGCAGATAAAACTGGTCCTGGTCCAATTCGCTCAAAAGTCTTGCCCTGATCAAAGCTTTGAGATATCCCAATACTAGTTTCAACTGGTACGGAAATTCTCCGACTCCAACCGCTTAAATACCCATAAAACTCTTGCTTAGAGTTTCTATATGGATGAAAGGGGAAAATTCCGTGTTCGTCATAAGCGCCAAGTATTGGTTTAGAGAGAATTTCTTTGCGGCTGTAGTCAATAATTGATTTGAATTCCAAGTCAAAATCGACATATAGCACTTCGGATATAGGAAGACTCTCATTTCGAATTT
>Ga0187844_10002153_pt1 | contig 14228 bp, 17 predicted proteins | sample SpaLakP09_SKY_50_FD_134517 | JGI IMG/M metagenome (GOLD analysis project Ga0187844, IMG submission 134517) | Oligotrophic lake water microbial communities from Sparkling Lake, Wisconsin, USA - SP09_SKY_50 | ecosystem: Environmental > Aquatic > Freshwater > Lake | place: USA: Sparkling Lake...
AACATCAACTCCATCCCCAACTTTGTAACTCTGTAATGATTTGATTCTCCGATTGCATATATTCAAATCATATTTGGTAATAACTGCATTTTTTGGAATCTCGTTTTTGTTCATCAAAGTTGCAGTTTTTAATTGTCCGTCCTTTTCATACTCATATACCGGGTTAATTGTACTGATAATTGCTGCATATAAGTGTGCAATTTTCACATAAAATTTGGCAATGTCGCGACACATACTAGTCTTATCAAGATCGTTTAACTTATCGTTATCAAGGAAATATACCTTTTCTTTTGTTGTTTCATTATCATATGTCCCGTCGGTGCGTTTTTTCAACATTGTGATTTCTGCATGATCGAATTTTTTAGATAAAATATCGCCTGTCAAAACAACCAATTTGTCGCAATATTGTTTATTTGACATTCGACTTAAATTTTTAATGTCCATATTCAGAATATACTCAGATGCCAACTTATCGATGTAATCAGATAGTTCGGATATAGGTGGTTTATTTATACTCGATAAAGTTATGTTTCCCATTATATTAAGGTGGCTAAAAAACAATTATGTATTAATTGCAAATAATACATGATTCTACTAAATCAAATTATGTGTTTGATTAAAATGTTTAACGTCTTTGCCTAGACTTGGACCTAGACTTCTTAGACTTCTTCGACTTCTTCTCACCACCCTTCCTTTGACGACGAGATTGACGACGAGATTCACGACGACGTTGTCTGCGTCCTTTGGGCATCATGTAACCACCCCCACTCGTCTGCCTCTGATCATTGTAATTCACTCCTTCTCCTTTCACCGGCTCTACAGCTCCATCCATACCTCCACGTTGTTTGTAACCTGCACCAATCATGTCATCCTCAACGACCATATCTCCATCCTCACCCTCACCTCCACGTTGTCTGCGTCCTCCTATAACTAGAGGCTGAACCTCAACACCCCCACGACGACGTCTTGTGCGACCACCAACAGAAGCTGGGCTAAGTGAATAGTTCATTATATATATAATTGACAAAAAAAGATTTAACTATGATATATAATTACCAAATACAATTTAAAGAATGCCAGTACATTTTATCTTTTTTCTGAATTTCATAGATCTTCCTAAATAAAGGAATACGCGACAATGGTACATTCGTACGATATTTATCCAAGGGGTGTGGATTGGTTTTCAATTGTATATCCAGAGCATGTTTCTTTATTATCTGACGCTGTTGGATAGCATAGAAGCTAAAAAATGTTTCAAAAGAACTCTTTTGTATCGATTGTGGTGACGATTTATTCGCATGATATTCCAAAAGATACTCAACGCATATTTTTAGTCCAACGATATCAGCTATGTCTTCGCCTATACTAGGTGTCGCATCAAACTTTATCCCATCATATAAAGCAAATGTTTCATATTGCTTGATAATGTCATTTTGCAGAGCGTTGAATTTTTTGCGGTCATTGTATGTCCACCAGTCTTTTAATTTACCATTCTCATCATATTTGCTACCTAGGTCATCAAGTGCATGCGATATTTCATGTGCAAGTGTGAACCCCATATAAGCAAGATTATATTCCATTCCTCTCTCCAAATCTATAAATGGTTTTTGTATATATCCCAACGGAATTGTTATTTTGTTGGTTGTTTCAGTATAGTAAGCATTTACAACATATGCCTGAGTACCAGTTAATTTCGGAGGTGTCAGCGTCCAATCTATTTCAGGAACATCTCCGATATTCTTGCCCTCCAAGGTCAATTTATGTTTATGTTTCCAATCTGACAATTTTAATAGATTTGACCATATATCGTCATCTGAATAATCTAACAAGGGATCTTCTATCACATGTTTAGGCAATCCTACCTCTAATTTTATGGCGTCTAATTTTTGTAATGCGTATTTTTTTGTTTCCGAATGAAGCCAAGTATTTTCTTGTAGAATACGTTTAAAAATTACTAGCAATTCCTTGGTTGTTCTCTCTATATACTCGTAGTTTTTTTGTTGTTCATTATTTTTAGCTAATTTTTCATATTCATGTGTCAAAAATGAGTTGAATGCATAACTAAGACCATATATAGGAAACAACTCCCTACCTATTTCATAATCTTGACCAGCTACGTATTTTCCATTGAATTTATAATTTATAACATGGCCGTCGATATTAAATTTCTGCTGTTGTTTGATAAACAGGTAAACCCAATATGTTTTCCATTGCTCAGTGTCCCATTCACTCGCGAGTATTTTTGACACGCGTTGCAGATAATTCAGACTATCGGTTATAAAAAAAGCAGGGGTTTTACTGAACCCAAGTGCATGACTAAAGGTTATCCAATCAAAACCATATTTATCGAGAGATTCATTGGCTGTTACAAGATTATAACCATCTGCATCTTCGTTTTTTATTTTATTATAATTATTTGCATCAACTAATTTTTTCTCTATTTTAAAAATGTCCTCTACATTGAATTTATGGTCTGGGCCGAATGCATTTGCAAATAATTCACTAAGGTATTTCATATAATGAGATTTATAATCACGTTGGTTTTTAGCATCAGTTTTACTCATGTGGTCGTAATCATCATTGTATAGATCATCATCAATTAGTGTTAATATAGGATAATCAATATAACATCTATTTATACCTGGATCCTTATCATCTGCATAGATAGACCAGACAAAAGGCGAACCAGATGATACAAATTCATTTGAGTTTATCATTGCAAGCAAAACCCATAAATTAGATTTATCTTCTCTAAGTGAGTTTATCTTTTCTAAAACCGCATTGGCATGTTTACGCGATTGTTCGATAGTATTCAAATCTCTTATAGATTTATAGAATTTGCTTATACATTTTGATTTATTGTTATCATGTGTATTTGTATAATTTTTTACTATATCTAACAATTCACGATACACTTTATCTTGGACTATAAAAAAATCATCTATTTGAGTAATATATTGTTGTTCATCGCCAAGATTATAATGTTTGATCCAATCATCGTTTATATGAGAGTAAAAATCATCCTTTATATCTATATTTGATTTGAAAACTGGTTTTCTACGTCTGGTAGTATTAGACGACGACAACATACCAATATCATGCAGTTTTTTTAGTTTAATGCTTCTTTTTGATTTTAATTTTGATTTTGATTTTATAGTGTAGTCTGACATATAATAACAAAGTATTATAATATAGAGAAACGTTAGTTGTTTATCCTTGGAACAAATGTAGATCCAAATGTGTTCATCTTCTCTAGTTTTTCAATCGTCTTATCTAAATTACTAGATAAATCTTTGAACATGTAATCTGTACCCGGAGACTCCTCGTTTTTCTTAATTTGTTTATAAACCATGTCAATTTTTGAAATGATATTTGCAATTATATCCTTTTGTTTTTCTCTAATGATCTCTTCATCATTTGAAATTGGTTCACACAACAATGAAACTATGAAATACATCAAATATTTTCGTTTGCGGTTGCATCCGATTGTGTATTTCAATGTGAACAACGTTAACAGCGATTTGATGACCTTTATAATGAACGGATTATTGCGCGATTCAGACTCTTTCTTGAAAACGTCCCAGACTAACCAGATTATATCTCCTTGCAATTTTGTTTCTACTTGAATATATGTCCGTTTCTCACAAAAACACTTTTCCTTCTTCTGTTTGCAAATGGTCTCATATTCAATTATCCATTCTATCCAATAACATGCATCTATTATATTCTTTCCCTCGTTAGATACGCAAAATGCAAGTTCATTTATAGCAACAAACAGCTCTTTGGGGTCATCTTCCCTAAAAACCCCGTCTATAAACGTGACATTTGGTGCGTTAAATCTCGACGACATGTTTGTCAAGTTAAAGTCCTGTTTGTTTATTTTAATAGTGTCAAAGCTATGTTTGCGTTTTGCATCGCATAAAACACACATTATCTCGCAGAACAAACGACGGATTTTTGGATTGTTACGCAACTTAATCTCTTCTCCTCCGTACCCGTTTGATATTACATCCTTGAATTGGTTCACACGAAGTTCTAGGTAAATTGCAATCTTTGGGTTACCAATATGAACATATTTAGAATAAAAGAGAATCACAATCTCCCATATATCGCTGTAATGACCAGCACAAACGAGTTCCGCACTCCAATAACAAGCCGACTCTATTTTTGCATGTATCAAGCTATTTAGTAATTCTTTCCTCACATCGGAACGTTTGAATTTTGAAAACGTTATTGATTTAAATGCTTGTTGGGCACGTATGTCATTTATTTCTATATCCGACGACATATAGATAAAATATACACAAAAAAAATAACTATATTACATATAGAGCAAAATGAATATTATAAAGACTTTCAATAAATTATCAAATTATGGGAAAATATTAGTTTTCTTATCACTATTTCTCGTTTTGATCTTGATATTCAAGATGCCTAAACGTGAAGGTTACGAACAACTTGAGAAATACGTATTGAAAAAGGGTGATGATGTTTACGATGAGCTATATTCAGAAATCTATGATCTTTTAGTTTACAATGACTTGAAGAACGATTATGAGATTACCAAGATTGTCGAAAAAACTAATGTTAACAATGACAGCGTCTTTCTTGATGTAGGCAGCGGAACGGGACATCATGTGAAATTGTTAACCGATAAGGGTCTCAAAGTGACTGGTATTGATAAATCAGCAGCCATGATAAAGAAGGCACAGGCCAATTTCCCTGATTGCAAGTTTGTTAAAGGGGATGTTTTAAACACTAATGTATTTAAAAATGGCTCCTTCACTCACATCACATGTATGTACTTTTCTGTCTATTATTTACATGATAGACACCAGTTTTTTAATAATTGTATGGAGTGGCTCAAACCCGGCGGTTTTCTAATTGTTCATTTGGTGAACACTGAAAAATTCGATCCAATTCTCCCGCCTGGAAACCCACTTCAAATTGTATCAGCACAGAAATATGCAAAGGAGAGAATTACAACCACCAAGATTACATTCAATGAATTTGTGTATACTTCTGATTTCAATTTAGATAAACAGAATAATAATGCGACATTCGAAGAGAAGTTTAAATTCAATGATGGTAAAGTACGCAAACAAGAGCAGGTTTTACATATGGACGATTTAGAAGTAATCGTAAACGAGGCGAAGGATGCTGGATTTGTATTGCGTGATAAGATAAATCTTGTTCATTGTGCTTATGAATTTCAGTATTTGTATATCTTCTCGAGAGAATAATCAAAGCAATCGATTGAATAAGTTATATTTTTACATATAATAGTAAAAATATATTTCAAGGTATGGTATTATTAAACATGGATTTAAACACTATGGCATGTATATTTGTTGTATTATTTGTAATTCTCGCATTCATTATAGTATATGTAAAGAACAAATATGGATTCTGGATTATTCAACCCGTATTTCATGTATATGATTTTTGGTATTTATTCATGAGTCCTACCATCATTTCAAAAGGTCTTCCGAGCGAAAATAAATATACGAACCTGACCAATATCAAAACTTATACTTCACTTTCGGATATTCAAACAACCAATATGGTGAATTTCATTCAGTCAAATTATCATCGAAATGGAGACAATATATTTTATCCTAAGAAGGATAACATAGTCCCTTATTTCACTGGACATAACTCAGAGCCAATGTTTTCGTTTTATACCAAGCAACAATTGATGTTAGATATGAAAACTGGCAACACAATTGACGACAATTCAATCATTGGAATAATGACAACGCGACCATCCCACGTGAGACTAAAAAGTCTGACGTTTGATGTTAATTATGTTGATTATTTGTGTGTCGATGTATTAAACAGGAACCAGGGGATCGCTCCACAATTGATTCAAACACACAACTACAATATGTTACATATGACAAACAATAAAAGACCAGTTTCATTGTTCAAGAGAGAAGACCAGTTAACAGGAATTGTTCCGTTATGTATATTCAGCACCTACGGGTATTCTCTCGATCGTCTGCGAAAAACACAACTTCATTCAAGGTTTAAAATTGAGAGTATAACAAAAAAAAACTATCACATGTTACACGGCTTTTTAAACCAGCATATAGTCGACGACTTTGATCTTGTTGTTATGGCGGAATCATCTAATATTGTTACGCTTTTAGATACAAATAATATATTTATATCTGTTTTATTAACAGGCAACGAAATTGTTGCGGCGTATTTTTTTAGGAAAACATGTGTTACGATCGAGGCTAACAAAGAGGTGTTGACTTGTATTGGCTCGGTAAATCATTGTAAAACAGATGATGTATTTGTCAAGGGATTCAAAATGTGTTTTTGGGAAATTGCAAACAAGTTTAACTTCAAGTATCTTGCGATTGAGAATATATCACACAATCATTACATTGTTGATACTTTGAAACCGGCACTAATAAGCCCCACTGCTTATTTCTTTTACAACTATGCGTGTAATTCGATTCCGTCGCATCGTGCATTAGTTATAAACTAGAGATCTTCATTAGCATCAAAAAATTGATCTTCTGGTTTAGCATCAGGAGTGCTTTCTTTGGGTTCAACAATATATTCATTGGGGATTTCAGCATCTAACATAGCATCTATAGAATCTATATTATCTTTTGATTTTTTCTCTTCAATATAATGCAAAACTTCAGGAAGATTAAAACCTTTTAATTCTGAATCTTTGAAACTGGGATCGTTAATCTTTTCCTGTAAAACAACTGCGTATTCGTTTACAACATCGAATTGTTTCTCAGGTCCAAATTCGATGTTATTGTTTCTATTTTTCTCAATAAAATCTGTATCGTTTTTGACAATAGTGAACAACGCAGCTATAAAACCCCCGATTGTTTTTATATCCATTCCGCCACGCATCTTAGATCTTCTATTTCTTGTTTGCCTCCTTAACTTTCTAGATTTAACGGAACGTTTAGATTTTTGCCTTTGTTTGGTAGTACGTCTCGTGCTTTTCCTCAAGTTCCTTTTCACTTTCGTCATATATTAAAAGAAGAATATATTCGTATTTGGTTACGAATATATTTATTGTATTACACGTATTATTTATTTTTACATTTTGCTATGGGTGGAGTGGGCCTTTTTATCCTTCATCTCCATCCCCTCCTTCTTCGCTTCCCCCTTCACCATTTTCGTCATACCCTCAGTGAACCCTTCAAACCCCTGAACCTCACAGCATCCGCAAATAGTGTGACCAGTTAAAATGAACATAACTAAACCAATGAGTAACAACGTAACTAAACTAAGTTTGTATCCTGCAATAGAAATGTCCATTTATATATACAAAATATATTTTATTTATGAATGATCGATACAAGCATTGTAATCATATAATATGGTATTATTACACTCAAATGACCCGCTACTAGTCAACAAGTGATAGAGCCTTTCGCTCCGTTTTATTTGTTTTTTTATTACAACATCCGATGAATCTTTGAATTTTAGATTTGGACCACCATCGACTTTCAGGTTTTTTCCTAAATAATACGTGAATTGTAGTTCAGGACAATCAATTTCAACAAGTCCATCTACAATACTATTATTTTTCAATACGTCTCCGATTTGTATATCCTTTATAGTTCTCATTGTTCCGTCACCCATAGTAATCATAGAATCCCATGTAAACCCTCCATCGAGTTTATCGTGATAATCATGATTTTTATGAATACTATGGTTACGCATAATGCGTTCCCTGACATCATCATATATCTCATCCCAGTCAATAAATGTCATATTGTTTATCGAGATCGTTTTGTTAGTTGTGTTTAAACAATACAAAAACTTCTCATCATAACAGGATACTGGTAATGCATGTGGATGTTGATAAGAAAAAATCCATTTGTCTTTATACAAGACACAATGAGTATCTGATACAATGACACCATTTAAGTTGTACATTTTTACTCCTGTTGCATTTAGTTTCAAAGTGGCAGTGACCTTGTTTTTATCTTTTAATAAATCACCAATACGGATTTCGCTTATCTTCTTGAAGCTGCCATCTGACATTTCGATTGCTGTATCTTTGTCAAAACACAATGGTTTTTTTGGTATTCCAGGTAAACTTAGTTTTGGGCGAATTTTGAATATCTGCACCATAAATGTTAAAAATACTGCAACCATCACTGACATTGCTACCAATATAGTAGTTCCAGCAATAGCGGCAGGCCAAGTAAATGGTATTATCCACATAGTTATTATCAATGCTGCTCCTGCAATCAATATTTGAATTAACATTGTAACTACAGCACCCAATAATGACTTTATAGCAAAATAACTACCCATTATTGTGTATAGCCCACTAGTTAACACACCTTGGATCTTGCCAATTGTGTCTTTAAATGCAAGTACAATCTGTTGAATCGGCACGATTATATTTATAAATCGATACATGATTTCATTAATAACGTTTGCAAGATCCGTTCTGATTCTGTCGATCATTGCTCTTGCATTATTCAAATCGTTGCTTATATTTTTTACCATACCCGAGAACATTTGAATTATATATGCGAGTGGCTCAACATTCTTACCCGCACTATCTGAGAGTATCTTCTGTGTGCAATAATTGAAATTTTTAAAAGTAGCACTACTTGCGGATTCATCATCATTCTTCTTTATTAGACCGGCAAATGGAATTATATGAGGTCTGCATCGATTATTAGCCCAATCTTTTTTAATCGGCTCGATATTTGTCATCAAACGAAAATACAAAACGGCTAAAATCGTCAATATTGTAATAAGAGAGAAAAGTAATACTGAAGATGAATAATAATCGAAATATGTTAAATTTTTATATATTTCTTCGAGTCCCATATAAATACAAGGATACTTTTTAATAATAACATTTGGTCTAATGTTATTATTCATACTCGTGAATATTAGTTGCAGTAATGATCTTCCCAGTCCCAAAATGTTGTCTCTCCTATTTGGATCTTGTGATCATTTGTAATTAAACAGCTAAACCAATTGTGTTTTTCATCTGTTAATTGGGCATGTTTGTATTCATCTACCCGAATAAATTTACCTAACTCCTCGTCGTTTACCATGTGCGAGCCAGTTACATACATGAAACCGCCATTCATAGTTTCCTCCTTTACTTTGTAGAATGGATCTTGCGATTTCAAGTTGTCAATTTGCATGGTTGCTACAACAATCGAATCATTTACTAAAACATCGCCAGGTTTTACGTCCTTCATACATACAACAGAACCATTTTTCAACTTAATCTTGGTGTCTGGATGGAAACACTTGCCTACCTTTTGAATCATCTGCCCCGGAGGGCCTTTCCATGCACTTTTCATAGTCTTGATACTTCCATCCATGACATACAAAAGCGACACCATAGAGCCGATTGTTTTTCCCATCAAATCCTTTATTCCGATGATGATTTTCTGGAATTCAATAACTAGGCTCATAAAAACCCCAAAGATTCCTTGTAGCGAAAAGGAAAAGGTTGTTCGTATCTTGTCAAACATTGCACGAATACCATTTAGTTCGCCAATAAATCCACCCATTAATCCGCCAATCATACCAGTAATATTTGTTAGTGGTTGTAGTAGGTATCCCATGAAATTTGTCTGTATGTTCTGAATACAATAGATGAAATCCTCGTCTATATTATTCGACAAAGGCATATACATGGGATTACAACGATACAAACTCCAGTTCGCTCTTATTTTTTGGACAGATGATAAATAATAAATTCCTATGATGTAAAACATAAATGCTAAATTAATAAAGATGAAATTTGTCCAATGTTTACCAGATGGCATACTATTATTTGGTTAGAATAAAAAAGAGTTTAGTTTCGTCGTTTGGTCGCACGAGATTTCTTAGACTTTCTCGCCTTGCTTTTTTGTTTCTTGGATTTTTTTGATTGTTTCGATTGTTTTCGTCTCATCACCTTACCACCAACTAAGGCATCAAATTTTGAATTAGCTCCTGCTTGTCTAATCGTGTCACCCAGACCAGCGTGGGTATTAGCAAGATTCTCTCCGCCCTTGAAAGGTAAGAATAACGGAGTCGAACCACCAGCTAATATGCTGAGATGATTGCCTGGTTTCATTATTGGGATATCAACTGGTTTTTGACTTGAATTTAATAGATCTTCATAACCTCCTCCGTATTTTGTTGTCATACTCATTGTAATATACAAATATTAAAAAGTATAGCCAGAATCATTGTAATGACTAAAGTTTCTGATAAAAACGGATGGTTAAACATTTATTGAAATATTAATATAGAGATTGATCCTATTGTTTAATAATATGGACGATAGCCAACGCCTTAAATTGCAGGATATGATAAAGACGAATGATACTCAAGATCAAACGGATGTCATTCGCCAATTGAAGCACAGCGATTTGCTACGCAATGATGTGGTCAAGTTTATGGAGATTTGTAAGAAGCATCGAGGTGATCGAGAGACCATTCAATCGGAGGGTATGAGCGAGTGTAGTTTTTTGGCTAGTCATTATACAGATATTTACTACAAGCTCCGTGCGGATGAGCTGGACACGAGCATCCTCTTTCGCTTCTTGGATGTACTCAAGAAGATTGAGGACGGGTTGTTGGATCAGCACGAGGGGTCTTTCGAGGTGGGAACGCTGTTGAAGGAGATGTATGTTGATAGTGCTTTGAAGAAGGCGGAGAAGTTGAATGCTGCGGCCGAGCCGGTTGCTGAGCCTAAGCGTGCCGCTGTCAATATCTCTTGGAGCCAGTACAAGACGCAGGAGAAGAAGGCTTAGTTTTCTAAATAAGAAAACACAACCCCTTTCAAATCTTCTGGGAGTTGCAGTACGTTGCGAAACACTATCTCGGTCTTTATTATATTTGATATCATCTTGTCAAATTTAATATGTTTTTCTATTAGTGTGTTCAGCTTGGTTTGCGGAGACCAATCACCAAATTTATACTGGCATTCTAAACAGCAATCGTATCTCAAGTCGACATAATCGCGTATATACGGCAAACCTTTTATGTATTCGTGTTTGTCGTGTGTCCATGAGTCGGGTTTGTTTGTATTTATGATTGATATAGGTGCTTCAAATGGATATCCGTCAGTAATTGTTATAGCAACATGATTTGTTCGATTGTAATTGTAATCTAACATTATATGATTTTTCTTGTTTTTCTGTTGTTCGATAGATAAAATCTTATATTTTTCTCCAAGTTCATAATGAATGCGTTTTTTATATGACATAATAGTTATGTTATATAAGTTCTATGTGTGTTTGTTTTGTATTTAGCAAGATAAAATTTTAATTTCATAATATTATATATAAATGCCTCGTTGCCCGAATGGAACTCGCCGAAATCGTAAGACCGGAAATTGTGAACAACACAATAAAAAATCTTCAAACTCCACTACTAAAAAATCGCGTAGCAAAGAGTCTGTCGCCACACCAGCACCTGTTAAACCTCAATACACATTTATTGAATTCTGTAAAATATGCAGCGAATTGTACGGGTTATCCTATAAATTTTTCTACAATCATGGCAGAGATGTTCGTACTTTGTACTATGTTTACAACAGGAACAGGTCTAAGTTTGTCTTTCCCAAGAATTTGAAAACAATTATGATTGGAACACCATCTGATAAATTTATTACAAGAACTCCTTATACAGGCAAGGCGATAAAGGATAAGAATGGGGTTTCTGCAAACGTGGTATTAAAAGATATCACTCGCAATGAATTAAACGGCATAAAGCCCAATTAATCAAGAGGCATTATGAATAATGTATAAAATCAAATATTTCAATATTCAATTGAAATATTTTTATTTAACGACGACGCTTACTTGATTTTACATTAATGTAAAGACGACGTGATTTCCTCGGTCTCTTTCCAGGCCTGCGGGTTTTGTTAATACGTCTAGGTGATTTATTGTATTTTCTTCTACCTCCAAAAAATTTACCAAACCCACCTAATGATGGTCCGCCTTGTACTTGTGGATATTGTGTATCATTCGTTTGATTCAATGCTGTCTGTTCTTGTTGTGCTTGTTGTTGTGCTAATGCTTGTTGTTGTTGTTGTGCTAATGCTTGTTGTTGTTGTTGTGCTAATGCTTGTTGTTGTTGTTGTGCTAATGCTTGTTGTCTTGCTGCTGCTGCTCTTGCTTCTTGTTGTATCATGGATCTCTGGTGTGCTATACGCATTTCTGCTTCTTGTTTTACTTGTTCTGCTGTCTGTTGAGGTTGTTTTATTCCAAGTTCTTCTTTTAGGTGGTCTTCTAGTAATTTACGCATCATAGCCTCATATGCAGGGTCTCTAGACATATATTACCGCAACAAAAAAAATATTAATTTGATTAAATCTCTAACATTTGTTAAACATCTTATATGTATGTGTTTCAGATTGTGATTTCTCGTAATATTTACCCTCCTCTCCGCACATGGTAAAATCACGACGACATCTGTCAGCATATGGGTAGTTAATCTCACCAGACACAATAGATTGTTTACCTAGTAGCGAGCATCTGGCAAAACTATAATCATTTGGTATTTTTATGTCCATAAGGATGTGTTTGCAGGTTCGGCAGATTACAATAGTTGTATTTTTTAACATGTAAATATACGTATTACTATATTTATATGTTTATATCATAGTTGATTTATTATCTACGTCTCTTGGTAGATTTCCTAGACTTTTTAGACCTCTTCGACTTATTAGACTTCTTCTGTTTTCTTGATTTTCTTCTTCCTCCTCCCATTCTTCCTCCCATTCCTCCTCCCATTCTTCCTATTTGTTCGTTTATATCATCTAGTTTGTTTTGAAAATCTGTTTCACTAATTTCTGCTTCAATACCACCTAATGCACTCGCAATACTTTCCATGTTTGTTACTCCTACTGGTTCAGATGACGCGCCAAATGAGGCAGCTGGTTTTGATCGTTCCCATAAATGTAAAATCATTCCACTTTTTAATACTTTTGGTTCACCATTAGGTACCCATCCAAATGTTATCAAGTTGTATCTGTCAGATTCGCTTATTTCACCACTAAACGCAACAGATTTCTTCGTAGGATCCTTAATTATTCTCGTGGTCTTTTCACTGAAAACCATTTTATATACATATAGATAAAATAGTTACAAGTTAGCTTGTTAAATACGCATTTTCTAAATGAAAATATTTAAAACTAGGTTAATTGATTACTTTCTATTCTTTGTGTGTCTCTTGTGCTTCTTAGATTTCTTGGATTTTCTATATTTTCTTGTTTTTCTATTACCGCCTACTTGACCAGGAAATAAATGTGGTAACATTCGTTTTGCATACTCTAACTCTTCTCCCTGCAAGCTATTTAACACTAACTTACGCAAAGGACGCAGTTTATATTCATCGCGAATTTGTTTCGTATGCCTGATTCTTTCAAAATAATTCTTTATTTTATCTTCATCCAACTCTTTTATTGAATCCAGATGTTTAAGATTATTATTTTCTATCAGACCTTCAATAGGATTAACATCATCGTCTTCATTAGCAACGATATTATCAAACGTGGCTCCTAATGTAATTGCACCATCAAAATCTGTCACTCCTGCATATAATTCGAATAAGCTTTTATCGAATCTTACATTCAATAAAATAGAGTCTACGAATGATACACCAGACATTTGCGACTTTTCAAAGGTTGCATCTTTCAAATATGCACCATAAAAAGATGTATTCCATATTTCTGTATCTTTGAAATCAGTTCCTTCTAATATAGCCCAATTGAAAGTGGTCTCTCCATTCTTACCGCCTATCTGAGCACCTTGAAACCTACAATTTTCTAGAGTAGAGTAGTCAAATTTGCAATTTATTATTTTTGCTCCGTTGAATGTTAGATTTTTCAATGTAAGTTTGGAAAAATTTAAATTCTCAAGATATTTTTCCGTAAAATGCATTCCATTCATCGTACTACTCAATTCCTTATCTTCATCAGAAGTTCGGTTTGGGTTTTTTAATTTAGTTAATATTGTATTAAAATCAGTTTCGTTAAAATCAGATGCACTGGCCGCCATAAAGTAGTAGTATATTTTATTACTTATTAAATGTATCGCATGTATATTACTTATACTTGTGATGAAATCATATGCTAAGCTACCAACATCTGTTATCATAGTCGAATCACCTTCAAAATGTAAACTGATTGAAAAATATACTGGTATGCGATGTCTTGCAACATGTGGTCATTTGTGTGAAATTGCATCATTGGCTAACGTAAATGC
>Ga0187844_10002155_pt1 | contig 14217 bp, 14 predicted proteins | sample SpaLakP09_SKY_50_FD_134517 | JGI IMG/M metagenome (GOLD analysis project Ga0187844, IMG submission 134517) | Oligotrophic lake water microbial communities from Sparkling Lake, Wisconsin, USA - SP09_SKY_50 | ecosystem: Environmental > Aquatic > Freshwater > Lake | place: USA: Sparkling Lake...
CCTGTTGCCTTATCAAACGGCAGGGGCAAACTCCGAGCAAGCGATTGCGCTGGCCAATAATTTGGCTCATGCTCTAGAACGCCGCTAAAGGCAAAAGTTGTTAACGACATTAGCTGTTAGCGACATTGGCTGTTAGCGACATTGGCTGTTAGCGATTAAGTAAGGCCGATAGATCCGCAGCTGGCGCTATTGCTGTTTTGCAACCGCCACAAAATAAATAGGCGTTTTCATTGCCTTGATAGCTTAACTTCTCCGCGTTTAACCTAAGAAGAGTCCCTTCCGGTAGTCCAATGATCGGCGTATCCGGATCGATTTGCATAAATTCTGCCAGCCGCATGTCACGTGTTTCCCCATGAAAACCCACAGGGACGAAGTCGGTATAATGTGGATTTAATTGCAAAGGAAGTAATGCCAAGGCGCGAAAACTTGGTGGTTCAATGATTGGCATGTCGTTGGTGGTGCGGATTGACAGTCCTGCAATATTTGACCCTGCACTCCAACCAATATAGGGCATACCGGCAGCAATTTTTTGTCGAATAACGTCGATGATGCCAAATTCGTAAAGTTTGGCCAATAAAGCAAAAGTATTGCCACCGCCGACCATCAAGGCTTCTGCATTAGTAATTGCCGTCAGTGGATTTTCATGGTGATGGATACTTTGTAGCGTGATACCTCGCGGGGTTAATGCCTGTTGAACCATTGCGAGATAATCATCGTAATTAATTCGGACACCCGCGTATGGGATAAACAGCACATTCCGGATAGCGCCTAGGGTTTCGTCAATTGCGGCAAGGCTAGGCGCCAAATATTCGCTATTATGGGCGCGTGAACTACTAAGAAGGAGGAGATTCATAAACAGTCCTTAGTTATTTTTCTATATGGTACCGCTAATTTCGTCGGTTAGGCGAGCTGGGATCAGATGATTTGTTACATTTCACGTGATTTGAGGCGCTTGAATTTAGCAAGAAAGGCCATATCTTTAGCACCATCGGTTGTACTTAAAGAGGTAGTTATGAAGCGCGTGGCGTTATTTTTATTGACCAACTTAGCGGTGATGATTGTGTTATCCATCACTCTAAGTATTTTATTTAAAGTATTTGGCGTCAATAGCAGCAGTATGGGCGGATTGCTATTGCTCGCGGCTGTGTTTGGTTTTGGTGGTTCATTAATCTCTTTGGCAATGTCAAAGTCAATTGCCAAACGTTCTACCGGTGCTGTTGTCATTCACAATCCAAGTAATTCAACTGAGCACTGGTTATATTCCACAGTGCAACGTCAAGCAAAACAAGCCGGAATTGGTATGCCTGAAGTCGCGATTTACGATTCTCCGGAAATGAATGCTTTCGCCACCGGGATGAATAGAAATTCGGCATTAGTGGCTGTTAGCACGGGTTTGTTGCGAAATATGCGCCAAGAAGAAGTCGAAGCGGTGCTTGCCCATGAAGTCTCTCACATTGCCAACGGTGATATGGTGACATTGACGTTAATTCAAGGGGTGGTGAATACCTTTGTTATTTTCCTCGCAAGGCTTATTGCAGGCGCGCTCAATAGCAATAACAACAACGATGGTGAGAACCAAAGTCATGGTTTTGGTTATATGATGACGGTGATGGCGCTGGAAATTCTGTTTGGTTGGTTAGCCACGCCTATTGTTCGGTGGTTTTCCCGTCAGCGCGAATATCGTGCAGATGCAGGTGCGGCAAATTTAGTCGGCAGCAGTAATATGATCGCTGCATTAGAGCGTTTAAAGCATAACCACGAAAGCCGGCTTGAAGGTTCGATGATGGCCTTCGGTATCGCCAATACTCCTGCGAAATCTGAGCTGTTTTTAACGCATCCACCGCTCGAAAAACGGATAGCCGCATTACGTGGAATGATCTAATCCCAAATGATGTATGTTCGTGCATGACTAAAACCCTCGCCTGTTGCGAGGGTTTTGTTTATAAAGATCCAAGCCAAAGTAACGCAGATAATTTTTCAATGGCTGCAACTTTAGTCGCTGATTAGAGTCGTAATCAGTAGGCGCGTTGCCGAACCGGTATTGAACTGTTAAGGTAATCAAAGAATTATAACAAGGAGTGCGGGATGTTTAGATGGCTTTTTGCGGCGTTGCTGACCTGTTCATTGCTGGGTTGTGCCAGCACAAATAATGGCGGCAAGTCGGTTGATGCCAGACGTAGTTCGATTGAGAACATGCGTGCTGGCACTTTAAATATGCTCTATAAAGAAAAACCCTATGCTGCGGACACTCTAGAGAGAGCCGCGGGATATGCGGTGTTTAGTAATGCAAATGTGAATTTGCTGATTGCTAGTGCTGGCGGTGGTTATGGGGTTGTGCATGGTAATAACGGCCAAGTCACTTATATGAAAATGGGTGAAGTAGGGTTTGGTCTTGGGTTAGGCGCCAAAGATTATCGCTTAGTTTTTGTATTTCATACTACATCGGCATTAAAGCGCTTTGTCGATGACGGTTGGGCTTTTGGTGGTCAACTGGATGCCGCAGCAAAGGCGCAAGACAAAGGCGATGCAATCGGTGGTGAAATTACCGTCGACAACATTACCATTTATCAACTGACAGAGTCGGGTTTAGCGTTGCAAGCCACGATAAAAGGCACTAAATTTTGGCGTGATGCTGAGTTGAATTAAGGCGTCATTGCCTTTGCTTAATCTCTGGGATCGCCATACTGACTGGCAAGCTGGCTTATCCCAGTCTATGGTTGTTATGACCAATAATAAAAGGAGCGGTTATGCCTGTTAGTTCAGAATTAAATGAAGAAATTCGGATTTTAAACTTATTTAACCTCGACACCTCGCTCGAAGGTATCAAAGTTCATAAAGATGCTGGCGATGGCAGTAAAGCCGCAATTGAGCGGCTCTACCACAAAGGGTTAATCACGCAGCAGGATGGCGGTTATTTAACGGAGCTGGGGCGAAATTGCGCAGAGCACGTGCAATCTGCTTTAAGAATTTTAACCTGTTAATTGCTGTTGTTTATTCACGACCTTTACCAGCTGGCGCATTAAGCGCCAGCTTTGTTTGCCAGCCACTTCATCATTGCCAAACACCCATGCACCATAACTTGCGCTGAGTTGTTGGCACAGATCAGCGCAATTTGGATATGTCAGTGCGACGCGGCTTAGGAACTGCTGATAACTTTCGTTGGGGGCTTTATCCACAAGTCGTTGCAACTTTCGAAATAATTGGACTGGTTTTTCCGCCTTTTCGCGTTGCATCCACCAGCGAACCATCATCAATATCAAGCCAACAGCCAAGGTAATTAGCAAAATACGAGCAATTTGCATGATCGACAGTTGTTGCCAACTTGCTTTTAATTCTTGCAACAAACTGTTCTGTTGTTGGTCATTAAATGCAATAACCCACTTAGACCAATAAAAATCCAAGTCGTCTAACTTACTGATAATCAACTGGGTGAAATTATTATTTCGGACCCACGTTTGCTGCAATAATGACAGTTCGGAATCTGCCAGCACGCCATCAAGGCCATTCTCCAAACGGTCAGGGGCCACCACTGCCGTGGGATCAAAACGATACCAATAGCCATCAGCAAAATATTCAACCCAAGCATGGGCGTCACGCTGACGCACTTGGAGATAGTTCTGCTCATCTTGCCAGTTCCCGCCGAGATAGCCACCAATCACTCGGGCTGGAACCCCGGCTGCGCGCAATAGAAATACGGTCGCACCGGCATAATGACTACAAAATCCAGCTTTTGTCTGAAAGATAAATTGATCAATTTCATCGCCACTTAGCGTGCCGGGTGACAAGGTGTATTTGTAGTCGTTGGTCCGAAAGCGTGCGGCAAGGGCCTCCACAATCAATTGAGTCGTGGGTAATTTCTTTAATTCGTTGCCAAGCTCACGGCTTTGCGGATTACCTAGCGGAAGTAATAAATAGGCTAATTTCTCGCTTTGATCGGGTAACGGTGTATCGGTACTGGTCAATTGGTAGCTTAGACGCTGTGTGACGTCTTGCAGAGAACGCACTAAGTCGTGCGCGGTTAAACGGACCGGTCCTTGTAAAACTTTGGTCTGTCCAAGTGAAAACAGCACTCGTTGTTGATGAGGTTCAACAATGACTGTGTAACCCCAATTGCCATTGGCAATTGGGGGTGTTGTTTGCCGACTTGGCCGTTCACTGCGCCAAGTTTTGCCATCAAACTCGGTGTAGATCTTGGCTCGCCAATACAATTCGCTTTGCTTTGGGCGTTTATCTTCAAAGGTGACACGAAATGCCAATTGGTCAGAAGCGACTAGTTGTTCAATACTGCCAGGACTCATATCATCAGCAAGACCGGTTTGGGCAGCTTTTGCTCCAGGTAACTGCCACAGCGGTGGTAGCCTTGGGAAGAATACAAAAAATCCAGTAAAGAGTGGCACAAATACTATCGCGACTATGGCGATTTTCCGCCATCGGATAGGGGATATTTTGCCTGCGAACAAAAAATACTGGATCTGTAGCTGCAGTGCTAACAACGTCAAAATGCAAAGGGCAATAGCTAAATTTTGATGCACGATAAAGCAGCTGGCGATCAGAAAATAATGCACCCAGAGCAATTGTCGGTAATCCGCAAGATCATCAGATCTGATACTTAATAAACGGAGCAGGGAAGCCAGCAGTAAAAAATGAAACATCAGATGAATGACACCGAGTTGTTTCGACATGATGAGCAAAACTGCCATCACCATTGCTGCCAGTAAATTACTTCGGCCTAAGCTCCAGACTGGACGATTGAAATAAATCTGATCGAGTTTGGCAAGCAACAGCAATGCAAAGATTGCTTGACTCCAAAAAGTAAAAGCAGGGGTTAACAGTAACAATAAGGCGACTTGGCAAAGCCAGATCCGCCAATGGAGTGCGGTTACAAAACGAGAGTCGTTGAGCGCGGCTAACATAATGCAAGCGCCTCTAGAACTTGTTGTTGATGTAGTGGGCCATGTGCGGGCGCCAAATAAAGGCTTGGTAAACGCACACCATAACTTTGTTGTCGAGCTTCGCAAGCAAGTACTTCGGCACAAAGCCGACTCAATTCGGCTTCTAGTGGACCATCATTAAGCTCCAACCAAAAATCAATGTCGACCGCTTCTGGTCGATATTGTTTAACAACAGGCTGTAGCGGCTGCCTTGCTAGTTTTTTCCAGTCAATATTTTTAATCGGATCGCCCGGTAAATAACTACTCAGGTGATGCCAGGCTAAATCTCCGGTGAGCTCGCCATGGTTGCCGATATTGGGCGCTAAGCTTCGTTTAGGCGCGGGATATGCCCAATAATTTTGCGCCAATGACACATAACACCATGTTCTTATTAAACCAAAAGGGTAATCGGATGATAACTTAATTCTTGGCGTGCTAAAAAACCCGCGATGGCTTAATTGCAAACTCAAAGTACTGCGGGGTTCCGTGAGAAGGATACAGGGTTGGTCGACAAAACCCGCCATGACGGCCAAACGTTTGTGGATAGAATCGAGTTGGAATGGGATATCTAAAGACTCACCCACAAATCCGGCCTGCTCTTTATCGGTAGAAAGTATTAAGCCGGATAAATTCAGATAACTTAAGCCGATGCAAACGAGCAGTAATGCCAGTAGAAAAAAGGCCAATAACAAAATGAGATTATTTTGATAATTAGTGCCAAGAATATAGAAAAGTACCGTCAACGCTAAAGTCGAAAAACCAAACCCAGTAGGAAAGATAAACAGAATTTTCTGATTTAATTGGACTTGCCGCGCAGCAGGCTGGCGTTTTGCTAACCAACGCCACACCCGCGTCCTGATCTGCCGTTTAATGGCGTTGACTAAATTTGACATGGTACTTCTTGCAGTAAAAGCATGCTGAGCGAGGAGTGATGTTGCTGTTGGCGAAGTTGCAAGCGATGTTCGGCGACCGCAGGAAATACCGCTTTGACATCATCAGCTGTCACATAATTGCGATGTTGCAATAACGCATAAGCACGGGCAGCGCGGAGTAATGCTTTTGCTCCTCGCGGTGATATCGGGAGCATGTCCACTCGATGACGGCTCGCGGTCACTAAATCCAATAAATAACTGACTAAGGCTTCACTCGCCACCACCTGACTAACGGCAGTTTGGAGTTTTTGCAATTGCTCATAATTAAGTAAGGTCGTTAAGTGTTTATCAGCGCGGATGTCACTATCTGCCATTAATAGTTGATGTTCCGCCGCGCGTTCGGGGAAGCCCAAACTTAACCTCATCAAGAAACGGTCGAGCTGAGATTCAGGTAAAGCGCTGGTTCCGCTATGAAACAAAGGGTTTTGCGTCGCAATCACAAAAAATGGTTGTGGCAGCGGCCGAGTTTCCCCGTCAATCGAAACCTGACGTTCTTCCATCGCTTCAAGCAGTGCACTTTGCGTTTTGGGGCTGGCTCTATTAATTTCGTCGGCTAACAAAACTTGGCTAAATACTGGACCTGGCTGAAAGTGAAATTGTTGTGACCGCGCATCATAAATACTAAACCCGGTTAAGTCTGCCGGTAGTAAATCGCTGGTAAATTGCACCCTGCGGTAGCTCAATCCCAAACTATGCGCTAGGGCATGAGCGAGAGTGGTTTTCCCCATGCCTGGTAAATCTTCAAGTAACAAATGACCATTTGCTAAGAGACAGGTTAAGGCCAAGCGAATTTGACTGCTTTTCCCTAAGATCACTTGATTGAGTTGTTGTTCAACTTGTTGAATATGTTGATGCACGGTGGCTCCGCAAAAATACAGCTGCAAAATCGGTTTTGGCAAATAGTTACAGAATTCGTATACTGCTGCAACTTAGTGTTTGGATCTTTGTTGATGAAAGTACTTTTTGTCTGTTTAGGCAATATTTGCCGCTCGCCGACTGCTCATGCCATATTCCGCCAACTCTGTGTAGAGCAACATTTTGACTGTGAAATCGAATCTGCTGGCACTAGTGCATCACACAAAGGTGAAGCACCAGATCCGCGCAGCCTCAAGGCGGCACCGGAGATTAGTTTTAAAGGGATCTATTCTCGCCCAGTGTTACCTACTGATTTTACAGATTATGACTTAATTCTGGCAATGGACCTGCAAAATTTGCAAGATCTCAAACGTCGATGTCCTGTTGAGTTACAAACTAAATTGCATTTATTGTTGGAATTTCATCCAAACTACCCAGACTTTAAGGAAGTTCCTGATCCCTATTATGGCGGCGTCAGGGGTTTTGCTTTAGTTCGACAGCTGATTACCACAGCCTGTGAAGGCTTATTACTGCAGCTCAAAAGTAAAATGCTAGCGAAATAATAAGATTATTTTGGCAGATTTAGCCCTTATTTAGCCATTTAAACGTCCAGATTGAAATTATTCCGGCGCAATCATTGAATTTTTGCGCTTTTGGCAGTACTTTGACTGCGGATCAATTACCCAAGCGAAACATACAACCACTCATTTGATTAATTTTGAAATAGGAACATTAAAGTGACTACTTGGACGCCTCAAAGCTGGCGAGCATTTCCCATCCAACAACAACCGCATTACGAAGACCAAGCCTTACTCGCGCAGGTCGAACAACAGTTGCATCGTTATCCGCCGCTGGTGTTTGCTCAAGAAACGCGTGATTTATTTACTCAGTTAGGTCAAGTTGCTGAAGGTAAAGCTTTTTTACTACAGGGTGGCGATTGTGCTGAAAGTTTTAGTAACTTTAATGCACCAAAAATTCGGGACACTTTTAAAGTTCTATTGCAAATGGCGGTGGTATTAACATTCGCTGGCAGTTGTCCTGTGGTGAAAGTCGCTCGGATGGCCGGCCAATACGCCAAACCGCGTTCTAGCGATTTAGAATTGATAGATGGTGTGAGTTTGCCAAGCTATCGGGGTGATATCGTCAATAGCTTTGAATTTACTGAAGCTGCGCGTCGGCCAGATCCAGCACGCTTAATGACTGCATATCATCATAGTGCGGCGACGTTGAATTTGTTGCGAGCCTTTGCTCAAGGTGGCCTTGCCGATTTGCATCAAGTCAGCCGTTGGAATATGGGTTTTGTGGAGTCAAACCCACTCAAAGGTCGCTATCAAGATATTGCACAACGTATTCAAGAAGCACTGCGGTTTATGGAAATTTGCGGCATCACTGGCCAAAATGCGCCTTCTATCCGCGAAACGACGTTGTACACATCCCACGAAGCGCTGCTTCTGAATTATGAGGAAGCGCTGACGCGTAAAGACTCATTAACCGGTGATTGGTACGATTGTTCTGCGCATATGGTGTGGATTGGCGAGCGGACTCGCCAGCTCGATCATGCACATATCGAATTTTTCCGCGGCATTCACAATCCTATCGGCGTGAAAGTCGGTCCAGGCATGGATGAGTTGGATTTAATTCGGTTAATCGACGCATTAAATCCAAACAATATCCCCGGCAGATTAACACTGATCACTCGAATGGGCGCTGATAAGCTTGCGGATAAACTGCCAGCCCTTGTGCGGCGCGTCGAGCGAGAAGGCCGTAAGGTGGTGTGGAGTTCAGATCCAATGCATGGCAATACAGTCAAAGCAAGTAATGACTATAAGACTCGTGATTTTGAAGCGATTTTACGTGAGATCCGAAACTTCTTTGCGGTGCACCAGGCTGAGGGCACTCATGCTGGTGGTATCCATCTGGAAATGACCGGTGAACACGTCACTGAATGCACCGGCGGCGCTTATGGCTTGTCAGAACATGATTTGAGTCAGCGTTATTTAACCCAATGTGATCCGAGGTTAAATGCCGATCAGGTGCTAGAATTAGCATTCCTAATCGCCGATACCTTGCGCAGCGTCCGTAAATAACCACAGACGCTGTCAAAGACCATTTCGAGGACTTATGTCGCAGTCGAGTGCTACACCAGAACTTGAAAAAACTGACCGTGCAGCAGTGCACTGTACGGTCGGTATTGTGGGGGCTGGCGCTATTGGCTGTTTCTTGGGCGGTATTTTAGCGCAAGACAAACAACTCGAAGTGCAATTCTTCGGCCGCGAGGCAATGGGGACTGAACTTGCTGCGCACGGCTTGTCCGTTGCGGTTGGGCCTTTAACTCACCGTCAATCTCATGTCGCGTTTTATACCTCGCAGGCCACACTGCTGCAATGTGATGTCGTTTTGGTCACTGTCAAAGCGACTGCATTGGCTCAACTTATCCCGCAACTTAAAAAACACCTGCGCGCTGATGTACCCATTGTTGCACTACAAAACGGAATTGGCGTGGCAGAGGTGTTTGCAGCGCAACTAAACAATCCAATATTTCGCGCCATAGTGCCATTTAATGTGGTGAAACCAAGCCCTGGAGTCTTTAGCAAAGCCAGCGGTGGCGACTTGCTTTGGCCACAAACCGGCAATCGGCGGTTGCAGTATTTGAGCCGAGTGTTCAGCAGCTTTGGCTTACCGGTGCAAGATGTGGCCGATATGCAAAGTGCCGAGTACGGTAAGTTACTGTTAAATCTAAACAATGCCTTAAACGCAATTAGCGATTTGCCGTTACGTCAACAACTGCTCGATCATCATTTTCGACGAATTCTAGCGCAAGCAATGAACGAATGGTTGGATGTCTGCCGAGCTGCGGGCATCAAGCCGCGCCGCTTTGCCGCAGTCCCTGTCAACTGGCTTCCGCATTTACTGCGACTTCCCACCACTTTATTTCGGCTGATTGCGCGACGGATGTTAGCGATTGAACCCTTTGCACGCAGTAGTATGTGGGACGATGTGCAAGCAGGGCGGCGCACTGAAATCATGTATTTAAATGGCGCCGTGGTGAATGCTGGAATTATTCATGCAGTGCCTACACCAGTAAATGCCGCGATTGTCGAATTGATCATCCATTTAGAACAAGGTGACTCGCTCAATTCAGACCCAGCGGCTCTTTATCAGCAATTATTGGGCGTTTAACGCGACTCTTTGTGCAAATTTAAAGATCACTTCTTGTTCGTTTTTTAACCAAGTCATAATTTTCTCAGTTAAATCATCATGCAGGATTTAGTTCAGAGTCTACAATCCAAGGGTTCACTCCAAATGTTGCTAACAAGGGGTTCATTTGATCCTGACAGATATCCAAAATCTACGCTTAAAGTTAACCGGAAAACTGCTGGTTGTGGTCGCAGCGATTTTGGTAATTTGTCAGCTGCTGATGTCGGGGTATTTGATCTGGCAAAACTACCGCGATCAGCAAGTGAGTCATCAACAGTACCAACAAAATTTACTCGGTATTATTAGCAGTGCCATTGCTATCGACACTTGGAATTTTAATCCCGGCTCGTTAGAAGTGATTTTAGCGCCTTATCGAAAAGACCCGTCAATTTCTGAACTGATTGTGCAAGACAATGACGACAATGTGTTAAGAATTATTAGTGAGCGCCCAGTAACTTCGGGAGGAAGCATTACACGAGAAATCCCAATCATCGTTGATATGGCCGGGCTTCGCCAACAAGTGGGTTTGCTCAAAGTCGCTGATAACCAAGACTATATCATTGAAAAATTGCAGATGGTGCTGTGGCGCCAAATGTCTGAATTGATCCTCATGCTATTTTTACTGGCGCTAGGCTTAACTTTTACTCTGAATCGACTCGTGCTCAAGCCAATTAAAAAAATCAACAGCGCATTATTCCAAGCCATTATCAGTAAAGACACTGTGGTACATAACCCAGTGGAAGGGTTGCGCGACGAGTTTGAAGAAGTTGCCCTCAGTATTGTGGCTTTGTCGGCTCGACTCTCTGGCGACGTCAAGCTGATTTCTGAATCACGCGCACAGTTACAGCAAGAAAAAGAAAAAACTGAAGTTGCGCTCAATGATTTAAAACTCACGCAAGAAGCATTACTTCACTCTGAGAAACAAGCCTCACTCGGTAGCTTAGTGTCCGGCGTTGCACATGAAGTGAATACCCCTTTGGGCATCATCATTACTAGTGTTACCTGCATGAGTGATCTGGTCTTTAAAATCGAGCAAGATCTAAAAGACAACAAGCTCAGTCGGCAGGTACTCCAAGATCGGATGGGCCAATTGCGAGAGGCGGTTGATTTAATTACTCATAATGCCGAACGTGCTTCATCGTTAGTCACAAACTTTAAGCTCTTAGCCAAAGAGCAAACCAATGAATCAGCCCGATGGTTCAATTTATCTGCCTTGTTGCGCGAAGTCGTGCAAAGCCAACAAGGCATTTTGCAGCAAGCGCATATACAAGTACTCATGGATTTTGCTGCGGATGTGCAGTTAAATAGTATTCCAGGTCTATTTAATCAGTTGGTCTGTGCCTTACTAAACAACGTGGTGCAACATGCATATCCGAGTGGCATGGGCGGTATTTGTTGTTTAAAGCTACAATCCTTTGACGAAGAGTTAATTCTAAGCTGCACTGATGAGGGGATTGGCATCTCACAGGAGCAACAAAAACACGTGTTTGATCCGTTTTTCACCACTAAATTGGGCTCAGGGACCAGCGGCTTGGGCCTTGCAATTGTCTACCGTATTGTTCGCTCCAACCTTGGCGGCAGTATTCGCGTTAAAAGCCAATTAAAGGAGGGGACCTGCTTTGAAATTCGTTTCCCACGTCACTTCTTGCTGTAGCTTTTTGCTGCTAATAACCGCAAGCATGAGTATTCAAGCTGAGGTTGAAATCCATGGGTTTGGATCGTTTCGCGTTGGTGCAATTTCGGCGACTATTGAAAATCCCAATATTGTCGAGTTATATCAGCAAAGTGGATTAAATTGGCGTGATGAGTCATTGTTTGGTTTACAAACCAATATCGATTTAGCCGAAAGTTTAAGTTTTAATACCCAGTTGATTGGCAAAGGCTTCAATGACTTTGATCCTGAAGTCACTCTCGCGTTTGTTAAGTATCAATTGTCTCCAGATCAACAACTGCGCTTTGGCCGGTTATCGATGCCTTTTTTCTCTCAGTCTGATGTGCAATATGTCGGCTATACCCATGACTACTCTCGTTTGCCAAAAGCGACCTATTGGCGGTTTGAATTTGAAACCGCGGATGGTATTAGTTATGAAGCAAAACATACCTTGGGTGATTTTAATGCCAAATACACCTTGATTTGGGCAGAGTTTAAAGGAGAGGTGTTTAAAAATGTTGTGCCTGGTGGATTAGAAATTGAACTCAATGCGATGCGCTCAATGTCTGCAGCTGTTGGCTACAAAAATTTTGATGTATACGCTGGCTTGCTCGAGGCTGATGCAAATGGCAAAAACCTAGATAATTATATCTTTTCCCCCGCGGTGCAACTGGCTGTTGCTAATTCAGGTGCTGATCTGGCTGGGCAACAGCAATTTTTCGATGAGCTAAGTCTAACCAAAGCGGCTTCCTATCAGTTTTGGGGGGCACGTTGGCGATATGGCGATTGGAAGTTGGAATATGAAAGGGCGATTTACGGTGTTTTAAATAGTGTTGATGCCCTGACGTATACCCAATATCTCGCCGTGTCGCGACGGCTGGATAATTTTATTTTTACCTTACATCGTGAAAAATATCGGCAAAATGCTTACGGCGCTGCGGGCATTACTCAGTTATCTTCAACCTCGTTGATCAAAATTGCCCAACAAATAAGTGTAGGGGTGAATGAACCCGGATATGCAATGAATGTCTTATCGATGCGTTATGATTTCGCAAGTAATATGGCGTTAAAGGCCGACTATTTTCGTGGCAGTAGCTACAATAATGGGCCTTTTACCGGCTTTTCCATAGGAGTCGATTTTGTTTTTTAAGCAGCTGCGAGTCCTATTGTTACTTGCGATTAGCTGGCCTTGCGCTGCGGCCGATATGCTTATTGTGGTGAATGCCAACAATAAATCTGAATTTACGCCTGCACAACTGATGCAATTGTATTTACGTAAAACCGAGCGTTTCAGTGACGGTAGCGCCGCAAACTTATATCACCTCCCGCGCGATTCAGCCGAGCATCACCAATTTTGCATGGAATTATTGAATCTAACTGCTAACCAGTATCAATCTTTCTGGTCAAGATTATTGTTTACTGGCAACGTATCGGCAATGAGACATCTAACTCCTGAACAATTAGTGATTCAAATCCAACAAGATGTCTCGGCTATTGGCTATATGCCTGCAACCAGGGTCCATGCCGGAGTGCGGGCGGTCGCTATCCTCCAAGACCGCCAGCTCACCATGTTAAATCCTTAATATTTCTGCCGCTTTAAGCCAGTTTCAGCCATGATTTTCGCGCTTATTTCCTCAATAGATAAGGTCGTTGAATTTAAAAATGGGATCCGCTCCTTGCTATACATCGCTTCAACTTCAGATAACTCTAAACGACATTGGCGCAGTGAGGCATAGCGGCTATTTGGGCGGCGCTGTTCACGAATTTGACTGAGCCGCTCTGCTGTAATCGTCAGTCCAAATAACTTGGTTTTGTGGGCACGTAACGCTGCGGGTAGTTTGAAGCCATCCATGTCTTCCTCGACAAACGGATAGTTGGCGGCTTTTATGCCGTATTGCAGCGCTAAATACAGACTGGTCGGGGTTTTTCCTGAACGCGAGACGCCAATTAAAATAATATCAGCCTTGGCATAATCTTTTAAATTCGAACCATCGTCATTCGCCAACGCATAGTTCACCGCATCAATTCGAAAATCATAGGTTTTTTCATGAATGCTGTGCGTTCGATGAGTTTTTGGCTTAGCCTGAAACCCAAGCTCTTTTTGCATGGGTTCAACAAAAGCGCTTAAAAAATCATAACAAGAGCCTTCTGAGCTATTGATGATTGCGCGAAGTTGTTCGTCAACAAAAGTTTGAAACACCAAAGGTCGTACTCCGGTTGTTTTATAACGATCGTTTATCCGTTGTTTGACTTGTTCGGCTTTCTCCGTAGTTTCAACAAAAGGGATAGTAATATGGTCAAATTCTGCTTCAAATAGAGAGAGTAAGGCGTGTCCGAACACTTCTGAGGTAATACCGGTACCGTCAGATATATAGAAGGCTGTACGCATAGTTGATCCCTGAATGTTGTTATAAAATTACATTAAAAATTAAGGTTTTAATTCAATCGCTAGCCAGTGTAAAATCTAACCGCTTACGTTGGTTGCTGTGTAAGCTTACATAACCTGTAACAAAAATTGGAGACTTACTGTGCAAGAATTCGTTGTTTGGTACCAGGATTTGGGCATGGAAGATGTCCCACGGGTCGGAGGCAAAAATGCCTCATTGGGTGAGATGATCAGTAACCTCGCTAGTGTTGGGGTGCAAGTACC
>Ga0187844_10002156_pt1 | contig 14216 bp, 16 predicted proteins | sample SpaLakP09_SKY_50_FD_134517 | JGI IMG/M metagenome (GOLD analysis project Ga0187844, IMG submission 134517) | Oligotrophic lake water microbial communities from Sparkling Lake, Wisconsin, USA - SP09_SKY_50 | ecosystem: Environmental > Aquatic > Freshwater > Lake | place: USA: Sparkling Lake...
TTCAACAATTTCACACTCTAATTCTTCAATTGGGTCATCAATATTAATAGTATCAAAATTTTTAATTTCTAATAGTTCGGCTATTTGATTTTCATCCATAATTAATTCATCATTATTTAAATCAATATCTAATTCGCCAATATTTTCAGTATTAAAATTAAACGGTCCACTGCGTGATTGACACTCTTGTGCATCACACTCTTCTGCCTCACAACAAAATGACATATTATTAGGATTAATACAACGTGTATTCATTGACATTAACGAACTAAGTAGTGCATGTGTTGAATTTCGGCGTTCTTGTCCTGCTCCTAGTCCTTCTATTTTTGAAGTTATACTAGTAATATGTTCTTTGTGATCTTTTAATGTGTCTTTAATGCTATTTAATGTATTAGACATTTCCATAATCATTGATTGGTTACTAATTAGTGTTGTTTTTACCATATTTAGCTCCGTCTCCAGTTTAGTGAAGTTATTTGTGCTAGCTTGCTGATTTTCATAACCTACGCTTAGATCAGTTATTTTGCTTTCTAATCTACTAGTAGTGCTATTTAATAGTGTTATTTTTGTTTCCATATTGGTGGTTAATAAATCTATAACTTTAGTAGTATCATCTTTAAGAAGACTAAATAATTGACTTTGTGAACACTTAAAATCTTCAATTCTGGAAGACTGAATGTCTATTTTATCTTCAATTACTGATCTCATTGCATTTGTATTTGCTAAGTCGCCGCCACTTGTAACACTTCCAGTTTCTAATCTAGACTTTAAAGCATTTAGTTCATTATTAAATACTTCAAAATTTACAGTAAATAATTTATCAATCTTTTCATCTATTTGTTGAAATAATTCTTCATAATCTTCTTCTTTTGTAATTAATCCTTCTAATTGCTTTATTTTTAGTTCATGTTGTTGTAAAATTACTAGTGGTGTAAGTGGTTGATTTTGTATAGATGCTTCTTGTTGTTCTGGTTTAGCATTTCGTGCTATAATTGGAGGCACAGCTGATGTTTCACCTCCGGCACGTCTCCGTCGTGCTGATGCTAATGCTGAACTAGACATTATATATTATAATAGTAACTTTTTTTTAAGCAATAATTATAATATAATAATAAATAATAACAAATAATAACAAATAATAACAAATAATATATTATGCTACCATTTTATATTCGAGGGGACTATGATATTTATAATTACACACTTCAAAATCGTCTATGTTATAGTCCTCAATATTTTCACGCTTATTTAAAATTTTTAATGTAGGAAATTCATATGGTTGTCTTTGTAATTGTATTTTAATATTACTAATATGTTCTTCATAAATATGGCAATTGCCTTTATAATATATAAATTCATATGGCTCTAGGTCACAATGAATAGCTAACAAATGTGTTAAAAAACTATAAGACGCAATATTAAAACATGTTCCACATGCCTCATCATTGGAACGCTGATACATAGAGCAACTCAATTTATTATTATTTGTTACATTAAATTGCATTAGAATATGGCAAGGAGGTAAAGCCATACTATTTAATTGACAAGGGTTCCAAGCACTAATAATCAGTCTGCGCGAGTTTCTAAGTTTGGGGTCTTTTAAAGTATTAATTACTTCTTTTAATTGATCAATGCCTTTGTTAGAATAATCCGAATCACACGACACGTAATCGGCATTAAAATGTCGCCATTGAAAACCATATATTGGACCTAAATCGTCTTCATTATTATTTTGAAGACCACGAGAATCTAAAAACTGACGACTACCATTAGCATCCCATATATGAACATTTTGTTCTTTTAATAACTTATTATTTGTTGATCCTTTAATAAACCATAACAGTTCGCGCAAGCAAGTTTTCCACGCAACCTTTTTTGTTGTAATTAGCGGAATTTTATTATTTTCGAGTGAAAAACGCATAGCACTACCATAAATCGACAAGGTTTTTCCATTTCGTCCCACAAATTCACTATTACTAGATAAAATATCATCTAGCAAATTTAAATATTGATTTTCCTCATGATAGCTAGAATTTCTATGTTTTAGTGATTCACATGCTCTTAACAACATATTGAATATAATTTAAAGTTAATAAAATCTATTTAATATTGTTTGTTATATTAGTTTAGAACACTTTAGTATAGTTTAGATTAGTTTAATAATGTTTAGTATTATTTAATTATAGATAATTTTTATAACGTTATATTTTTTATAAAATTATATTTTTTATAAAATTATAATTTTTATAAATAGATAATTTTTATAAATAGATAATTTTTATAATATTATTTTAATTTCTATATATAATAGAAATTAAAATGTTAGGAGGACATTCAGAAATGGAATTAGAAGGCGGAACTACTAAAATGGGTCCTTCATCATTTTTTAACTATGTATTTAACTTTGATAGTGATAATAAAGCCGTTATATTGAATATGTTTCAATATATTATTATTGCTTTAATCCCTGTTGTATTAATATTAAAATTTGTTAAGGAATATATTCCTGAAGATGATGAAAAGAAAGATAATTTAGAAATATTATTGGAAATAATATTACAATTAGGTGTATTATTTGTTGCCATTTACTTTATTGATAAAATAACAAGATATTTTCCAACTTATAGTAAAGTTCCATATTCAAAATTTAACGAAGTTAGTTTTATAATACCCACTTTACTATTAATGTTTACTATGCAAACAAAATTGGGAGCTAAAATTAATATTATATATAATCGTGTACTTCAATTATGGGGTGGTTCAAAAAATTCATACTCTAACGCATCCGGAAACGGAACAGGAACAACCACCGTTAATGTTAATGGGCAAAATATTAGAATTAGACAACCTATTGTAGCAAACAATATGCATCAAATGAGCCGTTCTGATACATTAGACAACACATTAATTGCTCCACCTATTAATCAGATGCCAAATAATAATGTTTCTATGATTGACTCTTTACCAAATATGATGACTGCTAATGGTCAAGCTAATTATCAAGCACAGGCAATGCAAACAGCATTTATGGACACCATGGAACCTATGGCAGCAAATGGAGCGCTAGGTGGAATATTTGGATCGTCTTTTTAACTAAATTTTTTATGTTTTTTAAAAACGTAAAAAATTTACTTTTATGACAGCTTAGTTCCTGGTTTATTATCTGGTTTTAAAATAACAGAGAGATTTGGAATTTGTGGGATTTGTGGGATTTGTGGGATTTTTGGGATTTTAGTGCTTAAATTACTTAAAAAGCCAGGAGTTTTAACGGTTGAAATTAATTTGTTTGCGCTGCTTGTTGTTGATTGTTCACTTTCTGACGGTGCTACTTCTTTTTGTTGATTTTTTGCTATAATGCTTACAGCATCTGATATTACTTTATCATCTATGTTCATTGTTTTACGTCCAATTTCAGTAGTTTCTTCTAGTAAAAGATTAAGTGTAATTTTATCACCAAAAAAAAATAATGAGAAAGCTGAAATTATGGAAATGCCTGATAAAAACAAGATAATTAATATATTAAATATTAAGCTGAATACATCATTGGTAAGCTTATTTGAATTATTTAAGTTCTGTTGAGTTTTTACTTTTTCTCGTTCTATTGGGTCAAATATCCAGGTTCCATTATCGTTAGACTTATTAATAGTACAATCACTTTCTCTTATATCCCATTTGTATAAACTAACAATTGTGTTCGAAAACATATTTTCATATAATAATAATACAAATCGTATTATTAAATATACTGCTGTAAAATAAAAGATAGACAGTAAAAATGTTGTTTTTTGATTTGAAAAGAAATTTTTTAGTAATATTATTAAACCAACTATGCGAAAAATAGCATACATAACTATATCGATGAGTTTAAATGGCCAATCTATAACAACACTTGAGTTAGTATTTCCACATAATATTTTATGATATGCTTTAATCATAGAAACAATACTTGTAAGTACTACTAAAAATATAATAATTGGACAATGGGCAATTACCAATTTAAACATGACACCAAGATTTATTTCATTTTTATATTTTATTCCATCATAATCAATAGTTTTAAACTTAGATATTAAGTTTTCAAAATCTTCACGTACATTGATTGGTATATTTATTAAAAAAGATACAAGTGGTTTAAAAATATACTTATCAAAGGCATCACTAAAACTAAGTGGGGCTTTTTTTATAGTAACAGGATATAAAGCTGGTTCTAGAGCACCGCCTTTGACTATTACTACTGTGTCACTATTAATATATTTATTATTAAAACTTTCCGACTTTACAATAACATACAGCAATAATATTATACTTATTGCGCAATGACATCCCGCATATATATCTTTAAATAATTTACTACCACTGTTTGGGTCTGTCTTATATAGTGCTATTGTTACATAACAATAAATCATACCTATTATTCCAGCTATCCAAAGTAAAAACATTAGTACACAAGAGATCATTATACCATTATTATCATTACTATTCATCCATTCCTTAGAATATTTATACATTTTTGAAGATAACCATGCACCATATGTTTGCAAAACATATTTAATACGATTTTCAAACCATTCATAATTTTTATATAAAGTCATTCTAACTAATATAAAGCAATATAAATAATTATATTAATTAACATAATTATTTATAGTATTAATCACAATTTATATTTTCTAATTCTTTCAAATTTTCTTTCAAATTATTACAAGCACAAATTTTCTTAATTATTTTATCATCTATTGTTTTTAGATTTACAGAGCAAGTTTTTAATAAATAAGCAAAATAATCTTGTTTTGCGTCGTTTTCTTTAAAATCGGGATTTTGAGCTATCCAATCTTGTATCAATTTAAAGTGTGCTTTATTTAAATTATGTAAAGCACCCTTAATTTTAGTTTTTGAGCTATCTTTTTCCCAAGAATCATTATCTTTAATATATAATGTTTCTCGTTTAGTATCAGTGCAATGTAATGGTCTTTCAAATAGCGACATTTTATTAATACTTTGAATTATAGCGTTGCTAAGTCCTATTTCTAAACCCTTATTTTTTGTTAAATCTAAATCGTCTAATGTTAGTTTTATTTGCTTAATAAAGTCATTCATATTTATGGCATTTTTACATTGTTCATTTAAAAATACATTGATGTTGAAATTTTGCTTAATATGTGCTGTATTATTTGTAACATTACAAATTTTAGGGACTATTTCCACAAGTTGACGTTGTTGTTCGCCCAATTGTTTTTGCTGCTCTAACAATTGTTGTTGTTGCATAAGTAGCAAATTTTTGATATCATTATTTTCACTAATTAATCGCATAATCATAGTTTGGTCTATGTTATTATTAACTATAACACTAGTAGTTGGTTCTTCTTCCTTAAGATCAATAGTTTTAACTATACATCGTTTTTTATGATTATATAAACTTTGATTGTGTTTATATACTTTTCCGCATTCGCAAGCAAATAGTTTATTTGTGCGCTCAGAGCTATTATTTATAAGTATTTCGTTGTTTTTGTGTTTTAGCGTCTTTAAATGTCTATTAAAATCGCATTTTTTACACGTATTAAAGTCACAAATAATACATTCAAAAAAATTAGCGCTTTTTGCGCTTTTTTCATAAGTCATTTATAAGTATAATATACTTATAAAAAAACTTCTAAATCATTATATTACTAATTATACAAATTTTGCGCTTTTATAAGTATTGAAAATCCATCATTTCAAAATATATTAAAAATATCACGCACTCACATCATATATGCTAACAATTTTATAATAGCGAAAAAAGTGCGCCAAAAAGCGTAAAAATTATAAGTATTTTTATAAGTATGTTATACTTATAAAAAAAGCGCGGTTTTATACAAAAAAAGTTATGGTAAGGCTTTTTTTCACCCTTATAAAATATTTTAAGAGCATAATGCTCTAAATCAGTTTTTTGCTCCAATTTTTGCCATAAAGGGGTACTAAAAGTAAAATTGGACATTTATAAATGTCCAAAATGAAAAAAATTAGGTCTTTATAAAAAAATTTATTTGTCAGCATAAAAAAAACAGCTATTTTCATAATTTTATTTGTTAGCATTTATGGGTTAAGTCAATTTTATTGATTTTTTAAAGATTTTTAGAGATTTTTAGAGAATATTCAAATTCTTTAGTTTTGCAAAAATGCGAAAATGCAAAAAGCCAGATTTATAAATTAATAAATATTAATGTATATTAATAGTCATTAATAGTTAGCTATGACTAAGCTAAGTGAGAGAATTTTCTTATATTCTTTAAATGCTAGTTTTGCTTTATATATAATAGTATTGTTTGGTGTAGGTGGTTATGCTCCACAATATTTAGAAAGTTTAAAGTCTTTTTTACGAATTTACATAGGATTATTACTGTTTATTAATTATAATCCATATACTTATAAGCAAAAACAGTTTGGAGAATTTGATAGGCAATTAGTATTTTCATCAGGTATATTTTTGCTATTATCAAGCACAATAATAAGTTCTATTGAAAGTTATATTCAATATAAAGCAAAACACTTTATTAGCGCTGGATTTTCTCAAATTAGGTCAATATTTTAACTATTTTATGTTATTATATAAAACATGAATCTCTCAAAACAAGACTATAAACAATTGCTTAATTATTATAGCATTCAAACTAAAAACAACGCACCATTAAGCTCTCTTAAAAAAGCAGCTGAAAAAATAATAGCACAAAAACTATGTAGCTGTGTTAAAAAAGTCCCAAATAAAAACCAACCAGAAAGCAGAGCAATTGGAATATGTAATCATAGCATAATACAACGCAAAAACTTAAAAATAAACGGATTCACTTGTAAGAAAAAGATGACACTTAAAACAAGTAGCACAAATAAACATAAACTAATGAAAAATAATACTATGTTAGCGTTAAAAACTAAGACAAAAAAACAAATAAAATAATAAAGTAAATTAGTCTTTTCATAATACATATTTAGGAAAGTCTTCATCTAATACATAGGTAATGAAACATGTATAACAATAAGGACTAGTAACTTCATAATTCAGTCTTTTATGTATTATAGTCTTTTTATTAATGGCGCGTTGATGACTATGTCTATAAAGTGTATTGTGTCGCATATATACATTATAAAAAATATCTTTTGTAACCCTATAACAATTTGCATTTACACATTTATTTAATGGATTATAATTATGTATTTTATTTGTGAGCATAAGCCTTGCTAATTGTGACTGACTAAATAGTGTATTAAAGCGCTTTGATAAGCTTATATAACTGTATAAATCATTTTTATTAAGAATATAAAATATATGTATTAATATATCATCTGGTAAACTAATCATTAACCTAAATGTATAACAGTTTTTTGTTTTTATATACTAATTATTTAGTTAATTAGTATATAAAACTATATAAGTAATAACATTATTATTATTTATGTTGACTCAATCCACCATTTACCATCCAGATAGTAATAGCAGAGAACAAACAGACGAAACTTATGATGGATCTCTCTTTTTCAGAAAAAACTATGGCGTACCCCATCCATTATTAGACTATTCAAAACAAGTAGAGCTAACAATTATTAAACTATTAATGATACATCCGCATGCTAATATTGTCACTTATTATAACATCGCTGCTAACCATATTGATATGGAACAAGTAGATTCAGAAAAATTACTTATTATGACACGCATAGAGTTAAATGAAATAATAGAAGTAATGACTAAGGTGAAAGATTTTTTACAAGCACTCGGAATTATGTATATAGACTGGAAATTTGATAATATGGGACAAGCTCTTGATGGAAGTTATAAATTATTTGATTTTGATGCCTCTGGACTAATTGATTTGCTAAGCATGGAGTGGAAACTTAAACCAAATACAATATATTGGAGCTATAATGAGGCTATAAAACACGGTTGTAAAACACCAAAAGAAATTGATGATTGGTCTTTTAACTATAATATTATAGAAGAAGGAGAAAAACTGCTACAAACAAAATGAAAAAAAAGTAAAACATTAGACCAAAGACAAAGACACACACCAATCTAGTCAAACTTACCGTTTAATGCATTTACTTGCCACTGGCTCAACGGTTCTTTTGTTCCTGTTTGGTAATGCGTCCACGTTGAAGGCGTAGGCGCTGCGTTGAACGATACATTCACTTGCATGCCACCGTCGCTGGCATAATCTCCATAGTGCTGTGATACATTTGGATTTGACCCACACAGAACGTGCTTGACAAAGCAAGTAGGACAATAATGAGACTTGACTGGGTAACGTTTATCATTTACAACCATTGTTGTTGAGTTCATGGGCTGTTGGACTTGATGAATATAGTTCCTGAAACCATAATGCCATACATAGTCAAGAACCCAAACACTATCGTCGTAGCACTTTGTATTAAAACAATAACTTTTCTTAATATTGTAACTAACGCTATGGTCAACCGGTCGTTCAGTAAACACTCCATACTTCACAGAAACCATTTGTCCCGCAATGTAAAACTGGCTCACAGATTTGCTAAACAACACACACGTCTCTTTGAAACTCACAAGGTAGTCTTTGTTTCCAAGGCGATCAACAATGAGGGCAATGAGCTCGCTTGGTAACTCGCAAATGCTGAGCTCGCAAATGCTTGGCAAGTCGCAAATGCTTGGAGCGCAAGCTTCACACATCATCATTCTTTTTTGCTTGTGCTTTTTTGTCCAGACTATAAATAAATGACAAAAAAAGTAATCAATTTTTAAAAAGTATAACAACATCTATAAAATCTCTCTCAATACTAATTATTTTTTAGAACTTTTTAATGGTCCTGCCATTTTTTAATAATTTATTATATTTGTGTTTTAACTTTTTAAGAGTTGCTTTTTTACCCATTCCAAAATGTGGGAACCAACTTTTTGCTGTTTTCTGTAAATTATGAATAATAGAATTATTAGGAAGTTTCTTTTTTGTGTTAATTCTATTATTTATAATTTCAAAATCTATATATACTAATTCTACTGCAAATTTAACCAACTTTGAGTGCTCTATTAAAGTAGCTATACTAAGTTTATTGTCTACTATAAAATTTACGTCATCTGGTAAAATCCAATTTCTATTTGAACCCCATGAATTTTTTACAATCAAAAATTCATCTTCAATACCAGTTATTAAAATAGTATGTTCATATATATCAAGTAATACATACAACCCGCGCCCAAGGACTTGTATAATTGTTTTTAACCACATTGGTTTTCCGAAAAAGAAAGTGCTCTGTTTACTTGGTAAAAAGATTGCGTGACTAACTGAATCTTTGTTAAATGTTGGATGATTATATGGGAATCCACTTTTAGGGTTAAGATGAACAAAAGAATTAAGATCCATTGACATAAACAAATTAATTTTTAAAGTGTTTTTCCTTAATGCTATTCTAAGGAGTTTAAATATATATGCTAATTTGGTAATAAGTGTTGAAAAGTTAACTTTATTTTCTTGAACTTGCTGATATGTTGGTTTTATTAATCCACCACCTTTAGCCCCGGCAACCATGTCCCTATATGCTTTGCTAGAGGCGTAGTCGTTGTAGTCACTGTATAATTCCTCTTCAGGTGACAGCAGTGGTGACGACGGTGGTGTTGGTGGCTGAATATCTTGATAATCATTATATTTTAATAAAACTTTTATTTTTTCTTCTGATATACTCCTTCGTATTAATTTAAAAAAATTAAATATTGGTCCAGCCAATCCTCTTTGTGGTTTATATAGTAGATGACAATATTTATTTTTTATGCTATTAAAAATAAAATGAAATAACAATGCAGATAAATTCTCAGAGTCCCAATTTATCACTTTCTTCAATGGTTTATGTATACTAAATGGTTTATCTTTTCGTTTATAAACATCTTGCGCTTCAGCAATACAATGAAAAATAGTATTCTCAGTACTGCAATTAGTAGTATCATAATACTCATCTAATAATTCACCTTCATAAAACCAAATTGGATCATTAAATTTACTATTCAAATCTTGTAGTCCACTAAAATGTATTTTTATTAACCTTGATATTAGTCTTGACATTGCATGTGCCCAACATGTTCCCTCATCTCCCTGATTAGTTGAATAAGGTGAAACTTTTCTTACATAACTCATACTATATATTAAGTTTTTATATTATTTTTTTTAAAAACAATAATAAAAAAAACAACACATGAAAATATAACCTCTTTGTTCATTCAAAACACAACAAATTAGTCTCATTTACCAAGCATGTATTCCTGTTCTTCGGTTAGCACATGATCTTCACCTGTAACACAATTATACCATGTAGAAGGCCAAGGTTCATTGTGAAAGTAGACCTCTACCTCTTGAACTCCATCACAATAGTTTCCATAGTGCTGCGAAGCATTCTTGTTTTCACCTACCAAAACATGTTTCTTGAAGCACTCGCAACAATAATGCGACCTTATCCAATGTGGCTTTCCATTCACCCGCACAGTTGTAATGTTCAACGCTGGTTGCCGATCAGTATGTTCGTATGCTTGCGAATGAGCCTCCCATATATATAGCACTGCTGTTTCTGTGTCCCTAACACACTCTGGATTAATACAATATGAACGCTTGGTCGGGACAAACTTCTTAAAAAACTCCGACAATCTCTCTTGTGCAACCGAAAATGAAACGTGGTCGCTATACATAGTTGCTTTTGTTCTTTGAATTGATTGCTTTTGCTGTTTGACCAGACTATAAATAAATGCTTAAAAAAATAAATCAATTTTTTAAAAGTATAACAAAAACTCTTACACAAATATATACCTACATCTAGCATAAGTTATATTTACTTCATCTATATAGTCATAGTTGTGCTTAACATTTCTCAAGTCTCCTACTAAAACAAACTTTTTCAAGCATTCGCTACAATAATGTGTATTAATACAATACTTTTTTTCATTAATTAAGGCTACTGTTTTTTGTAAGGCAAATTGCCTAATATGTTCATAACAAACATCACCATTACGATAATGTTTATAAAATACTTCCTTACTATCTTCACAACAATTAATATTTACACAATATGTTTGCTGTGAAAATTGACCTAGTCTATTAAACAACATAAGTTTGGCAATTGAAAACTTAGAAATGCTATTATAATTAGCTAAACACGTTCTCTTAAGTAACGCAAGATAACTATAATGTTTTACATGACTTATAATAATATGTATAACATCATCATTTAAGTCGCAAAAAGTTATAGTCATTAACTAATAAGTTTTTGTATAAATAGTTTGACACACAATATAAGAAATCAATTTTTTACAAGGCTATCAAAGTTTTCATAATTTTTCACATTCTAAGCACGAACTATCATTTTCTTGTAAAAATTTCCTAATATGTAAAGCTTTGCTTTCAAGTTCTTGTAGAAGTTGTTGCAAATGTCTTGAACTTTGTAATTGATTATTACAACGAGCACACAATAAATATAAACCATCTATGCTTTGACTTTCTTTTCTGCATCGTGGTTTTATATGACCCCATTGTAATCTAATATATTTTACTTCATCATATATGCTATCTTCTCTTTTTTCTGTTTTTGTAAAATTATCTTTTGATTCGTTCCAACAGTATTTTCCTGCAACTTCTGTTCCATAAGCACAAGTGTTATTTTGTTTTTTTAGTAACTTTTCTATAAATTGTTTTCTTTCACTTTTTGACATATTTATTTTTTCACTTTTTATTTTATCTTCATTTATTTTTCTTATATGATTAGATAATGTTTGCTGTAGTCGTTCAATTTCTGTTTCTGGAATAGGTTCCCAAATATTTTCATCTCTATAATGTGGAGGATTATAACTCATTTTATTTATAAAATTTTTATGTTAAATAAAATAAACATTTTTACGGCAATCAATTTTTTTATACATCTATTAATTTTGTTTATGTAAATAATCAACAGCTTTTAGAATTATTTTTTCCTCATCATTAATTTTCTGAAATAATATATTTTCATTAAAATATAATGTAATAAAGCTAGCATTAAAACCCTTTAACACTAATGCTATACCTTTAGCACCAATTTTTATATCACATAAAACGGAGCCATTTGTTATTTTTATTGGATCCAAGCGTTTCAAATTAATCCATCGTATGTTTCGCCCATATTTTAAATCACTTATATTATCTATATACATATAGCCATTTAATTTTTTATGAAAACTTTTCAAGTCATCTCTCTTTAGTCCAAGTTCTTGTAATATTTCATTTTTTTTATTTTTAATGTCTTGAATATTTGTATTAATAATATTTAAATTATCATCATTTTCAAGAGCTTGTTGTAGCAATTGAATATTCATAGCCTTCTTAAATAAAACATATATTTTATGTTTTAATATGTTTTTATATATTTTAATAACTAACTTTCAAATTGAACACATTTAAATTGCGCATTACGCGTTTTATTTTTAGGACATTTAGCATTACAACGTTTTGTAATATGATTATAATCTTTATTTTTTGATTCGCATAGTCTGCGTTTTGTGATTGAAGAGCCCAAGCTTTGTTTCTTTTGAGTGCCGCGTAAATTCATTTTAACGCATCTAAAGCTTTTGTTTCTAATAAATCCAGGCTTACACTCGGCAACACACCTGTTTGTAGCAGAGTTTAATACTGGTTTAGCAGGAGGACAAACTTTCGCAAGGTCGACTTTAATCTCTTTTTTCTTTATTTTTTCAATAACTTCTTTGACTTCAACAGACGGTTCTTCACTTGTCTTTGAATAATAGTTATATTTTTTGAGTAAACTTGTGTATTTTTCTTTAAGTTCCACAATATTAATATTTCGTTTTTTAACATCATTATGATAATAATAATACAATAATATTCCAAATTCCTTAAAAAACTCGGGGTTAATGGTTCCGGGTTTTTTATAGATTTTGGTAAAATATAACTTATCTGGCTTTTTAAAACGCAAATAATCAGCCAATTTAGATAATGCCAATGTTAAACAATATATGTCAAATGATTTTGACACATAGCTAGTAAATTCACTATGTGTCTTAAAATGGTCTTTTATAGCCATACATTTAGGTCTATTAGAATTAAACGCCGCTTTATTAGAACAACTATTTTCAGAAGCATAATAACTATGGCTTACACCTAAGCTTTCAGTATTATTATTACATTTTCTAATGAAATTTTTGAAGTTTGTCATTTGTCCAAAATCTATATATTTTGCTTTTCCAGTATTAACATTATATACCATATTTTGCATTTTTATATCTCTATGAATAATTTTATTAGCTTGAAAAAATAGGAGTCCATCAAATAACCCTAGCAAAGAGGTCAAAAATACTTTTTTAGCATTTAATGTTTCTAATGGATATACTTCTTTAATGTAGTCAAGTATATTAATGCCTCCATCTTCTAATAACAACATTAACAAGTCATTTTTGTTATTAGCAAATGTGGCTTTAACAAGTTTTGTTTTACAATTTTTAACACTATTATTAAATCGATTATCCATTAAAGGCTTACATAAATGAGGACGTGCAATAGCATATTTTTCTAAACCAACTATATTATTTATTGAACTATATTCGCTTTCTTCATTGATTGCGTCAGATTTATACATTATTTTAGATATTTTATTGTTATAGTCTTTTTTTGTTAATACGCCAGCGTCATCACATAAAAGCGGGGGTTTTAATACACACCCAAACGTGCCTTCGCCTATAACTTTAGATGTCATTATATATAACTAAATATTAATATTTTTCAGAATTATAAAATTAGTTATATATAATACTAAATGAAAATAACATTCAAAAACAACAATATATATTATTATCATTATAAAATAATTCGTGGAGAATTATGTTGGGTTTTACTTCCTAGCGTGTTAGTGTTAATATATTATTACAATTCTTATATTAAATATGTAAGTTTAATTTTCTTATTAATTGGAATAGTTGGATTAATTGATAGTTATTATAAAATCATACAGGAAAAGTTAGTGTTTATTTTTATTATTAATATATTTATACATTTAATTGGTTTTTATCCATTACTAAATGTTACAAAATACTTTGAATACAATAATATTATATATTATTTTGGTTTATTAGCATTAGCAATAACATATTTTTTACCATATTGGCCTTATAATGTATCACGAAAGTTAGTAGGTACACTAATTATATTATTATATTCAAGCTATACGTTATATCACATATATAACAA
>Ga0187844_10002158_pt1 | contig 14206 bp, 13 predicted proteins | sample SpaLakP09_SKY_50_FD_134517 | JGI IMG/M metagenome (GOLD analysis project Ga0187844, IMG submission 134517) | Oligotrophic lake water microbial communities from Sparkling Lake, Wisconsin, USA - SP09_SKY_50 | ecosystem: Environmental > Aquatic > Freshwater > Lake | place: USA: Sparkling Lake...
CGTGGCGATCTCCGCGTCCTTAGCCGCGTCGGTTTCGGCATAGGCCGAACGCAGCCGGTCCAGCGCCAGCCGAGCCTCTTCATCGAGGCGGCCCGCCTTTTCCAAGGTGGCTTCCTGGGCCGCCAGGGCCGCGTCCCTGGCCTCGACGTCGATCCGATAGAGTTCCCGCTCCAGCGTGGCGCGGGTTTCAGGCGAGGGGCCGCCCTCCAGCCAGCGGTTCAGACGATCGCGACGGACGTTCACTTCCTCTTTCGCCAGATCCGCCATGACCCGATCCGCCTCCGCCGCGTCGCGCCGCGCTTGGGCCGCCGATTCATCTCGGCCGCTGGAAGAAGGCCCTGCCCCGCTGCTTCGACGAGTCTGGCTTCGCTCGCGCCGATCCTCATCCAGTTGGGCGCGCTGGTTGGCGGCGGCGCGCTCGGCCTCGCGGGCGCGAGTCTCGCGGGCGTCCAGGATCGCCCGGCCCTCGCGGCCCAGCGTATCGTAGATGCCCTGGGTGCGGGCATCCAACGGACGGCCGTTGGCCCTCTGCCCCTGCTCGATGTCGCGACGCCGGTCGATCACGTCCTGAAGACGCTCCGACTCATCCCGATAGAGATAGCGACCCAGCCACTCCCAGGCGCCCTTGATCGACAGGGCCACCGCGTCCCAGGCGCTTTCAATGGCGCCCGCGTCACGGACATGGCTGTCGATCGCGCCCTTCAGGCCGTCCAGCAGCGCGCCTCGCGCCGCCAGCAGGTCGCCGGATTCCTGCAAGGCCTCGATATTGTCCAACTCGGCCTGAGTGAACAGACCCAGAGAGGAGCGCGTCAGGTCCGTCGCCGTCTTCAACGGATCACCGACCGCCTTAGTCAGCGCCTCGACGGCCTGTTTGGCGTCCACGCCCGTCAGCTCAGCGAAACCGCGCGTCAGGCTGATCATCCGGCCGATTTCGGCTTCGTTCGTGCCCGCCAGGCGGACATAGGCGGCAGCCATGTCTTCGGCCGCGCCGACCGTCACGCGCCCGGCTTCATTGTTGGCGTCAGCGACACGGGCCAACTGCGCCGCCGTGACGCCGGACGCCCGGCCCAGACCGCTGGCGGCGCTTTCCAACCGACCCGCCGCCTTTTCGCCTTCAGACCAGGCCGCAACCGCCGTCGCGGCCGCCGCCCCCGCAGCCGCGAGGGCGCCGCCCAGCAGAACGAGCGAACCCCGCGCCTTGATCCCGCTGGTCGCCAGGGCGTCCAGGATCTGCGGCCCCTGCTGCAGCGCGATCATGGCCGGGTTCATCCCCATGGCCGCCGTCACCAGGACGTCGGCGCCCTGGCGACCCAGGTTCAGCCGCGAAGCCAAGGCCAGCCGGGTCAGGCCCTGCTCGTTCCGCTTGATGGCCGCCGCCGTCTCGTCGAACCGGGTCTTGGCCTGCGCCTGCAGCTGGGCCAGTTCGCCGGTCGTGATCTTACCGGCGTTGGCCAGGGTCTGATACTCGCGCAGCTCGTGGTTCAGCTTGTTCTGCGCCGCTGCCACAGGATCTAGGACGTCACGCAGCTTTTCGGCACGCTCCGTGTAAGCCTTGTCCTGAGCAATGAAGATCATCGCCGACTGTTTGGCGCGGCGGTCTGACGGCAGGCCACCCTGATCCTGAAGCGACAGACGGGTCGATGATCCGGCAAGAGCCTCAATCTGCCGCTGCATCGCCGTCATCTCGGCAGTCTGAGACTTCAGCTTGCGCGCATGGGTTTCAGCGGCGGCCGTGGCCGCAGCGGCGGCCTTCTCCCCCCGCCCATAAGCAGACTGTAGCCCATCGCCCAGTTCTTTGACGGCACGCATGACCTCTGTCCTGCCGTCTACCTGGATGCGGACCCCGACGTTGCGGGTGCTCATTCCTCGTCATCCCTTCTGAAGCCCTTCAGGACCTCGACCTCAACTTCAGGCAGACAGGCCGACAACAGGTCCGCCGCCCCCGCCGGCAGCGGCGTGAGCTGGGCGAAGGCGATCCAGGCTGGGTAATCCAGCCCGATCACCCCGTTCATCCCGACCCTCAGCTGGCCGGCGCAGCTTTGAACGATGCGCCAGACCGCCTGGCCCGCTTCGGTGCGGGGCTCGTGCTCGCGATAGGGGCATTCGGCGCAGTCGCCGCAGGCGTCGCAGAAGGCGGGGCCTCCGCCGAAATGCCATTCGGCGAGGGCCCTGATCCTTTTTTTTCCTCACCCGCCAGGAAGATCGACGTGACGTAACGATCATCGACTTCTGCATAGATCGCCGGATTGTGCCGCAGCAGGGCGGCGATGTAGTCGGCGGTGACGGGCGCATTACCCTCCGGCGGTGGATTGGCGTCCCGCCAGGCCGCCAAAGCCTCGGCAGGGCCGTTCAGGACGTCGTCGGGCGGGACCGGCGCCGGCGCCCCAACCCCGTCCCACTCCAACAATCCCCAGACCGTGCAGCCCACGACGAAAGCGAAGTGGGGATCGGTTCGATCATCAGCCTCCAATGCCTGGCGCATGAAGCGGCGCGCGAAGACGAGGGCTTCGGAAGGTCCATAGCGGAAACGGCCCCGGACGCCCGGCGCCAGGTCGATCCACTCGGGCGCGCGGGGATGTTCGAGCCTCAGCATCAGGCGGGCTCCGGCACGACGTATTCGGCGACGTCGTTGTCCAGGACGAAGGTCACGGCGCCCGCCCCTTGCCAGTTATAGTCGGCCTGGACCGCGCCGGGGCCGGTGACCGGCCGCTTGACCTTCGGCAGATAGACATTGGCCACCGTCGCCCGCAGCGCGAACAGGGTCGCCGGGATGGCCCAGGCGAAGGTCAGTTCGCAGGCCTCGCCGTTCTCCGCCTGGGTCTGCATTTCGGTGCTGGAATAGCGGATGCCCAGGGTTCCGCTGACGCTGACCATGCCTTCGTCGACGCCCCCCACCCGGCCGTCGCCGCGCCCGACCGTCGGCACCGCTTCCAGCCCATTGGAATAGTTGAACTGGCCGGACACCAGATCCGCGCCGAAGGCCGCGCCGTTGCGGCGCGCAACGCCCGAGAAGCTGCTGAACTTGCGCAAGCCCAGGGTCTGAACGTCCTCCGTCGCCGTCGTCGCCGAGACCGGCGTCTCGCCTTGGCCGATCAGTCCCCAAGTGGCGTTCAGATTGCCACTGCGCTGCAGGGGCAGACCCAGGGTGTTGGCCTTCAGCCCATAGTTGGTCGAGAAGCTGGGCACCTCGGGCATGCCGATTTCGGCCGAGGCGCTGGGCAGGGTCAGGCCGCCCGAAGTCCAGACGTGGCGATAGCCGCCGCTGGCCGCCCCGCCCGCCAGCGTCGATCCGGAGACGACGGCGTTTGACGCAGGCGAGGATCCGGCCGCCAGGGCGAAACTGTTGCCCGACACGCCCAGGGCGTCATGGGCGATGCGGATCGTCTTGCCGTCCGCGTCGCCCCAATAGGTGGCGGCGGCGACCGCCGTCACCGCGCTGGTGTTCAGCACGCGAACGGCGTTCGCGACCGTCTGGGCCAGGGTGGGGCCGATCTTGATCTGGTTCGTCGTCGGCGTGCCGGAAACGAAGGTGAAGGCCTGGCCCGCGAGGGTGATCGTGGCGTTGTTCGCCGGCTGGGCCGAAAAGCTGATCGACCCTTGCGCCGCCAGCCCCTGGGTCGTGGTCGGCGCGCCCAGCAGCAGGGTCAGCATCAGGCCGACATTCCGAGCGCACAGGGGCGTGACCACGTCGCCGGCGTTGTTGACCGCGTCCCGGCCCGGCTGCTGGGCGTTGCGCCCCTGGCCCAGAACGTCGCTTTCGACCAGACCCTGTTCGTCGCCCAGATTGGCGCTGACGAACGGCATCTGAAACCAGGTCTCGACCGAGGCGGCCGAGCCGTAAGAAGCCTCAAGGCCCAGGGCCATGAGGGCGTTGGAGCCGCGTGCGCGCGCCATGTCAGTTCTCCATGTGAAGGGGGTCGCCCGACCGCCGCCTCAGACGCGAAGTCTCAGGCGGCCGATCTCAGGCGGAAAGTCTCAGCGGAAGCTCTCAGGCGAGAGGGTTCGTCGTCGTATATTCAGCCGTCAGGGCCACGGTTGCGGCCCGCACCGGTTGACCGTTCTGGGTCGTCACATCGTCGGGCGACGGCGCGCCGGCCACTTCGAACCAGTCGCACAGGCCGCCCAGGCTCGGATCGGCCGCGACGGCGACGCCCAGGGCGACCAGCATGGAGTCCAGAACCTCGTGGCGGTCCGCCGCGCCCTCCGGGCCGAAGACCTCCACCTCGATCTCATGGCGATAGGTGTAGCTGCGGGGCGAGAAACACTCTTCCGCCGGGCCGGGATCGCCGTCGCGAACGATCACCAGCCCGCCGGGCTGGGCCCTCTGGGGCCAGGGCGCGTCGCGCTCCACCTCCGCATTCGGCAGGGCGTCCCGCACCAGCTGCAGCACGGCCTGAACGACCTCCTCGCGCCGACTGGCCATCCTATCTCCAGTGCTTGCTCAGCAGCCCGTCGAACCGGGCGTCGGCGGCGGCGGCGATGGCGTCCAGGTCCAGCCGCTTGCTGACCTTCACCATCGGCACCAGGGTGAACATGATCACGAACTGGCGGGTGGTTTCGCGGTAGGACCGGTGGCCCGGCGTCATCTGATTCCGCGTCGCGGTGCGCCAGCGGCCCGAGGCCCTTCGGATCGCCAGACCGGTGAACCCGGCATAGGCCACGCCCCGCTTCACCGCGGTGCTGGACGTCCGCATCCGCCAGTCCTGCGGATTGATGATCACGAAGCGCTTGCCGAAACGGGCCTCGACCTCGCGCGGGTCCAGCGCCCGCCCGTTCCGCATCTTCGGGACCTCGTCGGTCGGGATCCACAGATAGCGCCCGCCGTTCGCCGGGCGGATCGTCGCGCCCCGCGCATAGGAATCGATGATCTTGGGCGCCTTCGTCGAGATCAGGCCGGCGGCGTCCAGGCTGTTCTGGGCGCGAGGATAAATCTCGGTTCGAATGGTGTTGGCCAGCCTCTGCCCCAGGCCCGCATCCATGATCTGGTCGCGCCAGTCCTGTTTGACCTCGTCCGCCCCCTCGCGGATCGCCTTGGTCACGAAACCGGCGATCTCATCCTCCAGCCCGCGCTCCAGCCCGTCCAGGCTCTCCCGCCCCCCGACCGAATGCCGCATGTCAGACCCTCGACCCTAGGCGCCCGTCACGACGCAGCGCCAATAGCCGTCGCCGTCGATTTCGGGCTCAGCCGTCACTCTCAGCGTCTCGACCGTGACGCCGTCGTCATCCAGCCGCTCGATGATGTCGTTTGGGCGCGGATCCGCGACCCAGCGCCGATGCACCTGGATCATCCGCCCCGTAATGAATATTTCGGTCGCGCCCAGGCGCGCCGTCTCGTCCCCGTCGAAAGGATGGATGCGCACCTCGCCCTCCACCCCGCTCCAACGGGCGCGGTCGCCGAGGTGGTCATCCACCTCGGCGACCAGGGCCGACAGATGTTTGTCGAAGCCCATCCTCCCTGCCCTTACGGCGCTGCGCCGTAGACCCATTCGGTCGTCAGCGCGGGCTTCCGCCAGATCGGCAGGGCGTTCATCTGGTACTTCCATTCCAAACCGGCTCCATGCTTCATCACCTCCTCCGAGAAGTGAATCAGGTCTTCGTCTGAAGACGAGGCCTCCGAACCGTCGAGTTCGCGGATGTCCAGCGGCGGCGCCGCATAGGTCACGTGCGATTCGATGGTGCCGGTCGGATAGGATACCCCTTCAGTCGCCGACAGCAGTCTGGTCGTGCCCTCCTCCCCCCACAGCTTCACCCGCGCCCGATATTCGCGGATCGTGACGCCGGCGATCTCGATAACCCGCCGGAAGCTGTTGACGGTCTTCTCGCGCTGCTGGTTCAGCAACTGCAGCATGGCGGGGGTATTGGCGAAGTACTTTTCGACCGACGGGTGGCGGATGAGCTTGGTATAGAACTCCGGTGCCATCCGGACCTCGAGGCCGGTCATGGTGTCGTTGACCAGATTTTCCTCGGTGCCGGACAGAACGGCTTCGATCGCTTCGGGAACGTCGAAATCGGGATCGTCCAAGTCGAAATAGACGGTACGCTTGGTCACCCCGAACGCGTCGTAAAGGTCATAGATCAGGGTGTTGGCGCCATCGACGATCAGGCCCTTCAGCGATGACAGCTTCATGATCTCGAGGGTGATCGAGAATTTCAGCCGGTTCCGCTTGTGGCGCGTCTCGATCTTGTTGATCAGCGCTTCGTCCGGCGTGCGCGTCCGCTTGGCGTAGGCCAGCCATTTGCGGATGTCGCCGGCGAGAACCGAGTCTTCATGGCTGACGTTCGGGACCTCGAAAATGACGCCCTTGCCCTTCCCGTGCCGGGCGATGGTCGAGGGACGGCCATTCTCGGTCACCGGCAGGGCGGTGATGACGCCGTCGTCGATGTCGATGCGAACGTAAGGGGTGTCGAGGCCTTCGGTCGGAAACATGCCGTCGGCGTTCAGCTGGCCGAACTGATCGGGGACGGAGTTGATCAGGCCGGTGTGTTCGGCGGCGGTCAGCGGCAGCAGCGAGGCGCCGGAGGCCAGTTCTTCGGGATCCATAGGGAGCCCTCCTTTTCATTCAGGTTTTGCAGAAGAGGGCCCCCGGAGAGCGGCCCGTGGGTTTGGACGTCAGCCGCTGATGCGCGGCTGGATGCCCAGTTCGGCGAGGCGAGCGTAGGCGGCGGCCTTCTGGGCGTCGGTGACGCCCGCGGGCCAGGCGATGGCTTCGCGGCGGATGATCACCGGGCCGCGCGCCAGGACGGTCAGTTCGATATCGACCCCGACCGGGGCTTCCGCCTCGACCAGGTTGATGCCGGTGATCGTCTGCGAACCGTCGGTTCCCGCCGGCGCCCAGGGCACGTCCTTAGCGACGACGCCCGATCCATAGGCCACGGTGACCCCGATCCGGTCCCCGGCGACGAAATCGGTCGAACCGTCCGCCAGGGTGAAGTTGATCGTACCGTTGTAGGCGGTCCCGATCACGCCGGTCCCGTCCAGCACGCCGTCCGGACGGATGACCTGGAAGGTCCCGCCGTTCGCCGCCGGTTCGATGATGACGACCTGATAGACGCCGGCCGCCGCCCCGGCGTCGGCCGTCACCGCGCCGATGGCGCCGTTGCCCGTGCCGACGACCGCAGCGGACGTGACGGTCGCCGCGCCGATCAGGACCGTGGCGGTAAGGGCGAAGGCGGGGAAGGTGCGCGCCGTGCCGACGCCGCCCCGTCCGACGCGCTTGTCGGTCGTATAGGTCGGATCATACTCCGAATGGATCAGATCGCTGAGGCCGGGCAGGCCGGTCTCGAAAGTATAGGCCTTCATGACGGCCTCCTCTGCTCAGAAAGGTGGATGGGGCCGGATCGCGACCAGCTCCGGCGGGCTGGCGGGATCCGGGCCTAGGCCTGGGCGCCCCGATTCTTCTCGATCCGCGCCTGGACGGCGCCGGACAGGCCCTTCGTCGCCTTGGCGGCGTCCGGCTTCAGACGGTTGGCGCCGGCCATGACCTGATCCAGGCGGCTGGTCCGGGCGGGCGCGGCGACGGCCGCCGAGGCGCGGAACTGGGCCAGGGTCTGACCCGACTGAATGGCCGCCAGGGCCAGCGCCGGGTGCTTCTTGGCCTCGGGCGAGGCGGCGATGGCCGAGGCCTCGCCCTCGGCCTTGTCGTCGTCGTCCTTATTGTCCTGGGATGCGCCTTCGGCCGCGTCGTCGCCTTCGGCTTCGTCGGCGGGGACGTCCTCTTCGTCGTCGTCCTTGTCGGACGGCGTGTCCTCGGCCGCCTCGGCCTTGGGCAGGGCCTCGGACAGGGCCTTGATGTGGTTTTCGGGCAGGCCGGCCTTCTTGGCGGCCGCGAGTACGGCGGAACGCTTCATTTCACTCTCCTGGGTGGATGCGGGTTTGGATGCGGACGGCGCCGGGCCCGCTGCGGAAGACGCCAGACGCTCGCGCGCCAACTCGCGGATGGTTGCGAACGCCGTGCGCTCGGTCGCCACCGTGTCGATCAGGCCCTTGGCCAGGCCGGACAGCTCCGGATCGTCGGAATCGCCGAAGTAACAGCCGGCCTCGGTCGCCAGCACGGCCTCTTCCGTCAGGTTCGCTCGGCCTTCCAGGACATCGGACACGAACCACCGGCCGCACTGGTCGATCTCGGCCTGCAGCGAGGCGCTGGCGGTTTCCGACAGGGGCTCCATCCAGCTGCCGTCCGTCTTGCGCTTGCCGAACTTGAACGGGGTGATGACGATCCCGTCCTTGGCGAAGGCGCCCGAGAAATCGCAGTGGGTCACCACCGCCCCGATCGAGCCGACGCCGCTTTCGCGGGCGGCCGTGATCTGGTCCGACGCGCTGGTCGCCCAATAGGCGGCGCTGTAGCCGTCGCGGATGAAGCTGTGAATCGGCTTGCCGCCGCTGGCGGCCCGATGGTCGCGCTTCAGGGCCGCCAGTTCGGGCAGACCCTGATCGACCACGCCTCCGGGCGACCGAACCACCTCCCAGATGGCGCCCACGCGGGCGTCGGCGATCATCTCCTCATAGGCGACGTGCAGGGTGTCGTAGCCGTGGTACCAGGTGTCGCCCCAGCCGAAGCCTTCGGCCATCAACGGGCCGTCGATCTCCAGAATCCCGACCCCGTCCTTCAGCACCCAGCCGTAGCCGACCGCGTCGGGTTCGCCGACGAAGCGCGGCGCCGTGGCCAGGGGCTCGGTCCGCATTTCGGCTTCGCCACGGCCGGCGATTGCGCGCCGCGCCCGCCCGAAGAAGGCGGTCAGGGGCGAACCCCGCTCGCCGCCGGCGATGCCCAGCTCCCGCGCCAGGGCGGGAACCGAGGCTTCGCGCATCAGAAGGGGACGGCCGGACAGGGCGGCCGCCAGTTGGGCGGGATTTCGCATGGAACCTCAGGGGATGAGGCCTGACGTGCGTCAGGCGGCGGGGCGCTGGTCCAGAGCCGTCTGGTGCGCAGGATCGCGGCTGGTGCGGGCTGCTTGGGCCAGGGCGCCTTCGGGCAGGGGCAGGCCCAGCTCTTGGTACTTGGCCCGTTCGCGGGCCCGCTGCTCCAGAACCTCTTCCCAGTCCTTGCCCTGGTCGTCGCACTCGTCTTCCAGGGTGCTGACGTCGGCCTCTACACGAGCGGCGGCGGCGTCGATTTCCTTGGTCGGATCGATGAACCCACGCCCCGGACCGATGCAGTGGATCTGACAGAAGGCGTCGACGGCGTCGTAGAAGTCAGGCGCGCCGTCCGGGATCTGCACATAGCCCCGGTCGAAGGCCTCTTCCGCCCAGGCCACGACGAAGGGTCGGACCAGCTGATCCTCCAACAGACCCATCAAGGCGACGGTTTCGGACCAGGCATGGATCATCGCGGCCCGCGCGGACGAATAGTTCGTCTGCGAATAGTCCATTGACAATTCTTCGTAGGTCACGCCCAGCGAGGCTGCGATCAGCCGCAGGATGGACCGGACGAAGGCGTCGAAACTGCCGACGTCCTTGGACGCCGTCTGCAGCGTCAGTTCGTCGCCATAGGGCAGGACGGGGATCTGCGCGCCGTTGGCCAGATTGACCGGGTGTTCCTTGTAATGGTCCTGGCGCCAGGTCTCGAACTCGCGGACGTCCTTGGCTTCGAAGTTCTCGCTGACCGCACCGGGCCCGGCGTTCGACTTCATGAAGGCCACGATCAAGGCGTTGACCGTGGCGCTCTGCAGGGTGGCGTCGGTGAAGCGCGACAGGGCGCGGAAACTCTTCAGCGAGGCGGCGAAACGGCTGATGCCCCGCGTCTGACCAGCCCGCTCAGGCTCGAAGGCGTGGAACACCTGAGGCCGGCCCCATTCGGTCCAGCGCTCGAACCGCGTCCAGGCGAACTGGCCGGGACCGCCGTAGTCGGTCGGGTGCCGCTCGCGGATGTGGTAGGCCGACGGCGCGCCCCAGCTGTCGAACTCGACCCCGCCCTTCAGATCGTCACGATCCGGGCGGCCGTTCGGATTGCACAGACGGTCAGGATCGACCAGGCGCAGGCGGGTCTTGTAGCGGGTGGCCTCGTCTTCGGCCCATTCGGCCAGGCCCAGGGCCTCGCCGTCCACGACGATGTGCGAAACCGCCAGGCGCAGCTGCTGGCCCCAGGTCAGCCGCCGTTCGGCGTCCGAGGCGAAGGCGTGGCCATAGGCGTACAGCTGAAACTCGGTGCTGAGATCGGCGCCCAGCTGGCGCGCGGTCTCGATGTCGATGCCCAGAGCCCGCGCGTTGGGGCGGAACTTGACCCGCCAGCCCCGTCCGACGGCGGCGTTGACCTTTCGCGACCGGGCCGAGGCGGCGACCGGATCGTTGCGGACCCGCTCGCGCACCCGCGCCGTCACCGGCGCGCGGTTGGGCAGCCAGTCCTTGTCTGCTGAGCGCAGGGCCGCCGGCCATTCGGCAAAATAGGTGCCCGAACCGCTCGCCCCCTCATAGGCCAGGGGATAGCCCGCCGAAACGGGCTCGGCCGTCATCGCGCCGGCGCGGACGCGGGCGACCTCGAGACGCGAGATCGACCGGCCCGAGGGCGCGACCAGACCGGAAGGGGCGAACGGCGTGCGCATGATCAGGCTTCGGCGGCGGCCTGAGGATCGGCGACGGCCGTTTCCACCGCCTGGGCCGCCGACTGGGCCGCTTCAAGCGCAGAGAGCCGTTCGGCCAGAGGCGCGCGGGTCGAGGCTTCGAAGTCAGCGAGTTTCTGAAGCGACGCTTCCAGGCCTTCGAAGCGGGCCTTCAGCTGTTCGTTCAGGCTCTCGAACGCGGCCTTGATCCAGGTGTCGTCATAGGCTGGAGCGGCCCCGGCGGGAGAGGCGTCATCGGGAGAAGCGCCATCGACCGCCACGGCCGGAAAGGCCAGTGGTTCAGCCAGGGCGTCCATGAAGGCTTCACGGGCCTTGGACAGGTTCTGCAGCAGCGAGTCCGGAACAGGGCGGCTGGGAAAGCCGGCCAGGGCCGCGACGGCGCCGATCAGGCCGACCAGGGCGGCGACGGCGGGAACCTCGCCCAGGTTGAGGGTCGCCACAGGCAGGCCCTCGGTCGGAGCCTCAGTCGGCGGGGTCGGTTCGGCGGCGGGTGTCTTGGGGGATCGGCTCATGAGGGCCTCCTTGGTGAATGATGTCCGGGTGTGACGACCTTCACCGCTCAGAACCGCCGGCATGCCGACGTCCGCGCCCGGTGTTGACGATCAGGGATCGCAGGATCGCCGGCGCCCTCGAACCCGGGGCAGGGCGTGGGGAACGGCGCGGAGAAGACTTACAGGCGGATGCTCAGCGCGCCGCGACGGCGGATCGGCAGATCCGAGGGTCGGGCGGCCAGGGCTTCCAGTTCGGCGATGTCGCGCTCCAGCCGGGCGATGTCGCCCTTGGCGTATTTGACCGTGCGGCCGTTGCTGGTGATCTCGGTCACCTGACCGCCGGTGCTCAATCGGCCGTAGGCGGCGCGATAGTCGTTCAGCAACGTCTGCTGTTGGGGCGTCAGGGCCATGTCAGAAGCTCCACTTCCTCTTCGCGGCCTCGACGTCGGGCGAGGCAGGCGCCGTGTTGGCGGTGGCGGGCGGCGCGGACCCCGAGCGGGCGCCCGCAGACGGCGGACGCTCCCACAGCGCCTCGAGGCCCGCCTGCTGCGCTTGGCGACGACGCGCCAGCTCCAGCCAATCGGGTTCGGCGCCGGGAACCCCGATGCCCAGAGAGGCCGCCAGGGCCTTGTTGTAGACCCAGAGGTCCAGTTCCTCGTTCCGCCGGCGGACCCGCACCCAGGCCTCGTCCTTGACGACGCCCGTCTTGCTGTCCTGAACAGAGACCAGGGCTTCGCCCGTCAGCTCCTCGAAGAAATCCCGCTCAATCCAGCCCGGCCAATGCGGACGACGCGGCGCCCGCGCCCCCTTCTCGCCTTCCAGACTCAGGGGAATGGCCTCGTTCATCAGGGTCCGCTTCAGATCCCACGTCCCGACCCGCCAAGTGCGGCAGGTCACGACCCGACCTTCAGGCCCCTCCAGCTTCTGGGGCTTGCCGGTGCTGCGGCGAAGCGGCGTCAGTCCCCAGCCCTTGGCCCCATCCAGGGCCTTCGACTTCGCGTGCGACGAACAGAAGGCGTAGACGTGATAGGTCCCGTATCCGGAGTCGACGCCCTGGACTTCAGTCGAGACGAACCCGCCATCCTCATGCGGCCAACGCCGCCGCTCCAGCTCCGCCAGTTCGGCCCAAATCTGCGGTTCGGACGGCCCGCCGTCGATCCTGCCCTTGTCCACCATGACGTGTTCCGCCTCGGGGCCCCAGGCGTAGGCCGTCCATTGCGCCCAGTCGCCGTTCAGGTCGACCGCCACGGTGACGATCTCATAGCCCGACGGCACGACGCCCTTGGTCAGCCGGTTGTCCCGCCGCTCCAGCAGCTTATCGACGTCCGCCTGCTGGACCGTGACCTCATAGGCCTCGCCGAAGATCTGCTGGTGCAGCGCGATCTTGGCCTCTTCGTCGTCGGCGTCCTGGATCTGTTTGGCGATATAGGCCCAGTCGACCGCGTCTGAGACCACCTGCCAGGCGTGATAGCTGGGCTGACGCCCTTCCAGGGGCCTCGCGCGCCAGGCCTCGTACTCTGCGGCCGGGATGAAGCTCCCCGGCGCTGGATTGGTCGGGTCTTCCGAGGGGAAGCACGGGATCCAGCCGCCGCGCACGCCGTTCGCGGGCTGGCGGTCCGGACGGCAGGCGGCGACCATGCCGCGCTTGTGCCGGTGTTCGATCACCCCGCCGCAGGACGGGCAGCAGAAGTGCGGCGTCTCGCCCTTCTCCACCCCCAGCATCGCCTCCCGATCCAGCCGGATCAGCACCCCGCCGGGCAGGTGGGCGCAATGCGGGCAGGGCAGATAGAGCCGGCGCTGATCTCCCGCCAGGAAGTCGGCGGTCACCGGGCATCCGGTCGCCTCGCCTGTCCCTTCCTCGGATCGGCGGACAAGTCCCGGCGTCGAATTGTGGAAGGTTTTCGCGCCCGCCAACTCCCACTGCAGCTGGCGCACCTCGATCTGTTTGTGCGGGTCGCCCCGGTCGCCGACCGAAAGGCTCCAGTTCGGCGTCTCCTCCTTCACGACCAGGCAGAAGGTGACCATCTGCAGCGGCTTGGCGCTGGTCGTTCCGAAGAACTGGCCGTAGCCGCCGGGGAACCGCTTGTAGGTGTTGGTCGAGCCCTGCTCGTCCCGCGAAGTGACCGCCCGGATCTTGCGCCGCAGTTCCGGCGTCGCATCCACCAGCGGCTGCCACTTGGTGCGGTTGTACTTCAGGGCCTCGTCGCCGCTCGGCAGCGCCACGCCCCAAGGCCGGGCGATCACCGTCGAATAGTACAGGGTCGCGATCACGCCGACCGTCGTCTTGGCGATCTGCGCCGACCCGACGAAGGTGACCGTCCGGGCCGGATCGTCTGGATGCAGCCGGTCCAGAGGCTCGATCAGATATTCGAACCCGTCCCAGGACAGCTCGCCCTCGCGGGTCGTGCCGGTCTCGCCCGGAATATTGATCCGGCCTTCAGCCCAGGCGCTGATCGTCTGATCCGGCGCCGGCGTCACGGCGGCCGCCATGGCCAAGACCAGCGTCGCCGCCTGGCGCGCGATCTCCTGCGCGGAGAACAGGCTCATTTCAGGCCGCCGCCTGCTCCGGCTCTTCGAAGCCGCCGGCCAGCTTGGTCAGTTCGGCGACCAGATTGTTCAGCAGCTTCCGATCCGCCGTCTTCAGCGCCAGCTCGGCCTGGCGGACGTCTCCTAACCCGGCGATCTCCGTCGCCAGCGTTCGACGCCGGCGCTCCAGCGCCTGAGTGAAAGCCACGCCCATGGCCTCCACCGCCATCGTCACCGCCGCCTTCGACAGCAGCTCGCGCTTTCGGTCCGCAAGATCCAGCTCAAGTTTCTCTTCCTCGAGCTGACGCTTTCGGGACCCCGCCGGCGCAGCCGCCGCCTTCGGCGCCGCCGGCGCAGCCTCGCGACTGTCCAGCACCGATAGCGACTCGCCGCGCGCCTTGATCAGGGCGTCGTAATCGACCTCTTTCACCCGCCCCTGCCCGTCCCGCTTCACGGGCAGATCCTCGTTCCGCGCGATGAATCGCGAGATCGAAGATTTGTTGATCGGCCGGCCCGCCTGGGTCTCTAGCGCCGCCGCCTCGCTGACGCTCACCCACCGGCGGCCCGATTGTTCGAGGAGGAAGGGCTGTTCCATGCCGTTGCACTCCGCGTTGCCTAGCAACACCCGTTGC
>Ga0187844_10002159_pt1 | contig 14206 bp, 16 predicted proteins | sample SpaLakP09_SKY_50_FD_134517 | JGI IMG/M metagenome (GOLD analysis project Ga0187844, IMG submission 134517) | Oligotrophic lake water microbial communities from Sparkling Lake, Wisconsin, USA - SP09_SKY_50 | ecosystem: Environmental > Aquatic > Freshwater > Lake | place: USA: Sparkling Lake...
GCTCAGGCCGAGGCCGTCCAGCAGGGCGGTGCGCTGCTGCATCAGCGCGCGCACGGTGGGCGCGGTGCCGACGACATCGAGATGCGCCAGGGCCACCGCCATCAGGCGCGGCGCGATCCAGCGGCTCGGGCGCGCACCGGCCACGGCTTTTTGCAGCAGCACCAGTCCGGCGCGGTACAGCGCCTCCTCCTGGGCGCTGGCCTCGCCACTGGCGGCGCCGAAATCAGCCGGCGTCAGCACCTGGGGCAGTTGGTAGGCCGCCTGGCGGATGCGCAAGAGCTGCTCGGGCCCGATGCCGGCCGGAAGACGGCTGGCGTGCTGCGGCCTGGGCAGGTTCAGGGGCACAGGTTTGCCGGCAGAGTCCGCCGGCTCGGGCTTGGCGGGCATAGCGGTCGGCGAATCGGCCGGCGAACCGGCGGAAGAAGAAGTCGTAGAAAAAGGATCACTCACCCCGGGAGTTGACCACATGTTCAAGCCGCCCTGGCCGCTCCACAATGCGCGCCAAGCGAGCTTTGCAAGGAACCCCGCGCCATGTCGACCCCGAATCACGTCCCCGCCACCGCGCTCGAAAGCGCGCCGCTCGCCGCTTCGGCCAGCGCCGCCCCGGCCGATTCGTCCTACATGCTCCTAATCGTGGAGCCCCTGGGCCAGCGCCAGGCGCGCGGCCGCACCGGGGGCGAGCAGGCCTATGCCCGCATGCTGGCCTTTGGTGCCGATCTGCAGGCGCGTGGCCTGCTGGAAGCCAGCAACTCGCTCGCCTCCACCCGCCAGGCGGTGCGCCTGCAGGTGCGCGAGGGCCAGACCCAGCTGACCGATGGCCCGTTTGCCGAGGCCAAGGAAATGATCGGCGGCTTCTTCCTGCTCAAGAACTGCAGCCGCGCCCTGGCTCTGGAAATGGCGGCCCGCTGCCCGGCGGCCGAGTGGGCCACGGTGGAGGTGCGCCAGGTCGGCCCCTGTTTCGAGGACGCAGAGCCGGCCTGATCCTCAGCGCTGAGGAGGGAAAGACGGACGGGCGCTAGGACAGTTCGTGCGAGCTCCGCCCCGGTGATGTCGAAAACGCAGGGCCTGCTTCGTCGTGTGGGCAAGGGTGGCCAAAGGTCGCGCCAATGGACTCATGGCCTCATCGCTCAAACCCAGCTCGGAGAAAGAAGCTCTTTATGGTCCTCACCCTGTTCAAACTGATCGGCGGCCTTCTGGTCTTGTTGCTGCTGGTCTTGCTGTTCCAGGCCACGCGCCAGCCGGACCATTTCAAGGTCGAACGTCAGCTGCGCATCCAGGCCTCGCCCGAGACCTTGTTTGCCCTGATTCAAGACCTGCGCCAGTTCAACCGCTGGAACCCCTACGAGAAAAAAGACCCGCAGATCCAGGGCCAGTACAGCGCCCAGACCGCCGGCCCCGGGGCGCGCTACGCCTGGCAAAGCAAGGAAGTGGGCGAAGGCAGCCTGGAGATCACCGAGCTGCAAGCCCCGCAGCGCGTGGCCATGCGCCTGGATTTCATCAAGCCCTTTGAGGCCCACAACCAGGCCGAGTTCCGCATCGAGGCCCTGCCCGGCGGCGCCTCGCAGGTGAGCTGGTCCATGACGGGCCCTTCGCCCTTTGTCAGCAAGCTGATGGGGGTGATCTTCAATATGGACCGCATGATCGGCCGTGATTTCGAGGCCGGGCTGCACAACCTCAGGGCCCTGGCCGAGCCGGCGCCCGCCACCCCGGCGAACTGAACCGCCATCAGCACCCAAGCCCAGCCACCGCGAGACCCACACCATGCATCAGCAAATCTTCGTCAACCTGCCAATCCGTGACATGGCGCGCTCGCGCGCCTTCTTCGAATCCATGGGCTACGCCTTCAACCCGCAGTTCAGCAACGAGCAGGGCGCCTGCCTGGTGCTCGGTGAGAACCTCTTCGCCATGCTGCTGGTGCACGAGTTCTTCCAGGGCTTCACCGGCAAGCCCATCGTCGATGCGCGCCAGGGCACCGAGCTGCTGCTCTGCATGTCCTGCAGCAGCCGCGCCGAGGTGGACGCCTTGGTGGCCAAGGCCGTGGCCGCTGGCGGCAGCGCACCCCGCGCGCCGCAGGACCATGGCTTCATGTATGCCCATGGTTTCGAGGACCTGGACGGCCACATCTGGGAGCTCTGCTTCATGGACACCAGCGCCTGTGCCGACCCCGGCAGCGATGCCTGAAGACAGCGCCCTGCGCGACACCGTGGCGGGGATTTGGCGCCAGGAGTCGGCCCGCATCGTCGCCCATGCTGCCCGCCTGGTGCGTGATCTGGACCGCGCCGAGGAGCTGGCGCAAGACGCCCTGCTGGCCGCCCTCGAGACTTGGCCGCGCGACGGCCTGCCCCACAATCCGGCCGCCTGGCTGATGACCACGGCCAAGCATCGTGCCCTTGATCACCTGCGCCGCGTGGCCATGCAGGCGCGCCAGGAGGACGCCCTGGCCCAGGATCTGCAAAGCCTGCAGGCCGATGTGGAGCCCGATTTCGCGCCCGAGCTGATCCACAGCCTCGACCAGGCTGCCGATGCGGCCCATATCGACGACGATCTGCTGCGCCTGCTCTTCATCGCCTGCCACCAGGTGCTGCCGCCGGCCAGCCGCCTGGCCTTGACGCTGCGCCTGCTCGGCGGCCTCAGCACGGCCGAGATCGCCCGCGCTTGTCTCCAGCCCGAGCCCACCGTGGCCCAGCGCATCGTGCGCGCCAAGCGCACCCTGGCCGACAGCGGCCTGCCTTTTGAGCTGCCCCAGGGCGCGGCGCGCCGCGAGGCCCTGGGCTCGGTGCTGGCCGTGATCTACCTGATGTTCAACGAAGGCCATGCCGCCAGCCAAGGTGAGGACTGGATGCGGCCGACGCTGTGCGAAGAGGCGCTGCGCCTGGCCCGGGTGCTGGCCGGCCTGAGCCCGCAGGAGGCCGAGGTTCACGGCCTGCTGGCCCTGCTGGAGATCCAGGCCTCGCGCCTGGCGGCGCGGCTCGATGAGCAAGGCCAACCCGTGCTGCTGATGGACCAGGACCGGCGCCGCTGGGATGCCTTGCTGATCCGCCGTGGCCTGGGCGCTCTGGCCCGCGCCGAGGCCCTGGCCCAGCACGAGGCGACCGGCCCCGGGCCTTACCAGCTGCAAGCGGCGATTGCCGCCTGCCATGCCCGCGCGGCCACGGCCGAGGCTACCGATTGGGCGGCCATCGTGGCCGGCTATGACGCCTTGATGGCGCGCTATCCCTCGCCCGTGGTGCGACTGAACCGGGCGGTGGCCGTCAGCCGCCTGTCACCCGAGCAAGGTGGCGGGCCGGCCGTGGCCCTGGCCCTGCTGCAGCCGCTGCGCGAGCTGCCGGCCTTGCGCGACTACCCCTGGCTGGCCAGCGCCGAAGGCGATGTGCTGGAGCGGCTGGGGCGGCGCGAGGAAGCCCGGGTCGCCTTCGAGCGCGCGGCAGCCTTGAGCGGCAATGCGCAGGATCAAGCCCTGCTGCGCGCCCGGGCGCAGGCCCTGAAGCCGTGTTGAGGTCGGCGGATTACTTGTCGGCGACCCGCTCGCCCAGCATGCGCTGCATCAGGCTGAAGAAGCGGTCGTAGAAGGCGCCGGCCGGGATGGTCTCGCTGGCCACCTTGACCAGGGACTCGTCGGTCGAGGACATGGGCACCGAGATGGAGCCCAGGGCGCTGACGCCGATGCTGGTGGAGTTGCTGCTCTTCTTCAGCGAGTAACGGTCTTGCTGGGCGGACACAAAGGCGGTGGTCACCTGGTCCTGGCGGCCATCGGGCGCGCACACCACATTGAAGCTGATCTCCACATGGACATCGCCATCGGGCTGGAAATGCTTGCGCCCCGTGACCGAGCTGTTGTTGCTGCTGGGCGGCACGGCATTGGCCGGCGTCGGGCTGATCACATAGCCCTGGCTCAGCAGGGCGCGGCGCGCCGCCTCGCAGGTGTCTTCGACGCTGCCGTCGAACAGGCGCGAAAAGGTCTCGTCCGCCTGGAAGCGCTCGTTTTGGTAGACCGTGGTCTTGCCGGCCTTCTCGGCCGGGGCCTGGAAGGGCATCTGCACCGCACAGCCCGCCAGACTCAGGGCCGCGGCAGCGCCCAGACCGAGCAGGCCGATCCGGGCCAGCAGGGCCAGGCTTCGCCGTGTCATCGGGCTGAGGGGCAACCGGTCGGGCTGCATCATGGCTGAGCGCTCCTTGTGAGGTGTGGGTGAACGGAAGTGTTGGGGTGACGCAGGCCAAGCCTAGCGTGCAGGCCGACATTATCCCGTGTGTCCCGAGCGGGCTTGTTTAGTGGCGAGTGGCAAAAGCGCAGGCTCAGTCTAGCCCTGCGGCGCGGCGGGCTTGGCGCCCTTCTTGGCCGCTTTGCAAGGGCTTGTGGGCTGCGCCCGCGCGCACCGAAAGGAAAGTCTTGGCAGGGCAGGGCTTGCGCTGAGTGCGCATGTCGGCCGGCCGGCGCTGCGGGCTGGGTGGACCATCACCTTGCTTGGAGAGGGGCTGGCTACACTGCCCGGCACGCATGCGCCGCGCCATGGCGCCAGGCGCTGAGCCGATCCCTTCCACTCACCCCGCACCCTTCCATGAGCACTCCCATCATTCATCGTCCTCGTCTGCGCAGCCTGGTGGCCAGCCTGGTCTTGCTCGGGAGCTTCAGCGGGGTGCAGGCCGCTGGCGGCCTGGCGCTGGCGAGCGCACAGGCGGCGACTGCCGCGACCGCCGCGACCGCTGCTGCACCTTCGGCCGCCAGCCGCGCCTTCGACCGCGAGGTCGATGCCTTCTTGAAAGAGTACTGGCGTCTGGTGCCTGAGATGGCCGTGGCCGCCGGCCAGTACGCTGCCGCGGCCCAGCTGCCGGCGCCGACCGAGGCCTTGCGGCAGGCCCAGCTGGCCTTCGCCGAGCGCTGGATCCAGCGCCTGCAGGCCCTGCCCGCCAAGCTGGCGCTCGATGCCGGCCAGCGCAGCGATCTGGCCCTGCTGGACAACCACCTGCGCGGCCTGCAGTGGAGCTTGAGCGAGCTGCGCAGCGACCAGTGGAACCCGTCCGAATACAACGTGGCCAATGGCTTCTCCGAGCTGCTCAGCAAGGAAGACTTCGCGCCCCTGCCGCAGCGCCTGGCCCTGGTGGAGCGCCGCCTGCAGCAGGTGCCGGCCTACTACCGCGCCGCCCTGCTCAAGCTCAAGGACCCCAGCCCCATGCACCTGCGCCTGGCCATCCGCCAGAGCGAGGGGGCGCTGGAGACCTTCCGCAGCAGCATCCCCGAGGCGGCGGCCAAGGCCAAGCTCTCGCCGGCCCGCAAGGCCTATCTGCTGAAACATAACGAGGCGGCACAGCGCAGCCTGGAGCAGTTCATCGCCGAGCTCAAGGTCCTGGATGCGCGCCAGACGGCCGCCGGCATCGGCCGCGATTTCCGCCTCGGCCGCGCCCTGTTCGAGAAGTCGTTTGGCTATGAGATCCAGGCCAGCGTCGATGCCGATGGCCTCTACCAGCGCGCCCTGGCCGAGAAGGCCGCCCTGCACCAGAAGATGGGCGAGCTGGCCCTGGGCCTGTGGCCCCAGCTCTTCCCGGACGAGGCCGTGCCCGCCGAGCGCCTGGACCTGATCGCCCGCGTCATCGACAAGCTCAGCGAGCGCCACGCCACGCCCGAAGGCTTTGTCGACGAGATCAAGGCCCAGATCCCTGCGCTCTCCGCCTGGGTCACCGAGCACGATCTGCTGACCCTGGACCCCAGCCGCCCCCTGCTGGTGCGCGAAACCCCGGCCTACATGCGCGGCGTGGCCGGCGCCTCGATCAGCGCGCCCGGCCCGCTGGACCCCAAGGGCATGACGTATTACAACGTCGACCCGCTGGACAAATACAGCCCGGCCGAGGCCGAGTCCTTTCTGCGCGAGTACAACCACTGGGCCCTGCAGGTGCTGAGCATCCACGAGGCCGTGCCCGGCCACTATGTGCAGCTGCTGTACTCGAACAAGTCCAGCTCCAAGGTCAAGAGCCTGTTTGGCAACGGCGCCATGATCGAAGGCTGGGCCGTCTACGCCGAGCGCATGATGATGGAAAGCGGCTGGGGCGCCGTCAACGGCCAGCCCAGCCCCGAGATGGGCCTGATGTACGCGAAGTGGAACCTCCGCGTCGTCTGCAACGCCATCCTCGACTACCAAACCCATGTGCTGGGCCAGGGCGAGGCTGAAGCCATCCAGCTGCTGCAACGCGAGGCCTTCCAGGCCAAGACCGAGGCCAAGGAAAAATGGCATCGCTCCCAGGTCAGCGCCGTGCAGCTGAGCAGTTACTTTGCAGGCTTCTCAGAAATCCTGGCTCTGCGCGAACAGCTCAAGCAAGCCCAAGGCCCGGCCTTCAAGCTCAAGTCTTTTCACGAGAACTTCCTCAGCTACGGCAGCGCCCCGGTCAAGGTGGTGAGTGAGGCGATGTTGAAGGCGGCGAGGGCGGCGAAGCCGTGAGTGGCGGCGGCGGGCCTGGCTTTGTCGGTCGGGCTTGCCGATGGCTTGTGAAGGCTTCTTCTCGGGTTCGCACACGACTGATGCAGGGACTCGTCTGACCTGCACGCGTTATGCGATGCCCGTATGGGGCAGGCGTACAAACCTGAAGCCCCTTGAAATCTAGGGTCTGAACCCGCTGGCCCTCGTTCCTATTTGAGGCCTTTTTGGCGACTCAACGTTTGAGCTGATCCATGTCGGTGGGAGTCGGCTCTAGCGAGGGGGGGCAGGCGTCATCTGCCATAGACTCGGAATCCGTCCATGAAGTAAACACGGTTGTGGCTCCATTGATCGAGACCATACACCTTTGCACCTTGCGCCACGATCACTGAGATTGAACTTGCTCCATGTAGTGATGGAAGAATGACATCTCTATCTACGAAAAAGACGTTGTGGGTTCCGATTCGAGGAACATCGTTGTAGCTTTCCTCCGCACCGTTCTCCCAGCGAGCAATCTCTTTCTCGGTTGCGGGCTTTGCGACTGCGAGGAACTGAGCAACGATGGCGCTGTGGAGTGCACTTGTTTGCTCGGTTGCGCGTTGTAGGTCGACTCTCGCTCGCCACAGCTCTGATTGAAGAACTTGAATTGGATCTACTGCGGGCGTAGCGCTCTGCGCGGGCTGAACTGGCTGCTTTTTCTTTTCCGTTACTAACGCCGTTCGAATTGCTTGCTTGACCTTTGCGCAACTCGTCGTTACGGCATCGACCATGTTTTCAAGTGTGTCGTCATAGGGTGCTATGGTCAGGCCAGTTAAATCTGTGGGAAGTCGAAATTCGCCTTCGACCGATCGTGGTACCAGTACGAAGCATCTTTCGATTCCAAGTGCCCCAATGAACAAGCCAAGTTCGAACACAACGTTGTCGCGGACAGTGCTGTATGAGTTTCCGCGGATGATGACCTGATCGTCTTTGTGAAAGACAAAGATCGCAAAGTCAGTCTCCTTCGTGCGGCTGCAAAGTGCCGGTAGGGTCAGACTGGAAAGATCAAAAGCGTTGTCCCACTGCTTTACGCGCGCATCCTGTTCTAGACGGATGTTTATGGCCTCGGCCACTGAGAGCGCTTCGCGAGATGACGCAATAAAAACTCTGGGTAGCTCGTTCATTAGTAACTCTTGGCGGATAAAGGCCAGTAGGGCACGGGGTCAGGCCTTAAATTTCTAGCCCCTCGATATTTAAGGTCCAATTCCGCTGGCCAGCTGGACTCCGATTAGGTTTCGTCGCGACCTTGGATCAACTGATCGTATGGCGGTAGTCCGCCGTACTGTCCTTGAGCGACCAAGTACGCGTTTTTCAAGTCTTCGAGCGCCAAGTCATAACTGACCAGGAGCTGCTCGGTCTCGGCCGGATCTTCCACTGACCCGTCTTCCAGGCGTTCGTCGAGTGCGTGAATCTCCTTGGACACGCACTGAATCGCGACCATGATTGTCTGTGGCTTCAGGTTCATGGGATCTCCTACAGTCCGCGGGCTTGTTCCCACCGACGACGAATTGCGTTTCGGACAAGGTTGTCTAGCTGAGCCATCAAGACCTGCTTGAACAAAGGCTTCGCGGGCATGATTGTGTAGTGCGTTGCCTGCAGGCGTTGATTGAACGAGTCCTTCTTGACCTTGAGGTCAGGAGGAATATCGGTGCCGTCGGGAATCAGAAAGTCACCGTCCGCCCGCTTCAGCACGTTGGGGCGATCAAACACCGAGGTTCCACCCGTATCAGGGTCGTACATCCCGGTCTCGCGATTCGAAACGATGTCAGGTGGGCGACTGGCTGCTGCTGCGGAACCTACGGCCTCAAAGGTAGGGTGCAAGATCGGAGCAATCCGCTCCGCCTCTGCGAGGTCGGCGTCTGGCGTCAGGTAGCAAGTGACGTCCGATGCGTAGTTGGATTTGAAGATCGCCCGGTAGAGCGGAACGCTTGTTTTCTCGAAGTCATAGGCCATAAACAGTTACCTCAAGGTCTACATCTGCGCATATTGACGACGCCACTCAGTTGGCGAAGTGTGCACGATATGAGGCAATCCATGGCCGACTTCTGGTCCCCCTGCCAGCAGTCGTATTGAACTGGATGGCTCCAGACCCTAGCGCCGCATCTCAAAACTCGCCTCCCCATGCGCATCGATGCCCAGGTAAGTCCAGCCGGTGGCGCGGTAGAAGGCCTCGGCGCGGGTGCCGGGTGCGGTGCCCAGGTTCAGGCGTTCCAGGCCTTGGCTGAACAGCCAGGCGACCATCTCGGTTTGCAAGCGGCGGCCGAAGCCGCGGCCTTCGTGGGCGGGGTCCACGAACAGGGCCCAGATATTGCCGGTCTGGGCATTGCCCACGGCAAAGGCCAGAACTTCGCCGCCCTCCTTGTCTTCAATCACCCAGCCGCGGCCGGTTTCTTCGATGGCGGGGATGTAATGCTCTTCGCGGATCACATCGCTGGTGAGCGGGTTCTCGCGCACGGCGCGGCGCACGCGGTGCATGCCGGGGATGTCGGCACGCGTGGCCTGGCGCAGCAGCGCTGGTGCTGGGTGGAGGGTGTTCATGGCGGCAGTATCGTGGCATGAAGCGAGGGTTTGTTCATGCGGCGGGCCGGTCCAACAGCCACCTACACTGGCCGCATGAACAGCTGGCTCTGGATCAAATACCTGCTCACCGCCGCCGTGGTGGTGGTGGTGTCGGAGTTTGCGCGGCGCAATGACAAGCTGGGCGGGCTGGTCGCCGCCCTGCCCTTGATCACGGTGCTGAGCCTGGTATGGCTGCAGCTGGAGCAGCAGCCGGTCGAGAAGATCGCCAATCATGCGCGCTACACCTTCTGGTATGTGTTGCCGACCCTGCCCATGTTTCTGGTCTTTCCCTGGCTGCTGGCCCGCTGGGGCTTCTGGCCGGCCCTGGGCTGCAGCCTGGTGCTGACGCTGGCCCTGTTCGCGGCGTTTGCCTGGTGCATGGCCCGCCTGGGCGTGGTTGATCTGCTGTGAGTTCTGGCGCCTCGCCGGCCCTGGTTTAAGCTGGCTCTTCTCTTCTTTTCTCTCGGTGTTCTGGAGCGCGGTGATCCCCATGTTTGGCACGCAAGACCTGACCCTGTTCATCATTTCGGGCCTGCTGCTCAATATCGCGCCCGGGCCGGATTCCCTGCTCATCATGGCCCGCAGCGCCAGCCAGGGCTTTCGGGCCGGTTCGGCCGCGGCGCTGGGCGTGGGCAGTGGCACTTTGGTGCATGTGCTGGCGGCAGCGCTGGGCCTGTCGGCGCTGATGGCGGCGTCGAGCTGGGCCTTCGGCCTGGTCAAGCTGCTGGGTGCCGCCTATCTGGTCTATATCGGGCTGAACCTGCTGCTCCGCCGCGCCGCGGCCGAGGGCCCCCGCGAAGCCGCCGCGACGCTGCCGCGGCAAAGCCTGCGCAGCATCTATCTGCAGGGCCTGCTGACCAATGTGCTCAACCCCAAGGTGGCCTTGTTCTTCCTGGCCTTTGTGCCCCAGTTCATTGCGGCCGATGCGCCGAGCAAGCCGCTGGCCTTTGTCTTTCTCGGCCTGGTCTTCAATCTCAACGGCATGCTCTGGTGTCATTTCCTGGCCTGGAGCACGGCGCAGGCCAGCCGCCGCATCACGGCCAGCCCGCGCGTGGTGAGCTGGCTGAACCGCGCGATCGGTGCCGTGTTCCTGGGTTTTGGCCTGCGCCTGGCGCTGGCCCAGCGCTGAGGATGGGTGCCGCATGAGCCTCAAGCGCTTCAAACCCAAGCACTGGCTGCTGGGCGCGCTGGCCCTGGCTGGCCTGGCCTTGTATGCCAGCCCCTACCTGGCCTTGATGCAGATCCGTGAGGCCGCACGCGAGCGCGATGGCGCGGGGCTGGCGGCCTGGGTCGACTTTCCCAGCCTGCGCGCCAGCGTCAAGCAAGGGGTGCACGAGCGCCTGCTCGCCTCCGCCAGCGATCGCACGCAGCCGCCCAGCCCAGCCCGGGCCATGGGCGCAGCCGTGGCGGGCGCCCTGCTCGGCCCCATAGTCGAGGCCTTGATCACGCCGGCCAGTCTGGCGCGCTTGGTGCAAGGCGTGCCACCGGCCAGCGCGGCACTGCCGCAGCCTCCAGCAGAGGGCTCAAGCGCCCGCCCGCGCGTGGAAACGCGCATGGGCTACGAGCACCCGCAGCGCTTTGTCTTCAGCATCCGCCAGGCCGGCGAAGACGAAGACCCGGTCGAGCTGGTGCTGCACCGCCAAGGCCTGTTCCGCTGGCAGATTGCGGAGTTGCGCCTGCCCTAGTTTTCAATCGGAGCGGCATGGGCATGGACACCGTACCTCCCTGCCGTCAGCCTGCAGGCAACACCCCGATGGGTGATGGCCGTCTTCGAGAGGGCCGACGCACAATGCCGCTGCGCAGTCTTTGCCGGGCTGCCAACCCAGCCCTCGCCCCATTCCTCAGCCGTGGCCAGCCGTGTCGCGGGCGACGCGAGACCGAATCCATCGAATCCAAGACCGAGCGTTCATGAATGTCGACCCGATCAAGCTGAGCGCCCTGTTCTTGGGCTTTGTTGTGGTTCTGATCCTGATCCGGCTCTACCTGCGCTGGGTGTTCACCGCCTTTCGGCCGGAGCCCGGCGAACTGGCTGGCACCTGGAAGTTTCGGACGGTGGTGTTTGTCGCGCTGGCCTTTGCGGTGCCGCTGTGGCCGCTCACCTTCCCCTTGTTCCTGGGCCTTGGGCGGTCGTCCTATTTGGCCGGGGCATCTGGCGGGCGCTGAGCCGGGCTCGGCTCACACCTCCATGCGCTCCGGCGCCAGGTACTGCTGGCGGTAGGTCTCGAAGGGCAGGCTGTCGGCCTGCTCGATGCGCGTCTGTTCGGCCAGGGATTCGGCCGCTTGCGCGGCGAAGCGCTGGGCCAGTTCGGCGCTGTAGGGCAGGTCCAGCAGCTGGGCACGGGTGGCCTCGGACTGCTGGCGGATGAAGCCGATGTAGGAGTCATCGAAGCTGCGCGCCATGGCCGCGAGCACGCGGGCCGAGGGGGTGCTGTCGGGTTCGGCCAGGGTGCGGCGGGCGGCGGCCAGGGCGTCGCGGTAGTCGTGGCCGCCATGGGCGGCGTCGAGCGCGGCGGCCATGGGCGCGCAGCCGTCCAGCAGCTCGGTGCCCCAATCCTGCAGCGTGCGGCTGCCGCCGTCCGGGGTTTGCAGGCGCAGGCCCGGCTCGCGGCCGCGTGCGGCCACCAGGTGCTGGTTCTGGCCCAGGGCGCGGATCTCTTCGGGCGTGTCCGGCGGGCTGTCGCTCAGCAGGCAGTGCAGCAGGAAGACGTCCAGGAAGCGCACGGTCGGGGCGGCGATGCCCACCGGCACAAAGGGATCGAGGTCCATGCAGCGCACCTCCACATACTCGACGCCGCGCTCGCGCAGCGCATGCAGGGGGCGCTCGCCCGAGCGGATCACGCGCTTGGGGCGGATGGTGCCGTAGAACTCGTTTTCGATCTGCAGCAGGCTGGTGCTGAGCTGGTTGTAGTCGCCGCCGGGGTTCTGCACGCCGATGGCCTCATAGGCCGGATAGGGCCGGGTCAGCGCGTCCTGCAGCGAGGCGGCATAGCTCTCCAGGCTGTTGTAGCTGACCGCCAGCGAAGCCTGCGCGTCGCTCTGGTAGCCCAGGCGGCCCATGCGCAGCGAGGTGCCATGCGGCATGTAGAGCGAGCCACCGCCCAGCGACTGCAGCTCATGCTGGCGCCCCTGCACAAAGCTGGAGCACAGGGCTGGGGAGGCGCCGAAGAGATACAGCAGCAAGAAAGAGTGGCGGCGGAAATTGCGGATCAGGGCGAAGTACTGCTCGCTGCTGACGCCGGGCAGGGACCAGTTGTAGTGGATGCCCGAAATCGTCTGCATGCGCCGGCCGTAGCGCTGGCCTAGGCCCATGCGATAGACGCTCTTGCTGCGGCCGACATTGGAGTGGCCATAACGGCCCAGGGGGATGGTCTCGTCGGTGGGCAGGCCGCAGGGCATGGAGCCGACCCAGAGCCGCTCCTCCTCGCTGCTTTGGCCGCAGCAGCTCATCTCGTGCAGGGTCTGGTAGACGGCCTGGTGCACCTCGGTCAGCTCCTGCAGGCAAGACTCGACCCCGGCGTGCACGCCGGTGATCAGCTCGACCTGGGATTCGCTGAAATCGGTGGTGATGTGCGGGTGCGTCAGGGCCGAGCCCAGGGCCGCCGGGTGGGGGGTGAGTGCCAGCTGGCCGTTCGGGCGGGCGCGCAGGCTTTCCTTCTCGATGCCGCGGCGTATGCCCAACAAGTCAGCCGCGCTCAGTTGCTCCAGACGCTTGTTGGTTTGGCTGTTCATGCTGTGTGTCCCCGATCACCCTCTGTGCAATCGCGCACGGTAACAGAGCGAGCTGAAACTTGTCTTGTCCGGGGACATGTGTCTTTTGTGCTATGCCCACCGCGCTGGGCTTGGCACCTCGGGGACAGGCCGGGAGGCCGGCCCTGGGGGACACTGGCAGCTTCGCCACCTGCCGCGTCTGGATGTCCGATGCATTTCGATCACAGCCCCAAGGTTCTGGCCCTGCAAAGCCGTTTGCAGGACTTTTTCGAGCGCCACATCGAGCCGCGCGAGCGCGAGTTCTTTGCCGAGATCGAGGCCAACCGGCGCGCCGGCAATGCCTGGCAGCCCATCCGCCTGGTGGAGTCGCTCAAGGCCGAGGCGCGCGCCGCCGGGCTGTGGAATCTGTTCCTGCCGCGCTCCAGCCGCGCGCCCGAAGGCCTGAGCAATCTGGAATACGCGCCCCTGTGCGAAATCATGGGCCGGGTGTCCTGGGCGGCCGAGGTCTTCAATTGCTCGGCGCCCGACACCGGCAATATGGAAACCCTGGAGCGCTACGGCAGTGAGGCCCAGAAGGCGCGCTGGCTGGAGCCCCTGCTGCGCGGCGAGATCCGCTCGGCCTTTTTGATGACCGAGCCCGAGGTGGCCTCCAGCGACGCCACCAACATCGAATGCCGCATCGAGCGCGAGGGCGACCACTACCGCATCAATGGCCGCAAATGGTGGTCTTCGGGTGCCGGGGATCCGCGCTGCGCGGTCTACATCGTCATGGGCAAGACCGACCCCGCGGCCGAGCGCCATGCCCAGCAATCGATGATTCTGGTGCCGGCTTACACCCCCGGCGTCACGGTCAAGCGCCCGCTCAGCGTGTTCGGCTACGACGATGCGCCGCATGGCCATATGGAAATCGAGCTTCGCGATGTGCGCGTGCCGCTGGACCACATCCTGCTCGGCGAAGGCCGCGGCTTCGAGATCGCCCAGGGCCGCCTCGGCCCCGGCCGCATCCACCACTGCATGCGCAGCATCGGCGCGGCCGAGCGGGCGCTGGCGCTGATGTGCCAGCGCGCTGCCCAGCGCGTGGCCTTTGGCAAGACCCTGGCCCAGCAGACCGTCACGCAGGAGCGCATTGCCGAGGCCCGCTGCCGCATCGAACAGGCGCGGCTGCTGACCCTCAAGGCCGCCTACATGATGGACACCGTGGGCAACAAGGGCGCCAAGGCCGAGATCGCCATGATCAAGATCGTCGCTCCGAACATGGCCTTGCAGGTGATCGACTGGGCCATGCAGGTGTTCGGCGGCATGGGCGTCAGCGAGGACACGCCCCTGGCCATGATGTGGGCCCACCAGCGCACCTTGCGCCTGGCCGATGGCCCGGACGAGGTGCACCGCAACGCCCTGGCCAAGCTGGAGCTGGCGCGCTACCTCCAGCCCCAGTCGCCCGCGCCCGACATGCCGGTGACGCGCGGCTGCTGAGCCCGGGTTGGGGCCGCGGCCCC
>Ga0187844_10002160_pt1 | contig 14201 bp, 18 predicted proteins | sample SpaLakP09_SKY_50_FD_134517 | JGI IMG/M metagenome (GOLD analysis project Ga0187844, IMG submission 134517) | Oligotrophic lake water microbial communities from Sparkling Lake, Wisconsin, USA - SP09_SKY_50 | ecosystem: Environmental > Aquatic > Freshwater > Lake | place: USA: Sparkling Lake...
CCGATGCGCTGCCAGGGAAGACCCAGCACCAGGGCGTCGAACTGCGCATGCGTCATGGTCAGCGTCCCGGCCACATCCCTGGGCCAGACGAACTTGCCCTGATTCAGCCGGCGTGCCGCCAGCCACACGCCGATGCCGTCGTGCACAAGCACCTTTAGGCGGTTCGCGCGGCGATTGGCGAACAGGTATGCATGGTGCGGCCGGGCCGAACCGAAGACATTGACCACCCGCGTCAGCGCCGACTCCGTGCCGGCACGCAGGTCCATCGGCTCGACGCACAGCCACACCGCATCGACGCGAATCACCGCAGCAACTCGCGGGTCCAGGCCGCAAAGTCGGCGCTGGCGGATGCCGGCCAGATGACCTTCATGGTCACTGCACCGCGGCGCAGTTCGACTTCGATGTCGCGCTCGGCAGCCGGCTGCACGGCGGAGGGTTCAATCTGTACTGGCACGAACTCTTGCTGCCGGCCGACCACGACGGCCCCGGCTTCGCGAGCAGACTTGCGCCAGCCGTGGACGACGTTGGTGTTGATGCCGTGGGACATGGCAACCCGGGCCACCGATGCCCCGGGCAAATCGCACTCGGCCATCACCTGAGCCTTGAAGTCCCGGCTATATCGCCGCCTGCTTGTCGTCTTCTCGCTTGTCATCGCGTCCACCTATTCCTAGATGGACAGGATCGTTATCGATGCCTCGGAGAACTTCAAGATGGGTTCGCCGCGCGCTTACTGCGGTGCGGCATCTTCATGAGATCGGGGTTCTCGAGCTGCCGAGGAGAAAGGTAGGGGGCAACGCCATCGGATTCAGCGGCGCAGGATATGAGGGGTGGGAAGAGGCCCCCGCAGAGACGGTCAGCATCAGTCAGGCACGAATGATCGACCGAACGACCGCAATCCTGACCCTTGATGATGGGCGGCAGCTCCATGTGGACCTCACGGGCACCGGGGAACAGTCAGACCAGTATGGTGGCCGAGCAGTCGTCACAGTTGACCTGTCCGACCCCGCGCTGGCCAGCATGAGCATTGAGGAGATTCGAGCGAGGCTGCGGCTCATGCCGCCACTCCGGGGCGCTTGGGCAGGAGGCTAGATCGTCAGCTGCAAGAAGCGGATGGGAATGGGTGGACCGGTCTCGCGAATCGGCACATAGGCAAGGGGCCGCTCCATATCTCGCTCTTCTCCCGACGTCCAGGCCAAGATGGTGGGACGCAGCATCAATACCGGCGGCATGTCGGCGGCGTTGCACCGATCCTTGAGGGGCCGATTCAACGCCGAGCGCTCGTCGTCGCAAAAACTTCTGGCAGACAAAATCCAGCACGTCCGGCGATGGCGCGGTCTCGCCGAAGGAATCGCCAGCATCATCGTGCTCGTCCAATGTCTCGTCGTGGTGGTGCTGAAGTCAAACCGGGGGCGCGTGACCGCCATGAGGCTCACCGAGAGCACAGGCGTTGGCGATGCCAGCTACCAGTGCGAATATCCAAACGAACAGCATCGCGGCGGCAAGACGCTGCTTGGATGATGGTCGAAGAATCATGGCCAAGGAGGTGCTCGCTGCTCAGACTGTTGAGTCGATGATTGGACGCTGCGCCGTCGGCGCACGCCGCGCCTTGATCCCCATCAATCAACCGAGTTGTTCTTTGGCTCCATGCCCACGACGAGTTGTCACCTTCGCCGACGTCGCCGCGGAAGTCGGCATCCTGCCTTGCGCCCGCGTGTCCGGACTTGTTCCTGACACGTCCGCCGACCATCGACGAGGGTCATGTCGGAGCAGGTCGGTCGCGAGCAAATGACAAAACCGTAATGTTTGAGACGGCATTCTGTCGAGCCGCGATTCCTACATTCACCTCCATGGCGCAACCAGTGCCTGGCAGAAAGGCAAAACCGATCTGCTGTCATTTAACTGTAGGAGTTCTTCATGTTCCGCTTCAATGTCCTCGCCTCTGTCCTGCTGGCCGCAACGCTTACAGCACCAGCGTTTGCTTCCAATGGCTTCACATCGTCCAACAACGACTCGGGTGGCAGTTATCACGCCATGCCAGGCGGCAAGACCCGTGACGAGGTCAAGGCGGAACTGGCCGCGGCCATCAAGGATGGTTCGCTGGCCAAGATGAACAGCGAGGCCGGATACGCCCCCGAATTCGAAACGCGCAAGGCGTCGCCGATCACTCGAGCACAAGTGCTGAGCGAACTACAGCGCGCTCGCGACGATGGCTCGCTCGCCAAAATGAGCCGCAACTATTCGTTCACGCCTGACTATTCGACGACGGCGCGCGGCACCTTGAGCCGTGATCAAGTCTTGAGCGAGTTGGAGCAGGCGCGAAGCGATGGCAGCCTGCAATGCTTGAACAGCAACAACGCTCGCAACTGCTGATCGCTACTTGCCGTACACTTTGCCGATGAGCAAATTTTTGCGTATCGCGTTGGCATGGCTGCTTGCCGTTGCACTGCCCGTTCAAGGGTACGCTGCGCAAGCCATGCTGCTATGCGGTCCCGCTCATCATCAAAGCGCGGCTGTGCACGATCATGCGTCCCATGATCATGCCGGTGCTTCTGAGAACCTGACCGATTCTGGATTGCCACACGGCGATGCCACGGGCCCACTAAATTCTTCGCTCGATCATCACGCCAAGACAGTCAAATCGGGCCATGGCGGCAAATGCAGCGCTTGCTCCTCAAGCTGCAGCACGGCGGCAATCACCACTGCCGTACTTGCCATTGAAATCATTCCGCAGCACCTACCGGTGGTGTCAATGATCCCGACCGGCAACGCTGTTGACACCGTCGGCGGCCTTGATCGCCCCCCGCGATCCTTCATCGCCTGACCTGTGGCGGCGCAGCCAAAGCGCCGAGCCACAGCCAAAAAACCGTTCTCTGAACCCGTGCCTGAACGCACGGAGCTTTGGTGGACGCCGTTCGTGTTTGATCGCGAGAAATCTATGCAATTCATTCCCAAGGGAGTGGCGCTCATCGCAGCGTCCGCAGCCCTGGCGCTGCCTGTATTTGCCCAAAATTCGGCGCCCACCGCCCAATCATCTGCACCGTCGTCCAAGCGTGTCGATGCGGCTGATCCCAAGGCTGCCGTGCCGCCGCTCGTCTACAGCTCGGTGCTGCAAGGCTATCGCCCCAATGTCGAAGTAGAGGTGGGTTCCTGGAAGGACGCCAACGACAACGTCGGCCGCATTGGCGGCTGGCGCGTATACGCCAAGGAAGCTCGTCAACCGGATGCCGTGCCGCCTGCTGCTGGCGCCGCTTCGACCCCAGCCCGCCCCGATGTGAAGCCGATGCCGGCCGACCATGCTGGTCACAAGATGAACTGAGGAGATCGCATGACAACAACAACTTTCGAATGTCGGCGACCGGGCGCGCTGCGGCTGCGCACCCTTGGCTTGGCAACACTGCCGCTCGTTCTCGCCGGCTGCGCCAGCTTGAGCGGGGACGGCGGCTTCAAACCGGTTCAGCAAGCCGCCGAACAGCATTTGGGCAAGACTGTCCAGTTGGTCAAGTCTGAGGCCGATCAGGATGCTGTTGGCGTTCGTGTCAACGAGTTGCTGTCCCAGCCCCTGAGTGCCGATGCCGCCGTGCAGATCGCGTTGCTGAACAACCGGGGGCTGCAGGCCAGCTTTCAGGAGCTCGGCATTGCCGAGGCCGAACTGGTCCAGACCAGTAGGCTGCCAAATCCGGGGTTCTCGATCGCGAAGCTTCGACGCGGTGATGAACGTGAGATCGAGCGCTCGTTCTCCTTTGACTTGGGGCATCTCATCGCCCTGCCCTTGACCCGGCAGATGGAAACAAGGCGCTTCGCAGCCGTTCAGCGCGCTGTGTCCCTGGAAATGCTGTCGCTGGCTGCCGAATCGCGGAAAGCGTTCTACGTTGCCGTGGCCGCAGAACAGACTGCACGCTATATGCGTGATGTGCGCGGCACCGCAGACGCGGGTGCCGAACTCGCCAAGCGGTTGGCACAGGCAGGCAACTGGACCAAGCTGCAGCAGGCGCGCGAGCATGGTTTTTTCTCGGAGGCCGTGCTCAACGCCGCACGAGCAGAAGTAGCGCGAATCTCAACGCGCGAGCGTCTGACCCGGCTGCTGGGCCTGTGGGGGCAGCAAACCAATTTCACCTTGCCGGATCGGCTGCCAGATCTGCCGAAAGAGCCGCAGGATCGGCCAGATGTCGAGCAGCAGGCCATTGCCCAGCGCCTGGACATTCAAGCAGCGAAACAGCAGACGGAGGCGATGGCCAAGAGCCTTGGGCTCAGCAAGATCACTCGGTTTGTGAACGTGCTGGATTTCAGCTATCGGCGCAACGGCTCCAACGAGTTGCCGCGCCAGACGGGCTACGAGGTCAGCTTCGAGATTCCGATTTTCGATTGGGGAGATGCAAGGGTCGCCAAGGCCGAGGCCATCTACATGCAGAGCGTCCAGCGTGCGGCACAAGTCGCCGTCGAAGCACGCTCCGAGGTCCGCGAAGCCTATCTCGGCTACCGCTCGTCCTATGACATCGCCAGGCACTATCGCGACGACGTCGCGCCCACCGCCAAGCGCATTTCTGATGAGAACGTGCTTCGCTACAACGGCATGTTCATCAGCGTGTTCGAGTTGCTGGCCGATGCCCGCTCGCAGATCAGCGCGGTCAACGCCTCCATCGAGGCCTTGCGCGACTTCTGGGTTGCACAAGCAGATCTCGACATGGCGCTGATCGGCAAGCCCAGCTTGTCCGGCGGTACCGCGCCCACAACGGCAACCGGCAGCGCCGGCCCCGCCCACTGATTCAGGAGCGAGTAAAAATGGTATCTCGACGTAGTTTCTTCCAAGGTGCAGGCGCCCTGACCGCGGCCGTGTCGGCCGCAGCCGTCAGCCGCGTGGCGATGGCCGCACTGCCCGAGCCGGTCATGCAGTCCAAACCGGACACCATGCCGCCACTGGTGCCGAACAGCGGCCGCCACTACAACCCGGTCGTCACTTTGAACGGTTGGACCTTGCCCTGGCGCATGAACCAGGGCGTCAAGGAATTTCACTTGGTGGCCGAGCCGGTGGTGCGCGAGCTAGCACCTGGCATGAACGCTCATCTGTGGGGCTACAACGGCCAATCGCCCGGGCCGACCATCGAAGTGGTGGAAGGTGACCGCGTGCGCATCTTCGTCACCAACAAGCTGCCGGAGCACACGAGCATCCACTGGCACGGACAGCGCCTGCCCAATGGCATGGATGGGGTTGCCGGGCTGAACCAGCCCAGCATCAAGCCCGGCAAGACCTTCGTTTATGAGTTTGTCGCGCGCCGCCCGGCACCTTCATGTACCACCCGCATGCCGACGAAATGACGCAGATGGCGATGGGCATGATGGGCCTGTGGATCACGCACCCGAAAGCCAAACATCCGCTGATCGACGAAGTTGACCGCGACTTCTGCTTCCTGCTGAATGCTTTCGACATCGATCCCGGCGCGGCAACGCCCAAGATCATGACGATGTTGGACTTCAATCTGTGGTGCTGGAACAGCCGCATGTTCCCCGGCATCGACACCTTGAACGTACGCAAAGGCGACAAGGTGCGCATCCGCGTCGGCAACCTGACGATGACCAATCACCCGATCCATTTGCACGGCCACGAGTTCATGGTCACCGGCACCGATGGCGGCCCGACCTCAAAGACCAGCCGTTGGCCCGAGGTGACGACCGACATTGCCGTGGGCCAGATGCGTCAGGTCGATTTCCTGGCCGACGAGGAAGGCGACTGGGCCTTCCACTGCCACAAAAGCCATCACACGATGAATGCGATGGGCCACGACGTGCCGACGATGATCGGCATCGACCACCGCCAGATCGCCAAACAGATCACCAAGCTGGTGCCCGACTACATGGTCATGGGCGAGCGCGGCATGGCCGACATGGGCGAGATGGAAATGCCGCTGCCGGACAACACCGTGCCAATGATGACCGGCAAGGGTCCGTTCGGTGGCGTTGAGATGGGCGGCATGTTCTCGATCCTGAAAGTGCGCAAGGACCAGAAGCCGGGCGACTACAGCGACCCGGGTTGGTACAAGCATCCGAAAGGCGAGGTCGCCTTCGAGTGGACGGGCGCGCTGCCCGAGCCCGCCCGCTTTGCGGCCGAAGGCGGCCAGTCGATGCCGCGCCAGCAGCCCTCGGCCAAGACCACTGAGGTCACCGTTCGCAAGCCCACAGGTCACTCTGGCCACTGATTTCCTCAAGTACACCAATCCGACCGCTTCGGCGTTACATCGAAAAGGACCTCCAATGAAGACCCAACACACACGCACCGCAGGCATCGCAATCGCTGCTCTCTCAATGGCTTTGATGTCGTCCACGGTGCTTGCCAGCGGCAAACACGCCGGCGGCCATGGCCACGACGATGAAGCCATTGGCAAGCCCGGCGTCGCAGCCAAGGCCAGCCGAACGGTGCAAATCGACATGACCGATGCGATGCGGTTTTCGCCCTCCAGCCTGAACGTCAAGCAAGGCGAGACCGTCCGCTTCGTCGTGAAGAACTCCGGCAAGGTGAAACATGAGATGGTGGTGGGCACCGAGAAGGAGCTGAAGGAGCACTACGAGGTGATGAAGAAGAACCCCGAGATGGAGCATGCAGACGAGAACATGGTGACGGTCGCGCCCGGCAAGACCGGGGAGATCGTTTGGCAGTTCACCAAGGCAGGCAAGATCGACTTTGCCTGCCTGCAGCCCGGCCACTACGACGCCGGCATGAAGGGCGCAGTCAATGTGGCCGGCGCCAGCGGCGTGGCCGCCAAGAAGGCAGACGGCCATGGCGACCACAAGCATTGAGCGGCTGAGGGCGCCGATGCGCCGCCGCAGTGTTCTTGCCGGAGCGGTGGGATTGCTGCTGGCGCCGGCCACCCTGCTCGCCAAGACCGACCCGCCTACAAAGCCCGGCCCGCTGGTGCAGGTTTGGAAGGCCCCGAGCTGCGGTTGCTGCAAGGCCTGGATCAAGCATCTGGAGGCCCACGGCTTTCGGACGCAGGTTCAGGATACGGGCAATGACGATGTGCGACTGCGGCTTGGCGTCGATGTGCAGTACGGCTCGTGCCATACGGCCTTGGCCGGAGGCTATGCCATCGAGGGCCACGTGCCGGCGCGCGAGATCTACCGGCTGCTCAAGGAACGCCCCCCAGCTATTGGCCTGGCCGTGCCTGCCATGCCTGTGGGTTCGCCCGGCATGGACGGGCCGAGCTACGAGGGGCGGATGGATCCCTATGACGTGCTATTGCTGGCTAAGGGTGGCGGCTCACGTGTGTTTCAAACCTACCGTTAAAGGAAACTGAGATGAAACTGATCAAGAACCTGACTCTCGCAAAGTTGATTGCAACCCTGACCATGGCTACCGGCCTTGCCGGAACTGCCTTGGCACAGACGGCACCCGCAGCCAAGGCTGCAACGCCGGCAGCAGCACCAGCGACTGCGGCCGACATGACCGACGGAGAAATCAAGAAGGTCGACAAATCCACCAAGAAGATCACCATCAAACACGGCGAGATCAAGAACCTGGACATGCCGGGCATGACGATGGTGTTCCAGGTCAAGGATCCGGCCATGCTGGACATGGTCAAGGCGGGCGACAAGGTGAAGTTCAAGGTCGAAAAAGCTGATGGCGCCATCGTCGTCACCGAGATGCAAGTCGCGAGGTGACGGTGGCATAGCGACACCGGGCCACCAGTCCATACTGTGGCCCGGTGTGCGGAATGACGGCGGTCACCGAGTCACCTCAGTTGCTTCATCCATTTCCGGTCTGGCTATCGGGCTGAGCCCGCCTCCGTGATCATCAACGCATTGCGCTTGCGCAAAACCTCCTGATATGAAAACCATTTCTCACACGATTCTCCTGATCTCGATGCTTTTGGGCGCCGCCAGCGCCCGTGCCGAGCTGATCGACATCCAATGGGATGCCCACGGCCGCTTCGAGAAAACGACGACCGTCGAGCCCGGCAAGTTCGCCGAGATCTGCAGCGAGCTGACGAAGGGCCAGTCGATCGCCTGGGCCTTCAAGGCTGAGACCCCCATGAACTTCAACATTCACTACCACGAGGGCAAGAAGGTGGAGTTCCCGGCCAAGGTTGATGGAGCGCTTGCCGCCGAGGGCAAGCTGGCAGTGCCGGTCGATCAGCACTATTGCTGGATGTGGGCCAACAAGACCGACAAGACGGGCCAGTTAACGTTGACCGTACAGAAATAGTAGCGACCGCCCCTGCCGAACGCTGGTTCTGAGGCCGCTGTTGCAGCGACGCTGAGCCAGCTGCGCCCAAGGCATGTGACTGCCGGCAAAACGGTCCGGCGAGACCGGTTCAAGGCTGCGGTCGGTGGTGCGTCAGCAAGTAGCGCAGGTAGTGGCTCTCCTTGGCCAGTTTGTCGCGCGCCACGCGGTGCCCATGCAACAGCCCTTCGCGCTCGGCGACGGCGAGTTCAGCCATGAAGTGTTTCAGAGCGAAGGCTTGATTGAGCAATTGCTGATCTCTGGTTCGAATCGCGTAGTCGCGCGCCCGTTCATGCAGCCCCGCAAACAACACCTTGGCCTGGCCGAAACGTTCCATGTCCAAGCCCTGCAATGCAGCCTCAGCGCGCTCCAATCCGTCGAGGATGGCGGCCACCAGGGTCACACGCAGGTCTTCGTCCAGCGCCCCTTCGTCGGGCGGCCGCAGTCTGACCATGCGGCTGATCCTGCCACCTACCTGCGGATCATCAAAGACCAAACGGACGCCGACCTCCATCCGTTCCACGCTGCCAAGGCCGGACCGCTGAAGCTCTGCCAGAAGGAGCCCGCTTTCCGTCGCGCGCAGATCGCCAATGGCAAACTTGTAGGCGCGGATCGGTTGATCGAGCAGTTGCCCATAAACCTTGCCAATTGCACCACCGCTGAGGCTCAATTCGATAGTCATGTTCTGCGCGACTGGCGGCAGCAGGCCATGCAACTCATCCTTGAATGCGGACGGAATCTGCTCTGCCGTCTTGACGTAGGTATAGCGTCCGCCTCCGGCGACGGCGATGGCCGTGAGCACCGCTTCGTTGAATTCGGCACCAACGCCCATCGTGGACACGCCAACCTCTTGAGATCGCGCCTGTTCCGCGATCTGGCGCAATTTCGCCGCGCTCGTTTCACCGCGGTTTGCCAAGCCGTCCGTCAACAGGAGAACCTGCCTGACATGGCCTGGCGAGCCGATGTCGCCGACCTGTGCAATGCCTTCCAGCAGGCCGGCGCTGAGGTTGGTCGCCCCCGCCGGCGTGATCTCGTCAAGCCGATGAAGGAGGAAGGGTTTGTTCACGACGCGTCCAGCCGCCGAAAGAACCGTCGCCTGATCGCCGAAGGCAACGATCGACAGCACGTCTTCATCGGTCAGGTTGTCGATGACCCAGCGCGCGGCGGCGAGCGTGTATTGGAGCTTGCGGTCCTCGGCCATCGATCTGGACCGGTCAATGACCAGCGCAATGTTCAGGCGCGGCCGTTCGAAGGGCGCCTTGGCCGTCGCTGCGTAGTCGATCCGCACCAACACCCGCCGCGAGCCGGACATGCCCCCGCCCACCCGGCTCAACCGGGCGCGCAAGGCGATCGGTCCATCCATGGCGACCTGAACCGCCTCAGAGGGCGCAGCCGTCGCTTCGATGCTCGTACCGCCACGCGCATCGGCGGCACCGCGCATGTCTTCGATGACGGAAACCGCAGCAGGTCGGAAGTCGGCTATGGGCGCAGATGGGGCTCGGGCCAGGCCAAGGGGGCCTACGGCGCAACCCCCGACTGCCATCAAGAGGACAAGACCGACTGAGCTGACCACAAGGTTGGCCATCATGGTGACTCCGCCTGCGCCACCCGGTGCAACGGCGGCCCACTGACCACTGCTGAAACCGGCCGGTCGGCGCCGACGTGACTGCTCCCGGGCAAGCTTTCCGGCGCCTCCAGACTGGACAGCAATTGCTCACGAATCAAGCGCCGATCTGAGTCACCGGCAGAGGTCAATTGCTTGGAGATGTGCTCGCCAGACCATGTGACAACGCCTCCAGCGCCGTATATCCACGGGGGCGTCGAGCTGCTGGCCGGGACATCCGAAGAGGGAACGCCTCGATTGTCGAAGTAGGGGTAGTAGCCGTTGCAGCGGCTGGGATCGTTGTCGGGGGCATAGCGATTGCAATAAACCCAGTCGCGCTGCCATGGATACCCAACGCCGAAGCCGATGAATCGGTGGCCATGGCCATGGTGGGCGCCATGGCCGCCGAAGTGCCCGCCGCCGTGACGACTGCCGCCATGCCCGCCGCCATGCCCGCCGCCATGTCCTCCACCGCTGGCCATCGCCGTACCGAAGGAGAGCAGCAACACTGCTGCAAAGCACCGCATCGTCGCCCGTGCACGATGGCCGGCCCAAGAAGAAGTGAGGGAAGCATTCATGGCTACCACCTCCGATTCATTCGATCTCGGCACGAACACACGGTTCCGTCGCCAACGGGAGGCGCCGCGCCGTGCTCTCAAGCGCCGTCACGGGCAGCAGGCGTTCACCTTGGTGAGCGCCTCAGGCTTGGCCAAGCGACGACCTGCATTTCACTGGGCATTGCTCTTCGCATGGGCTTCTTCGCAGGCTTTCAACTCTGCCGCGAAGCTCGCCTTGCGCTGTTCGTTCAGATACGGCGTCGTTGCCGCGCGTGGTCCATGATCAAGAGGCAGCACGAGCTGCTTTGCGGCGCACTTCTCGTTGGCGGTGAGCTTCTCCATTTGGGCGACCTGCGTACGATGATTCTTGCGCGCCTGCTCAATGGCCTGCCAGTCGGGACCCGCGAATGCGGATGGCATTGCACCGAACACGAGTACGCCCATGACGATGGGAAGCAATTTCTTCATGACGATCTCCTGATGCACGATTGCGAACAGGCCACAACGCTCGTTGACACTGGTCCGGTCAACTGCCGCCTATCGAGATGGGTGGCCCACAGATTTGTCAGAAGCCGCGGTTGGTGTTCATGCGACGCAGCGAACCATCCTCGCGGGCGCGCTGCAACTCCAGCAGCACCTCTGCACGCGTCCGCCTGCCGGCGGCCGGGGCCTCGAAGGTGATCAGGCCTTCACCCTTGGCCACTTGCTCCTTGGCGTTCTCCGGCCGATTCAGCGCGGTGCGCGTCGGCGTTTCAAGTTCGGGCGAGTACGAGCGATTGCGGTTCATTTTGGCCATGGTGCCATCCTTGATGGCCGCCGCGAGTTCGGCCTTGACCTCGGCGCGGGTCTTGCCCCCAGGCATGGCGTGATAGGAACCGCCGCTTTCGTTGTTCGATGCGGTGAACCCATTGTTGGCAAATGCTGGCACGGCAAACGCGCTGATTGCGATGGCGACGGCGAAAGTGTGAGTGCGCGACATGATGAAACTCCTTATGCGTTGAACCGGGACGGCGAGCCCTTGAGACTTGCCGCCAAGACGCAGTGGATGCGTCATGATTTGCACTTTAGAAATCACGTCTCGACAGCCGTCGGTCCACCAGATTACGTATTTGTCATTTGAAAACTCGGCTCAGTGGCTCTCGCGGTGTTGGCTTCACCTGCCTACTGACGCTCCGTCGTGGTTGAGTGTTCAGCGCCGCTTCAGTCGTGCTGCCCGGCGAGCTTGCCTGCGGGCTTCGCGGCGCCTGGCGCGCCGTGCCTCGTCCTGGCGATGAAAGTAGATTCCAAAGCCGAGCGCTGCAATGGCGCCGATGAACAACATGACCATCCAAAGGTTTTGCACCACACGAGGTGTTGCAATGAGGTCGGAGGGAAGGTGCATGATCAGAAACAGGCCCTTGCGGAACCTCAATTGTCACGGCTCCGGCGTTAAGCTGCCGTTCAGCAAGATGACAAATTCGTCATCTTGCCCACCCGATCTCGCGCACACAATTCAGCCATGAAGCTTTTGGTCATTGAAGACGAAGTCAAGCTCGCAGAGTACCTTCGCAAGGGCTTGAGCGAGGCCGGCTATGTGGTCGAGGTCGCACATGACGGCATTGATGGCTTGCATCTCGCGCTGGAAGGCGATCACGATTTGCTGCTGCTGGATGGCATGCTTCCGGGCATCGACGGTTTGAGCCTGCTGGCGGCCTTGCGGCGCACCAAGCAGACTCCCGTGTTGATGCTCACGGCACGGGTCGGGGTTGAAGACCGCGTACTCGGCCTGCAGACGGGCGCCGACGACTACCTGCTCAAACCCTTCGCGTTCTCGGAACTGGTGTCCCGAATCCAGGGTTTGCTGCGTCGCGCCGGTCCTCGCCACGAGATCGAACCCACCGTGCTGCGGCTTGCCGACCTCGAAGTCGATCTGCTGCGACGCAAGGCCTCACGCGCCACCCAACGACTGGAACTGACGGCCAAGGAATTCAGCTTGCTGACTCTGCTGCTTCGCCGTCAAGGCGAGGTGCTGTCGCGTACGGAGTTGGCCTCTCAGGTTTGGGATATGAACTTCGACAGCGAAACCAATGTCGTCGAAGTCGCCAGTCGCAGATTGCGCAGCAAACTGGACGTGCCGTTTGACAGGCCGCTGTTGCACACGGTGCGCGGCATGGGCTATGTGCTGGAGGACAGACCCGCATGAAGGACCGGCCGATCCGATCATTGGGGGGCCGGCTGTCGCTTTGGCTGGCCGTGCAGACCTTTGTGGGCCTGGGCTTCGTCTCACTGGTGGTCTACCTCTTTGCCGTGATCGATCTGCGCGAGCGGCAGGCGGAAACGCTGCTGCACAAGAAGGATTTGGTGGTCCATGTTTTGGAGGAGGCCAGGCAAGACAGAGACTTGCCCAATCTGAAGCACAAGCTCGACGACTTCTTCCTAGGGCATCGAGAGATGGCGCTGACTCTGCACCGACCGGATGGCTCCGCACTCTACGACAACGCGAAGAGCGCGCCGCTGCCGCCAGGCAAGCGGCGTATCGAGTTCAACTACCCGAGCTGGGAACCAGAAGCTGGGCAACTGTTTGCGTCGATGGTTTTGGATACCGCGACCGATGATCAGTTTCTGCGCCGCCTGGGTGCGACCTTGTTGGGCGCTGCGCTTGTGGGCGCATTGGCGGTGTCGCTGGGCAGCTTTGTGCTGGTACGAATCGGCTTGGGACCTGTGCATTTTCTGGTGGACCAGACCAGGTCGCTGAAAGCCGACAAACTGCGCCAGCGCCTGGATGGCTCAGGGCAACCCTTGGAGTTGCAGCCGCTGATTGCGCAGTTCAATGACTTGCTGGAGCGACTGAGCCGAACCTACGATCAGTTGGAAGGCTTCAACGCTGATGTGGCACACGAGCTTCAAACACCCCTTGCGACCATGATCACCAGCACCGAACTGGCCATGCGCCGAACGCACGATGCGGATGGCATCTGGGAACTGCTGGGCTCCAACCTGGAAGAGTTGCGTCGCATGGCCGGTATCGTCAACGACATGTTGTTTCTGTCTCACGCCAACAGCGGCGCTGTTGCACGTCGCGAGCCTGTCAGCAGCCTCGCTACCCTGGCGCACAGCGTGGCGGAGTATCACGAGGCCGCAATGGCGGAGGCCGGCATCCACTTGAAGGTGGAAGGCGATGCCGCCGGTCACTTCGATGCCGCCTTGTTGAAACGAGCACTGTCCAATTTGCTCGGCAACGCCACCCGCTACGCCGCGCCTCAGTCGACGGTCCTCATCCAAATCGAGAACGGTGGGCAGGGCACCATCCGCTTGGCGGTAGTCAACAAGGGCCCATCGATCGACGAGGCCCATCTGCCCCGGCTTTTTGATCGCTTTTACCGGGCCGACGCTTCTCGCAGCCAAGCCTCCAGCAACCATGGGCTCGGTCTGTCCATCGTTGCTGCCATCGCGCACATGCACCAAGGACAGCCCTTCGCGATGTCAGCAGCTGGGGAGACCTGCATCGGTTTCAAAATTCGTTCCTCGCCGCCTGAGGCCCGTGCGGAGCGCCCTATGATCCATAGGAGTGATCTCCGACCATGATCGACATCGCAGTATCCAAAGCACGTCGCCGGGAAGTGCTCGACTGCGTGATCGTCGGGGCGGGACCCGCTGGCTTGACCGCAGCACTGTATCTGCGGCGCTTCCACCGCAATGTGCGCATCATCGATGCGGGCGCAAGCCGCGCGGGCCGTATTCCACGCGCCAACAACATTGCCGGGTTTCCGGACGGGATCGCCGGCACGCAATTGCTGCAGCGAATGAATCGGCATCTGCGCCAGGTCGACGGCTATGTGGTTCACGGTAC
>Ga0187844_10002162_pt1 | contig 14198 bp, 9 predicted proteins | sample SpaLakP09_SKY_50_FD_134517 | JGI IMG/M metagenome (GOLD analysis project Ga0187844, IMG submission 134517) | Oligotrophic lake water microbial communities from Sparkling Lake, Wisconsin, USA - SP09_SKY_50 | ecosystem: Environmental > Aquatic > Freshwater > Lake | place: USA: Sparkling Lake...
CAAAATGCGTAATATATAATTCTTGGATTTTTGAATTAACCAGTTTTTCATCGAATTCTTCCAAGTTAAATGCGGTTAATAATTCATTTTTATACAAGTAGTCTGCCATTTCTAACAACTCTGATTCGGGTTCTTCGTGAAAATTTGGGTTTTGTTCGAATAGTGGTCTGGATGTCGGGTTTGTTAATGCGAGAGAGGCGTCGTAGAAATTATATGTGCAAGTAAATGATGAATTGTACATATAAAAATGTTAATATTTTTCTTTAAATTGTTTTGCTTCAAAACAACTTTTTAAAAAAGGTTGCGCAAAAATGATATTATTTTTGCTCCACTTTTTCTAAAAGTGGATTTAAATAAACTGGTCGTTGTTTTGTTGGTTCATGTATTCACGGTCGCGCGTTAATTCGCGCGAAGGAACGCCACCACGAATCCACCCTTCAGAAGCCACGCCTTCCACACAATAAGCGGGATTGGTGACTCGGTCTTTAATATCCGATAAAAGAGGGGTACTCGTGTACTTCATATAGCTCTTCTCGGGAAGGCGCGTTATTGAGCGCTTGTTTGTTAAGAGCTCACCCTGTTGAATTTGCGACTCCAAAATGGGATCCACTGAACCGCGGCCTAAATAAGGAACTGTGGCAAAAGGGCGCTGAAACAAGTCAATCTTGCATCGGGGATGCGTAACAAGACCGCCTAATAACAACTTGGAGGAAGTATCAACGACGCAACCACCAGAGCCGACGGAGCTGGGACCGTTGTACATAATTCCGGGTTGAGTTGTGGCTAAATCAATAGGCTTCCTCATAGTGCAATCATCGGCAAAATAGTTTTGAAGTGTGTAATTGCACGCTTGAATATTTTGAATCGTTTCTTGGTCTTGATAACAAACATCGGAACCAATTCTACTCATATTGTCAAATGTATAGTTAGTCACAAATGCCATTTATATATACTACTTTTATTTTTTTATCAGGGAACCTAGGATTCAATGATTTCCACTCTTAACCCTCCTCCTAATTTTGTATTTTTATCCTAAATTTTTTGTAGAGGAAGGGTTTATAAGGTTTACTGATTTTGAAACAAGAAATTGGAAAGAAATTGGGTTATAATTATGAAATTTGGGTTTATGATCAAAAAGGTAACAAAATAGAACTGCACAAATAAATTAATAGAGCGTATACCTGACACTGTCTTGCACTCTTGCTAAGGCACCTCCTGCGTTTGATTCCTTACTAGAAATCATGCTGCCGTACAAAAATTCTGCGAATGCGCCCTGGTCGTTAGCTATTCTCGTGTTAGCAGTTGAAAAGAAATTGCGGTTCGATTGGTCCAAGTAAAAGTTTTCTCCTAAATCGCCAAATAATTGCTTATTGGTGTTCTTAATACCAGGATTCAACTTTTGCACCATTTTCTTAACGGAATGCGTAATGTCTTCGTAAACATCCGTATTAAAAGAAGGAGGCGCCGATTTTCTTTCGGGATGGTCGCCAATATCCGTTAATAAAACATTTGCAAAAGGATTCGTCTTTGTATTGGGCTCAAAGTCGCTTTTCAAAAACTCTTCCAAGGTTTCGGGATTAACAATTTTCTCTCCTTTTCCTATAGAAGAGGCACTTTTTTCAAGCGCCGCCAATCCGCCTCCGGGATTATCATTCTCTGTTATTCTATTTTGAAACATCTCCTTGGTTACCTTTTGTTTGCGACTCTTATATAAAGCAAAAATAACTATTAATGTGATAATTCCCACTAATAATAATTTTGCCGACATTGTGAAAATAAATCCTAAAATTGTTAGAATTATGATCAATCGACTAATTGCGTTTAACTTTTGCTCAAAGGTCATTTTTGGAGTGGGCCATATTTCAAAAATGTAATCCTTATTCATTATAATTGTCGGTTCATTGGACCAAAATTGAATAGGTGCTGTCATTATATATATACTCTTACTTAATTTTTTACACGAAACCTAAAAAATTAAATTATCTATTATCTACTTCTTGCCCTTCTTCTTCTTTCCTGAAGTTGATGTTTTAACCTTTGGCTCGGTAGTATCTTTGCCAATAAAAGCTATTAATTCTTCTTCGCTCATTGCATTCTTCTGAGCAGCAGCACGCGCTTCCACTGCCGCCTTTTCGGCCAATTGTTCCGCCAACTTTTGGGTGTGTTTCAACTCTGCATTTTTCTTCATATTCTCCTTCATCTTTGCAGTCTTCTCTAATCTACTTAAATGATTTTGCATTGCATTAACATCAAGTTTCGTGTTTCTACCTAGATTCGGCATAGCTCCGCCAGCCATTCCCATCTGCTTCAACATACTTTGAATATTATCCATCCCCGGCATGTCTTTCATTTTATTCATTATTTCCGTTGCCTCGGAATACAATTCACTCTCCTTTATTTCTCCTGACTTGATTCGTTCATCCAATTTGCTTCCCACATTTTTCACTAGTCCCATCAACTTTCCAGGGTTCTTGAATAAGTTTTGAAAAACGCCCTTTGCATCTGTAACATTTTCCATATCAATATTCAAACTTCCTGCTGTTTCCTCAGCAATTTCTTTTGCCAATTGTCCCAATTTTCCTCCCAACATACCCGTCAAATGGTCGTGGATTTGCTCAGCATTTGGCAGGTTATCTACATTTACGCCATTCATTGGATTCTCTTGAGAATCGTCGCTTTTATCGGCATTCTCAAAAAGCTTTTGCATATTGCCCAGAGTCTCTTCCAATTTACCCTTTAATTCATCTTCATTTATCGAATCAAACAACTTTGCAGTATCTCCAAAAGCATCCTTGTTCTTCATAGAACCAACTAATGCTAGCAAAATCAACTGCAAATACTTCCAAACGGTCTCTCTCGTCTTAGCGCTTATATCGCACTTCCACAAGTATTTGAAACTAATTCCGGGTAAAAATTCGGTATTCGCGGAAGAACTGTCTTCAAACATCTCACCATTTTGATACAATATATCAAAAAATCTTTCCGGGAAAACTTTCAAACAGTGTTTGAAAATGTAATCCATCTTTTTGCCCTGTTCCTCTTCACTTAATGCAGAATAATCCTTTGTCCACCACTTTAGTGCAAGCGGCTCGTATTCGGGAAAAGTGTTTAATATATCGGCAATAAAATCTTTGATAATCTTTTGAAATTCTTCAGGGACTGGTTCTTTTTTTTCTGTTGACATTTTATATGTTTTGATATAAAAAAATTTTTTTAAATCAAACTACAAACAATATATTTATTTGCTTTATTTTATTTTGTTTGATGCGCAATTTTAAGCAGAAACATAAATTGCCGACAACTTTGTTAAATTTTGGATATACTTCATAGTTTTTGCCTGATCTTCCGGCGTCATCATTTTTATTGGGTTTCTCAAGCGATCTATTACTTCTACAATCTTCTTTGAATTGTCCGCATGAACTAAATCGTCGGAATAATCTTTATTAATAAAGAAATCAATATTGCCCGCATCTATCATATCCTTGTATCTTCCCACCACATAACTGTTCCATATTTGAATAATTAACCTTGGATTCGCTTTTCGAATTAATGATGCGGAATTCTTTGATGCTAAAATATCCGAGTCATCTGGAAAAACGCAAATTATATCGTCCAAGAATTCTACAAAATGATCGTTAAATGCAGTTAGAATCGTCGAGTTTGATGACATGCAATTTATACTTAATACAATAATATTTTTTTAAATAGTTAACAAATAAAATATTATTTACATGGGTCTTTTTCCACTAGTTAGAGAATTCAGTTCTTCGTTTCTTTGTTGCTGCAATTGCTCTACGGTTAGATTATTAGAAGTTTTACTTTGTTTATAATCGTGCTCATCTTTTGGTGTTTCTATTTTATCGCTTCCTTGTAGTCCAAAGTAGCTGTGCATCTGTCTTAAGCCACCATTTCCTTTTGAATTTAAATCGTCTGCGTCTTGGTCTAAAAAACTGTAATTGTCGGATACCACGCCGCTTCCAAAACCTAAACCAAAACCCCCTAAAGAAAAGGCGGAAGGTTCCATATTATTGCTTGTAGCTTGTCTTGTAACGGCCTCCTGCCTTGGCTTTAAATGTTCATAAATCGAGTCACCGTACAAGACATTATAACTTTGATTCAATAAAAGTAAAGCTGGCACCTTTGTAACATTTTCGGGCATTACTATCTTTTGCCCATTCTCTAAAATCAAATATATTTTTCCATCTTTCTCTTTTACTCTTTTGTCAATACACATAAAATGTAGGTCTTTATTAACCTTTGTTTTCGATAAAGTTTGTAGTAATTTTTTTGAGTGCTCGCAAAAATTTGAATAATATAAAATTGATGCCATTATTTTATACTAAGCTTATTCAGTAAATTTTTTAACTCATTGCGCGGAATCTTGAATTCAAGTATTTAAGTTTTTCTTAATATTATTATTTTTGGTATTTACAATTTGCAGTTTATAAACCATAAAGCAAAAGCAAAAATAAATCACTCGTTACACATAATCGTCTAAATTTATATTATTTTTTAATAAATTCATTAGCAACCTTTGAACAATTGTATGCATATTTTGTTTAGAATTCAAATCCGCGTAGTGGTTTGGGTTTAACCCATCAATACTTGAAACGCTATCGGTATTTCTTTTAACAAATGCTTTTATTATTGAGGACGCGTTTATTTTTTTTGAATTACACAAATTTCGTATTTGTAAATCAATTGGCAACTCTAATGTAAAACACAATTTTAATAATATTTCTGCTCCCGTTAATGTAACAATATATCCCTGAAGCCCATAACCAATAAAATTATTATTACTATCCCTTTTCATTTCTTCATTTATAAATAATAAATCTTCTATGCTTTCATTTATATTAATATTATTAAAATCGTTTCTCAAAATTGTAATACCATCTTCTAAAATTAGACAGCTTTCTAATTTGTTTTCAACTATATGCTTCCAACATTCGTAGTGAGCGGTGTAACAACCTAATTCGCCCAAAAATGCGTTTTTATTATTTCTGAATCCGTTGCCATTTAAATTTATTCTATTGTTAATTATAAATTCATTTAATACATGTTTTTTATTAAAATAATCCACTCCGGTCATTCGCGTTAATTTTTTACCACTTTTCTCCCATTCATCTCTAAAACTTGATAAATTATCCCACCGATCGCCTCTATCGCTCATATTAATTATCAAACAATTGTTAACCATAATATTTTTTTTTAAGGAATATTTAAGTTGTTTGGAATAGTAAATCTTTACATTAACAATTCCCGCTCAAATTAAAAATTGATTAGAAAGAATATTAAATATAATTATAGTATAAGTAATATGAACCCGCGCATTCAAGATGTTAAAGAAGATGGAAATACTCTTACATTCACATTGAATGGTGTCAATGTAAGTCTCGCAAACGCCATTCGTCGCACAATATTATCCGATATTCCTACAGTAGTGTTTAGAACCACTCCCTATGAAGAAAACAAGGCGGTATTTTTAACAAATACGACTCGTCTAAACAATGAAATTCTCAAACAACGACTTAGTTGCGTACCAATTCACATTGCAGATTTAGAAATGCCCCTGCAAAACTATATTTTGGAAGTAAATGTTGAAAATTTGACCGACACTATCCAATTTGTTACTACAGAGGATTTTAAAGTAAAGAATTTGACCACAAATAAGTTTCTTTCTGAGAAAGACAACAAGGCCATTTTCCCACCAAATGATTATGGTTACTTTATAGATTTCGCGCGTTTGCGCCCCAAGATTTCTGAGGAAATCCCAGGCGAAAAACTGCATTTTACATGCGAATTCTCTATTGGAACTTCTAAAGAAAACGCAATGTTTAATTGTGTGTCAACCTGCTCTTATGGTTTCACGCTTGACGAAGAGAATATTGATAAGGAAGTTGGTAAGCGAGTGAAACATTGGAAAGATCAGGGACTAAACAAAGATCAAATCGATTTTGAATCAAAGAATTGGAGACTGTTGGAGGGACAACGAATTGTAAAAAAGGATAGTTTTGATTTCATTATTGAAACCATCGGTGTTTTCACAAACCAAGAATTGTTAAAGAAGGCGTGTTCTATTTTGACAACAAAACTTGCCGATTTAGATTCCGCAATCGAAAAAGACGAGTTAAAAATTGTACCCTCTCAAAATACTATGCCATTTTCATTTGATATTATTTTGGAGAATGAAGATTACACTATTGGTAAAACATTGGAATTTATGTTGTATGCAAAGTTCTTTGAGGACTTGAAGACCTTGTCTTATTGCGGTTTTAAGAAGATGCATCCACACGATTCAGATAGCATTATTCGCGTCGCATACAAAGAACTGACTGAGATGGGGACGGTCAAACAAAATTTAAAGGCGTGCATTGCGGATGCAATAACGGTATTTGAAAAAATTGGTGATAAATTTTAAACAACAACCTTAATAATAAATTATAATAATAATTACAATTTATGATTTTTACAAGTTTTTCTTTTTTTTAGCAGGGTGGCTTTGTTAGTCGTCGTTTGCTTCCACCTCAATAAAATCATTTCGCCTCTTTCTCATATTATAATTCAGCGAATACATTTGCAGCGTTGTTGGCATTTCATTCACATACCTTATTACTTCACTGTTTGTAATAAACATATTCTTTGGCTTTAATTCGTCAATATATCTTTTGTGAATGTGAAACATGTGCGTGCGAAAATTTTCGGGAAACTCTATTAATGGTTTCTCCTTTTTAATGTAACACGAAGCATAATTATTATACAATGCATATGTGAAATCGTGTAATCCCTTTCTAAAAAATGCAAACTCTTTTTTATATTCCGGATAATACTTTAAAAAATCTCCAACAGCTCCATTTTTTCTTAAAGATAAATACTGATACTGCATCTTTGGTTGATTTCCTCTCAAATGTCGCACATTTTCGTAAACAGGATTGCGCAGTTTTGTTCTTATTCCTGTGCACTTGTTTCGCATAACAACACCTAATACATCATATTGTGTATTCATTGATGCGTATTGTGACTTTAAGTCGTCGTAAACAGACCAGTCATTGTACAATCTAGGAAACTTTACCGAAGTTTGCTCCCACAATTCCATCTTTTTAACAGCCTCCATATCTAACGGGTTAACATTTATTACACCTCCGTCCGTGTGACAAATTTCATACACTGCAACCAAATATAATTGTGTGGTTTTAAACGGAACAACAATTCGATTGTCTGGATGCTGTAAAACAAAACTGTAACAATGCGCGGTATTCAACATATTCAACTCAAAACAGCAATTTGCCGCGGCCTCCAAAAACATTGTACGAAATGTTTTTGCCTCTTTAGGCTTGTCATCTTTGTAAAAAAACGATACATCACCACCCACACTGTTTCGAGTTGCTAACTCCCAAGCTCCAGATAATCCAGCAGTAGAATCCCAGAATACATTAATCATTGTACCCTCTACAAACTCTTCTGCCACAATATCATTTTTAACGGGGTTCTCACTAATAAAATTGTCCCAAGGTTGCGATTTAGGTGGTGCAAAACTGACAACATGGTTGTTTCCATTTATAATAACAGAACGCAATAATCCCGTTGAAGATATTAAATCTGCTGTCAAAAAATTCTTATCATAACGAATTACCTTATATTGTTGATTATTTCGCGTAACAACATTTGTTTTGCAAAGTTTAAGAGTTTTTGATTCAGGACCCGAATTACCATTTTCAGTTAATATTTCATTAAATCCAGGAATATCACTTATCTTATAAACCGCGCTAGAAGTGATCGTCATTATTGAATAAAATATAAAATAATCTTTAAATCCTTCAAATATAAATATAAATATAAATATCAACGATCAAAGTTTCGTTGCTTATAAAAATTTCTACTATAATTATAGGATAATGTCATCAAACAATGAATCGCCAGATCCAGAAGAAGTAGAAGAAATAGACGAAGTAGAAGAAACAAAAAAACAGAACATTGTTTCATTGCAATTAGGAGATGTTATTCGAATTGAAGACCCAACGAATGATGTTCTTAATAATAATACATTTATTATTGATTATATTGATAGCACTATTATAAGACTTATTCAAATAGAAGATTTAAACGCAGTTCAATTAAGAATCAATGAAGATGGTACAATTGGTAGTGGTTCAATAACCGAGATTGATTTGCTTTACAGAAATGATAACTTTGGGTACGCTAGACAAAATAATTTATTACCAGAAACATGGATAAATATATTTTTTGGTGGTGAAACTCCGGTTGTAATAACAGGGCAAATCACAAATCTTGAAGAAGATATGATTGAAATAAAAACTTATCCAGATGGCGACATTTTATACATAAATTTCGGTTATAAAGGCATTCCACTTGATTTACCAATTGAAACAATTGAAATTCGTAAGCCTCCTGAAAGGTATGAATCGCTAGCAGAAGAGGTTGCCATTGCTGCTTTAGAAGGCCAACAACAAGAAGAACAAGAAGAAGATGAAGAATCATTTGGCTCGATTGTACGACCTGTGTTAGAATTTGAAAAGCTGGCCGTTCCAACGCAAGATGTAAGAAACCAACTCAAAGAATTCATTATTCGCGCAGACGAAATCCACTTTGGAAGAGAATTAGGTCCTATTACTCAATATGTGGATGTGGATCCAACTCAACAAAGATTTGCAATTGAAACCCAAACCAACGATTTATTAGAGGAGCTACTTTCAAAGATTCCCAATGCTCAACGCACTACAAAGGTATTAAACAATGTTCACATTATGATTGAACGATTTAAACAATTGCGCTCGCAATTCTCAGACTTTGACGCTTATGGAAATGTGACTTCTGCAAAAATAAAGGGTGCCGATTGGAAACCCCTTGCGCACGATCTGGTTAAAATGAAAACTTTGCTTTTCTGGCTTCTCCCTGTAGTTAAAAATGTGAAAAAGGTTTACAATATAAGTGCAAAAGAAGATACCGAGTATCCCGACATTGCCACCTTTTTTACTTATGAAGATGTTGAAAGAATGCAAGAAATCATTGGAAACTATTATTCCAATAACGCACCCATTGAACAAAATAAATATATCAATATGATGACCGAACTAAACCCACATTTTACACCTTTTGAAGAAGTCAACCCCGAATTAAATGCCGATATTATGTATAGTTTCAATGTTGAAAGTGAATTGAATACAATAATTGATAATTTGGGTGAATTCTATTCTTCCGTTGCAGAAAATGATGCTATTAAAAGCCGCAAATTCGTGATTCAAAAATACAACACTTCTTTGTCCAGGCTAGAAGCTACTCAACTCACTGGTTCAAAAATGATTGCGCATCGCGTAAATTTGGGAGCACCCGATACAATGGAATTAAAATCCATAGTTTCGTTGCCCGAGCCAACAATCCGCTTTTCCAATATTAATTTGCCTGGAACAAGCATACTCGAAAAGGCCAACTTGAATATGGTTTTTTTAAATTATTGGCAACTTTTAAAACAGAAAACAAATATAAATGTCGTTGCCGTTGATGGTTTGGATGCGGAACTCGAATTCGACGAAAACAACTTTGTTAATAATATTAAATCATATGTTTTGGAATTTAAAGAAGAATATAAATCGATGACACCACTTGAAATATATAAAAAGTATTTGAATGTCATTGTTCCCAAAACGCGTGTTCTTTTTAACCTCATGAAGAAATACATTACAGGAAAATTGTCGGTAAAAGATGTAGTGGGTTATATGGAACCCTTTCTTGTTTACACTGATGATTTAACATATATGCAATTTAAAGAAATAAATCAGTTTTTAGAAGTGAAGATCTCCGAGTATAATAAACTTTTTATTGAACGCAGTAGAGCATTTTCTATTTTAAAGAGAATAGAACAATTCTCGAATAAGCCCAACAATAGAAAAATTTTGGATTTATTGGTCAACTCTAAAATCCAAAAAGAAGTATTTGATGAAAGCTATGATTTGCCGCGCGAAAATATTACCGGTTCTGAGAGTGTTGCAAGAATGATAAAAACCGATTTTGGTAATGTTTTTAATGGAGCGGTTTCCTTGGAAAACTTGAATCTAATGTTGTCCCAAGATGTAAGCGCAATTATTGAAGAACAGCGCGAAGCGTTGGAATCCGGACTAGAAGAAGAAAAAGAAAAAAATAAGTGTGTGACCTTTGTTATTGCGAAACAGTACTCGAATGTTGGTGAATTAATGGCGGATAACGGAAAAGCCATATACTTTGATAGGAAATATGACAATACCTTTTACAGTTTATTAGACGACTATGAAAAAGAGCAGATGAAAATGGAGCCAGATGAATTCAAGACCTTCCTTGTTGGAAAACTTAAATCAAAGTACAAGTATAACGAGAAAGATGCCGAATATATGGCCGAAACACTTATTAATGGGGTTAAAAAGGTGGTTGACGGCAATATAGCAGTTGTTTTTATTTTGGGCGAAGAAAAAGTTAATTATTATCGGCGAGTCGACAATCGATGGGAGCTAGATGAAACTATTAATGCTGATTCGTTTAATGCAACTGCGCCGGATTTAATGTGCAACTTCCAAGACAGTTGCATTGAGGTGGAACAAAAGTTTGGCGCGCAGTGCGAGTCGTATGAATTGAATAAGAAAGAACTGCAGCAAAAGGCGTTGAAATCCATTGTTGACGAATTTGACAAAAATTATCACATGGCCAAGGATGAATTGGAGTTGAAAATAAATCAACAATTTGATTATTTTGTTGGGATTATGGATAAATTAAAAGAAATAGAAAGGTTTCGGGTTTATAAATACAATTATGCTCAATATGATCTTGGGGTTCAAACCGAAGAGTCGTCATTGGCGAATGTGGAAGAAATTGTGGTTTCGCCGTTTTTGAAATTGAGAGATATGATTTTGGGACAAACCGATTTTGTTAAAAAGCAGAATGATATTGTTAGATTTTCTGCGCGTTTTACGAGAGAAGCTGTTGCAAGTCCTGGCTTTTCAGTCGCCTCCGGCTTTTCAGTCGCCTCCGGCTTATCAGTCGCAGGCTTAGAAGATCCTCATTGGAGATATTGTATTGAAACGGGTACTAAGTTGTTGCCCAATTTTATATATGTCTTGGCATCACAATTCATTGAAGACTCCAGTCGTTATATTAAAAAAATGGATGAAATTATCAAAACCAATGGCACTTTAAGTGACGACGGCGATTCTTGGGTAGATAAATTTAGCGGTTACATAATTCGCAAGATTGACTATGATGTTGATGAAGGTTACGAAGAAGGATACAAAAAATCGTCGAGAGAAGTTATGGAACAAGATGCAGGCGATGCCTTGTTAAGTGGACAAAATAAGCAAATCAAATATCAAACTGTGGAGACACAAATGGCCGCCAATGTGATTAATGCAATGGCTACAAATATGGGAATAAATATTGAAGAACAACGCGAATTTATGTTGAAAATATTCAGCAATGTTCTTCCAATCGCTTTGCCGAGTGAGACCGACTATAAAAAACGCGTGGAAGAAGCAGCAAAAAAGGGAAAAACAATGACAGATTACAGAAAAGTTTACAATGTCACAATTTTGTATTTGAGTCTTGGTGCGCTATTAATAGGAATTCAAGTGAGTATTCCTTCTATTAAAACGCGCAAAACATTCCCAGGTTGTGTAAGGTCGTTTATAGGTTTTCCGTATGATGGAGTTGGCGATTTTTCCGCATTGAACTATTTGTGCTGCATTGCTTACAAGATTAGAAAGGCTGGCGACGATCCGTGGTCAGGGTTCTCTGGAGTAAAAGAAACAACAATTGCTGCAAAGTTGAAAGATGCAATAGAAGCCTATTATTTGTCATATGTAGATGTGATGCAAAAGTTCAAAGAAAAGACGGATTATTTATTGACCAATCCAGCCGAAGACATCCCAAAAGAACATGATCTAAGCCAATGGCTGAACTTTTTGCCTCCATTGGTGCCATTTAAATTGAAGCATCTAGAGAATATTTCAGAGCAATTCAAGTCGACATTTTTGCGAGATTTGAAAACTGGTTCCAGAGAGCAAAGAGAGAAAATGCTTATTATTGAGTCAAAAATTATATATTTCTCTCTAGCGTTACAAGAAAGAATACAAAAAATCATCTCAAAAAAGCAAATGCTGTTGGCGAATTCTGCGAATGAACCCTTTCTTGAAAACGCGTGTTGTAACACTGAATCTAGAGGCGAATCGACGACACTGCAATACTTTGAAAAGGAAGACCCAGATATCAAACAATTCAATGAAATTGTTCAGCAGTTGTCAAACATTGTTTATGATGTAAATCATATTACTGAAGCACCCTATTTGTTCTCTCGGGAAAACACAAAGAATATTTATCCGCCATTAGGTGATGAATTCAGTGAAGAGACCATCTATAGAGCATTCATTACCTTTTGCAAGTTCAGTTCACTGGCTTCATTAAATGAAGACTTGATCGCGGTGTGCACAGATAAACCGGATTACTTGAATATGGCGGATTCAATAAGCGAAAAAATAAAAAAATTAAAGCAAGATGGACGCATTTACAACAATGAAGCTATGTTGCGTTTGCTGCAAATTGTGGGGCGACAAAATATAGTTCACTTATCAATGTATGACCAAGTGGTTGCGCCAATACAAAAGGTTCGTGTTATATTGGAAGATGTTATTGATAAAGATAGCGATGTCGTACCTTCGTCTCTTGTTGAAAACATATCGAATGTATTAGACACATATGATATTGCCGTTCAAGACGACACAGAGGAAATGCGCAAATTAAAAAACTATTTGGCTCGTTCAAACGGCGAACTAAAAAAAGAAATTCACGATTTTCTCTCAAAATACGGAGGTTTATCGAAAAGAGACAAGGTGAAAATGAAGGAAGTACTCGATAGACTGGTTTTGTGGGAAGATTTGGACGCGCAAAGTTTGACGAAAGAGGGGAACACAATTTCAGACGATGCAATGTACAATGCAATTGAGTTTATCAAATCCTATTTGCACAATATTTTGAAGACCTTTCCCAATATTATAATTAATTCGGTGGATTATCAAGATATAAGAGTTCCGACTTATTTGGGGTTATCAAGAAAACATGCAACCGATATTAAAACCTTTGTGGGAAAATATTATGCTGGATTGAATTCTTTTTACAAGAATAAAACACTTACAAATGTGTTAAGATTTATTCAACGGCGAACTGACAATTTGTTGTTGTTGGCGGATAATACTCCGGCATTCGCGGATATTAAATACAGGGGTTCATCAAATCACTCAATTTTTGATAGGAAGACGAGCTTATTGTTATTTGAGAATTATTTTTTGCAGGCTTTAAGAGAATATGTTCGTTTGGCGGACGATGAATCAATGTTGGTGCGAGAAATGCCTGAGAACCCCGAAGATGCATTAGAGGCAAGGACTGTGGATTATATGGAAGAAATGGAACAGAAATTGGTTTACGCCGGACTAGATAGGGGAGACGCCCTGGGTATGCAAGTTCAAGTTGGAAATATGAAAGATTTGAAAGAGAAAACCGCAAAGCTCTTGTTAAGTTACTTGAATATTATGAATGACCATAAAAATATGATAGACTTTTCGTATGAAAGAATAATGGACCTGGTTTTCAAAACAAAAGAACGAGAAAAGGATACATTTACTGATAGATTGCAGGCTAAATCAGACGAAGAGAGAAATGTCGACACGATTCTTAAAATCAACAAGCTGGGTGTATGGAGCAAAGGATTGCAAAAGGGTCTCACCAGTTATGTGAAGGAAGATTACGATGAAGAACGAGAATATATGGAACAATTGGCCGAAGTAGAAAGAAAGGTAATGAAAAATAAGGATGTCACGGCTGCAAATGCAGACCAATTTATGGAGGATTTCCTGGAAGACCAAGACGCAGCGGCATTTATCGAAAGAGAAGAGACTGACATGGGCTTTTTGACCGAAGATTATATGGACGGAGATTATCAGGGTGGTGAAGAAGAAAATTATGGAGATTACAATTAATCCTTTTGAGTTTCTCTCGAAACTTTGCAAAATAATATACAAATATACAAATATACAGATATACAAATATATTAAAAGCTTCACGAGTTCATTGCGCAGTTGGAGAAAGAGCCGCCTCCATAAATATCAAAACTACTTAAAGGGTCTGCGTCATTTTTACTTAATGAACCACCAGTTTATAAAAGGTGC
>Ga0187844_10002165_pt1 | contig 14179 bp, 15 predicted proteins | sample SpaLakP09_SKY_50_FD_134517 | JGI IMG/M metagenome (GOLD analysis project Ga0187844, IMG submission 134517) | Oligotrophic lake water microbial communities from Sparkling Lake, Wisconsin, USA - SP09_SKY_50 | ecosystem: Environmental > Aquatic > Freshwater > Lake | place: USA: Sparkling Lake...
CCAGGCAAACCTTGCAGGTACCAAGCGATGTGTTTGCGAGCGGTACGAACACCGGTGAAGCTGCCATACAAGCTGTAGTGGTCTTGTAAATGGTCCTGCATCAAACGCTTAAGCTCTGCAACCAAAGGGGGGGCCAACAGCGTACCGTGGGTTAAAAAATGGTGGATCTCGCGAAATATCCAAGGCCGGCCTTGTGCTGCACGGCCAATCATGACCGCGTCTGCACCGGTTTGCTGCAACACCTGCTGGGCCTTTTGCGGTGAATCTATATCTCCATTGGCAACCACTGGAACCGAGACCGCTTGCTTGACTTGCGCGATGGTGTCGTACTCGGCCTGTCCTTTGTAGCCTTGGTCTCGCGTACGGCCATGAACCGTGATCATTTGTATGCCCGCATCTTGTGCCTTCTTGGCCAATGCAACTGCATTGCGCTGATCGCTGTGCCAGCCGGTACGCATTTTGAGCGTGACCGGCGCGTCAAAGGCTTGGGCTGCTTTGACAACCGCCTCGATGATAGAAAGCGCCAAAGGCTCGTCTTGCATCAAGGCAGAACCTGCCCACTTGTGACACACCTTTTTGGCAGGACATCCCATATTGATGTCAATGATTTGTGCACCGCGTTGTAAGTTGTAAGTGGCGGCCTCGGCCATCATGTCCGCTTGCGTACCCGCAATTTGCACGGCAATAGGACCGCTCTCGCCCGCGTGGTCTAGGCGGCGCGAGGTTTTTAAACTGCTTCGCAAGTCTTCACGGGCCGTGACCATTTCAGACACCGCATAGGCGGCACCCAGTTGCTTGGCCAAGATGCGGTAGGGGCGGTCTGTGACACCAGCCATGGGGGCTGCAAAAACACCGTGAAGTAATTCGTAAGGGCCTATGTACATGGAGTCTAGAGAAGTAGCGATCTGCTGAAAAACGAGGCACGATTCTAGCGGCGCAACTTCTTGTTTAGGATAATTTTTTGCGATTTTTTTCTATGTGTTTACCTGTGGATTTATTTGCGAGGACTGAACCTTTACACTGACAAAAGATGGAATTTTTTTATCAAACCCTCTTGACAAACATGGCTTCACCCGAATGGGGTTTAGCCATTTTGTTTATTTGTGCCGCCTTGGCTGCCACTTTATTGCCTCTGGGTTCAGAGCCCGTGTTATTGGCTTTGTTGAGTTTTCACCCCGAGCTTGTGTGGCCCGCTTTGCTGGTGGCAACCCTTGGCAACACGCTGGGGGGTGCCATCGGTTGGGGAATGGGTTGGGGAGCTGAACGGTGGATGGCCCAACGTTTGCACCAAACACATATGACCCAACACATGCGGGCATTGCGCTGGCTTGAACGCTTGGGACCCGTGGCTTGTCTGGGCGCTTGGTTGCCGCTCATTGGTGACCCGCTGTGCGTGGTGGCGGGCTATTTAAGACTGCCGTTTTGGCCTTGCGTTTTTTACATGGCACTGGGCAAAGCTTTAAGGTACGCCATGTTGGTATGGGGCTGGCAGTGGGTGTTGCTGTGGTTGCCCAGCCTGCCTGGCATCAAGAGCTGAACAAAAAGTTCATCACGTCACCGTCTTTCACAACGTATTCCTTGCCCTCTGCGCGCATCTTGCCGGCGTCTTTCGCCCCTTGTTCGCCTTTAAAGCTGATGAAGTCGTCATAGGCGATGGTTTGGGCACGTATATAGCCCTTCTCGAAATCGGTGTGAATCACACCCGCGGCTTGCGGGCCGGTGTCGCCCACACGTATGGTCCAAGCCCGCACTTCTTTGACGCCGGCCGTGAAATAGGTTTGTAAGCCCAGCAGGCTGTAGGCAGAGCGAATCAGGCGGTTCAAGCCTGGCTCTTCTTGGCCCAACTCTTTGAGAAACTCCAAGCGGTCGGCGTCTTCCATTTCAGACAACTCGGCCTCAATCTTGGCGCAGATGGCCACCACAGGCGCGTTTTGCGCTTTCGCAAAAGCTTTGAGACGGTCCAAAAAAACGTTATTTTCAAAACCGTCTTCCGACACATTGGCCACGAACATGGCGGGTTTGGCGGTGATGAAGAAGAATTGTTTGAGTTCGACCAGCTCCTCTTTGCTGAAGTCGATGGTGCGCACAGGCTTGGTGTCGTTGAGTGCGGTTTGGCACTTCTCCAAAATCGCCATTTGCTTAGCGGCCTCTTTGTCGCCCGAGCGGGCAATCTTGCCCACGCGATGAATGGCTTTTTCGACAGCGGCCAAGTCGGCCAAGCACAGCTCGGTTTGAATAACCTCGATATCGGCAATCGGGTCCACCTTGTTGGCCACATGGATCACGTTATCGTCTTCAAAGCAACGCACCACATTGACGATGGCGTCTGTTTCGCGAATGTGTGACAAAAACTTATTGCCCAAGCCCTCGCCCGTGCTGGCACCTGCGACCAGTCCCGCGATGTCGACAAATTCGACGATGGCCGGCACGATGCGCTCGGGTGTGATGATTTGCGCGAGTTGCTGCAAACGGTTGTCAGGCACTTCAACCACGCCCACATTGGGCTCTATGGTGCAAAAAGGGTAGTTCTCAGCCGCAATGCCCGCTTTGGTGAGGGCGTTGAACAGGGTGGATTTGCCCACATTGGGCAAACCAACAATGCCACATTTCAAACTCATGAGAATCTTTCAATCTATACCGAAGGGTAGGGTTACGCCACAAGGGGCAAATTCTACGTGCAGCCAACTTCTACAATAGCAGCATGACGACAACTTACGATGTATGCATTCGTGGAAGCGGTATGGTGGGCAGCACCCTGGCCCTTTTGTTAGCGCGTCAACGCTTGCGGGTGGCCTTGGTCGGCACGCCTTCAAGCGCTCAAGACATGCGCGCTTTTGCACTAAATAAAATTTCTCAAAACCTGTTGACCGATTTGCGCTGCTGGCCAAGTCCAGAATTCGCCACCCCCGTGCAAAGCATGCGCATATGGGGCGACCAAGGAGGTGCAGTCAGTTTTGATTCACCCCATGGACAAGCTCTCAACCATATTGTGGATGTTCAAGCCTTGGAACAACTACTTCACCAAGCAGTGGATTTCCAACCCAGCATAGAGCGGCACAGCGCCCCTGTTCAAGCACTTTTGACCGTGGTGTGCGAAGGCAAAAACAGTTCAACGCGGCAAGAGCTTGGTATTGACTTCCAATCTATGCCCTACCCTCAACACGCTTTGGCCACCCGAGTGCGCCTAGACACCCCACACCGACAACAAGCATTGCAATGGTTTGCCCAAGCGCCAGATGGACTCGATATTTTGGCTTTGCTGCCTTTGGGTGGACCACAAGGACAAGAAGCCGCGGTGGTGTGGTCTTTACCCAGTTCAAAAGCACAGACGCTTTTTGACGCTTCAGATACAGAGCTTTCTTTGGCCTTGACCAAGGCCAGTCAAAACACGTTGGGACATTTGCAAGTTTGCAGCGCCAAAAGCATGTGGCCTTTGCAAACAGCCCAAGCCACGCAATGGAGTGGCACTTTTGCCAACGCCCACAGTTGGGTACTCGCGGGCGATGCAGCCCACAGTGTGCATCCACTGGCAGGTATGGGCTTGAACTTGGGTTTGGCCGATGTCGCGGCTTTGGCCCACATACTTTCACTGCGTGAAGGCAAAGAGTATTGGCGTGGCGTGGGCGACAAGTTTTTATTGCGTCGCTATGAACGAGAACGCAAAGCGGGTTTGACGCCCACTTTGCTGGCTTGCGACGGCATACAACGCATGTTTTCACACCCAAGCACGGTTGCGCAATCATTGCGTAATTGGGGCTTAAGCAGTTTTGATCAACTCTCGCACCTCAAGCAATGGACCATTCAACAAGCCATGCACCCCTCTTTTTAAATAAGGTTCCTATGCGTCATCTTCAAACGTTCATCGTCCTGCTTTTAACCAGTCTTTCTCTTTCCAGTGCTTGGGCCCAAGGTGAAGAAGCCTTTATTCGAAAAACTCTCAAAGAGCGTATGCCGCAAATTCGTCCTATTGATGAAGTCAAGCGTACACCCATGGCGGGGCTTTTTGAATTGAGGGTTGACGGCTCGGAAATCTATTACACCGATGCAGGAGGAAACTTTCTGATTCAAGGGCATTTGATTGATACCAAAACACAGCGTGACTTAACCGAAGAGCGTATTCAAAAAATATTGGCTGTGGACTTCAAGTCCTTGCCCTTCAAAGATGCCATCGTGATGGTGCGTGGTAAAGGTGAGCGCAAGATGGCCATGTTTGAAGACCCCAATTGCGGCTATTGCAAGCGGTTTGAGCGCGACCTGCAAAGCATAGATAACGTGACGGTTTATCTTTTTTTATACCCCATTTTGGGCAAAGATTCCGTAGAGAAATCAAAAGCCATTTGGTGCGCCAAAGACCCAGCCAAAGCGTGGCAAGACTATATGCTGCGCGACCAAGTGCCCGCCTCATCGGGTTGTGACACCGCGGCAGTCAAACGAAACGTAGACTTCGGTCAAAAGCAAAAAATTTCTGGCACCCCCACCACTTTTTTTGCTGATGGCACACGTGTAGCCGGGGCTGTCGACATGGCCCAAATTGAAAAACTGCTTTCACCCGCTAAACCTTGAGCCTCTCGCTTTATGTCCGCCAAAGGCTCACACAAAAAAGACATTCATTACCAAGTCAAGGTTGAAAATGCTAATGCACATACATGGTGTGTCACCCTGCATGTTTTGAATCCCCGCGCAAAGCAACAATTTCAACTTCCTGTTTGGATTCCTGGCAGTTATTTGGTCAGAGAATTTTCTAAACAACTCAGCGATATGCAGGCCACGCAGTTGGGCCAAACGCTGAAGATTCAACAACTCGATAAATGCACTTGGCAAACCAACTGCAAAGCCAACCAAGCTTTGCAACTGCACTACAAGGTCTACGCCCACGATAACTCTGTACGCACCGCTTGGCTTGATGCCGGCAGAGGTTTTTTCAACGGCACCAGCATGTTTGTTCAAGCTTTGGGCCAAACCCAAAACAGCTTGAGCTTAGAGTTGATGACGCCCGAACACACCAACAGCTGGCGTGTAGCCACTGCAATTAAAGCTGTGCGTATCGATGAAGCTGGTTTTGGTTTTTACCATGCACAAAACTATGATGAACTCGCCGACAGTCCTGTGGAGATGTCCGCTTTTGTAAGCACCAAATTTTCTGTTTTAAAGTCAAACCATCAGATGGTGGTGACAGGGGCTGCGCCCTCTTTTGATTCACACAAGCTTCAGCAGGATGCTGAAAAAATAGCGCACACCATTGTGAATTTCTGGCATCAAGGAAAAGCGCCGCCATTCAATCATTTTGTTTTTTTATTGAATGCTGTTTCTGACGGCTACGGTGGCTTGGAACATCAAAACAGCACGGCCTTGCTGTGCCGAAGAAAAGATTTACCCAAGCGGTCTGACAAAGCCCGCAGCGAGGACTACATTGGCCTGCTAGGGCTTATCAGCCACGAGTATTTTCATGCGTGGAATGTCAAACGTATGCGACCGGCGAATTATGAAAGCTATAACTACCAAAGCGAGCAGTACACCGACATGCTTTGGTTTTTCGAAGGCTTTACAGACTACTACGATAACTTGATGCTGTGTCGCGCTGAATTGATTTCACCTGCTTACTATTTGAAGCTGCTCAATAAATCCATACATCAATACCTGCAAACACCAGGACGACATGCCCACAGTGCAGCCGGTTCAAGCTTTGAGGCATGGACCAAATACTACCGCCCCGACAGCAACACGCCCAACATCACAGTGAGTTATTACACCAAGGGCTCTTTGATAGCACTGTGTCTAGACCTCTCCTTGCGACAAATGGGGCACAGCCTAGATGCAGTCATGCGTGAGCTCTGGCATCACAGCCAAGGCGGCCCCCTATCTCAAGATGATGTGCTGCAAGCGCTTCAAAGCGTCAGCAAGCAATCTTGGCGCAGCAAAATTCATGCTTGGGTGCACACTGTTGAAGAACTGCCTTTGTTGGAAATTTTGCAAAAGCAAGGCGTGAGTGTGGAATATGAGGCCTCAACGCTGGCCCAACAACTGGGGCTCAGGGTCCGAGAAGACCACAGCGTTCATATTCAAACAGTTTTGCGCGCAAGCGCTGCCGAGCTAGCGGGCATGTCTGCCGGTGACGAGTGGCTGGGCGTTGAAACAGGCAAAGGCAAAGCCATTCAATCTTGGCGCTTGCAACGTTTGGATCAACTTCCCTTGTTGCTTGGAAAAAATACGCAATGCACAGCATTGGTTGCACGCGATGGGCAACTGCATCGATTGCCACTGAGCCTGCCCAGCCAAGACCCCAGCCCCTTATGGCGCTTGGGCATCCAAGACCCGGTTAAGGTGGGCAGTTGGCTCAGCGATAAAACCCAAAGCTAAGCCTTCTTGCTTTAGCGCAGATCGACAACTCTTTTGGCCTTGCCCATGCTTCGCTCCACCTCGCCCTCGTTGCACAGCTCTACTTTCAAACTGGTACCTATATAGGCTTTGGCGTCTTGCTCTAGTTTTACAGCAGCCATTTGCGCGTCAGTGGAATCTGCAGATAAGCCTGTGCGCGTCTCGACCTTGACTGTCAAGGTGTCCAGTGACCCCTCTTTGCGAAGAAGACACTGGTAGTGCGCACTCAAGGCCGATTGCTTCAAGATAAGTTCTTCAATTTTGGTGGGGAAAACATTCACCCCACGAACAATCATCATGTCGTCGCTTCTGCCCGTGATCTTTTCAATGCGGCGCATAGCGCGTGCAGGACCTGCAAGCAAGCGGGTTAAGTCTCTGGTTCGGTACCTGATGATGGGCAAAGCCTCTTTGCTCAGACTTGTGAAAACCAGTTCGCCCAGTTCTCCGTCGGGCAATACTTCACCGGTTTCGGGATCGATGATTTCTGGGTAAAAGTGATCTTCCCAAACAGTGGGCCCGTCTTTGGTTTGCGCATATTCACTGGCCACGCCGGGTCCAATCACCTCAGACAAACCATATATATCAACCGCATCAATGCCCATGCGTTTTTCAATGGCCAAGCGCATATCGTTGGTCCATGGTTCAGCACCAAAAATACCTATACGCAAGCTGCTGTTGCGGGGATCCAAGCCTTGGCGATCAAACTCGTCTGCCAAGGCCAGCATATAACTGGGCGTCACCATGATGATGTCGGGTGAAAAATCTTGCAACAGCTGAACTTGCCGTTCAGTTTGTCCCCCGCCAAAAGGAATCACGGTCAGGCCCAAATGCTCTGCGCCATAGTGCGCGCCCAAGCCCCCCGTGAACAAGCCGTAGCCGTAGCTGATGTGAACCTTGTCGCCAGGCTTGGCGCCAGCAGCCCGTATGCTGCGGGCAACGCATCCAGCCCACATGGCTATGTCATTCGCGGTGTAACCCACCACCGTGGGTTTACCTGTGGTGCCACTGGAAGCATGGATACGCACGAGCTGATGCTGAGGAACTGCAAACATGCCAAAGGGGTAACTCTCGCGCAAATCCGATTTGGTGGTGAAAGGAAATTGAGCCAAATCCGACAACTGTTTGCAGTCATTTGGATGAACACCCACTGAATCAAATTTGGCACGGTAGACCGCTGAATTTGCATACGCATGCTGCAGCGTTTTTTTTAAACGCTTCAATTGCAAACTGCGCAGCTCGTCGACGCTGGCTTTTTCAATAGGGTCTAGGGGAAGAAAATTTTGTTTCATGGTGACACCACCGTTCCTTGAATGTGTGCGCTTTTGCCCCGGAACAAGGCAATCACTTCATTGTGTTGATTGCGAACAGTCATATCGTAAATACCGTGGCGACCGCTGAGCACCCTCTCTTGCCCCTCACATGTCAACACATCATGCAACTGGGCTGGCTTTAAAAAATCTATCGAAGCAGATGCAGCCACCGCTACTTTGTTGTGGCTGTTGCAAGCAAACGCAAAAGTGGAATCAGCCAAAGTAAAAATAAAGCCGCCATGACAAATTTTGTGACCATTCAAATGTGCAAGGGTTACTTGCATGGTCATTTGCGCGTGCCCGGGCTTGCAAAAAACCAGCTGCATGCCCATGGTTTGCTGGGAGGCCACATCAGCGCAAAACATGGCTTGACCCACCCGCTGGGCCAACAAGTCTTCATCAGTCAGCGTAGACATCTTCAATGCCCCGTGAATTGAGGTGGACGCTTTTGTAAAAACGCGCTCACGCCTTCCATATAGTCATGCGTTCTGCCCAGAGCTGACTGCGTGTCACGTTCTGTATCGAGTTGTTGATCAAGGCTTCTTTGCCCTGCTTCTCTTAGCAACTTGCGGGTGGCGATCAAGGCTTGGGTTGGCATCGCCGCCAAACGCTGGGCCATTTGTGAAGCGGCTTCATGCACGTCGTCTGAAACATCCCAGATCAAGCCCCACTCTTTGGCTTGTTGCGCCATCAATTTGTCCCCCGTCATGGCCAATGCCATGGCGCGTGCCAAACCTAAGCGCTCGACCAAGAACCAACTGCTGCCCGCGTCTGGAATCAAACCAATTTTGCTAAAGGCTTGGATGAATGATGCTTGGGGCGAGGCGATGGCAATATCGCAAGCCATCACAAACGAAGCACCTGCGCCCGCAGCGACACCATTAACCGCTGCCACCGTGGGCATGCGCAACTGCTGAAGTCTTCGGGTGGTTGGGTTGAAAGCTTGATCAATCACGGGGCCGGGGTCTGCGCGCTCCATCAGTTGAGGGCCGTCAGAAAAATCAAATTCCGATAAATCTGCACCCGCACAAAACCCTCGCCCAGCGCCGGTGATGACCATGGCCCGAATAAGCGGATTGGCTTCGGCTTGATCGAGGGCGTCCCATAGGTGCTGGTGCATTTGGCGGGTGAAACTGTTGAGCGCTTGTGGACGGTTAAGCGTCAGCCAAGCCACTGGGCCGCGTTCTTCATAGCTAACTGTTTTTTCGGTCATATGTGTCTCCTTGTGGGGTAATTTATCATCTCGGCGATCTACATAAAGCTTGGTTATAGTTGGTTTTAAATACCAGACAGAAAGACAGAAATGAGCTATCAATTGATCCAAGTGAACACCCACGCTGAAAAAGTTGGTGTCATCACCCTGAACCGACCCAAGCAACTGAACGCTTTGAATACTGAGCTCATGATTGAATTGGGCACAGCCCTTAAAGCTTTCGATGCCGATCCACTGATTGGTTGCATGATTTTGACGGGCAATGAAAAAGCCTTTGCGGCAGGCGCAGACATTGGAGCCATGGCAACTTTTACCTACGCCGATGTTTACAAAACCGAATACATCACCCGCGATTGGGAAACCCTGCGCAGTATTCGCAAGCCCGTCATCGCGGCCGTTGCAGGTTTTGCGCTGGGCGGCGGATGCGAAGTTGCCATGATGTGTGACTTCATCATTGCAGCAGACAACGCGCGTTTTGGACAACCCGAGATCAAGTTGGGCATCATTCCTGGTGCCGGCGGCACCCAGCGCTTGCCACGCGCCATCGGTAAAGCCAAAGCCATGGACTTGGCCTTAACCGGTCGAATGATGAATGCGGATGAAGCCGAGCGTGCAGGTCTGGTGAGTCGGGTGGTGCCTCTGGACAAATTGATGGATGAAGCCCTGGTTGCAGCGCTGTCCATTTGCGACTACTCACAAATTGCAGTCATGTCAGCCAAGGAATCTGTCAACCGTGCATTTGAAAGCAGCTTGTCCGATGGCATTATGTTCGAGCGACGTATGTTCCACGCACTGTTTGCCACCGAAGACCAAAAAGAAGGCATGGACGCATTCGTGAATAAACGCAAAGCTGTTTTTAAACATCAATAACTTTCAAGGAAATACCATGGACAACAACACCACTTCCGCGCCCAGTTCTTCACGAAGCTGGCTGATGCTGGCGCTTAAGTCTTTGCTTGGTGTTGTGGTTCTTGCAGTAGCGATTTTCTTTGTAGGCCCTCGCAACGATTTTGGCAGCGACACCCCGACTACGCGGCCAATGCCCACCCAGCAATTGAATGAACTCGATGCGTGGATAGCAGATTCGGAATCAAAGTTCAGTGACATCAAGCCAGGTACTGCCAAAGGGATTGTGTGGGCCAACCCAGAACAGCAAAAGACACCTTGGTCGGTGGTTTATGTCCATGGTTTTTCTGCCAGCAAGATGGAGACCGCACCGGTTGCCGATTTGGTGGCCAAGCAATTAGGTGCGAATCTTTTTTACACCCGCTTGAGCGGCCACGGCTTGCCTGGTGCGGCTTTAGGGCAAGTTTCCCCGCAAGATTGGCTTGCCGACACGGTTGAAGCTGTTCGCATTGGTCAAACGCTTGGCGATAAAGTTCTGGTCATCAGTTGCTCCACAGGTTCAACCCTTTCAACTTGGTTGGCGACATCGGAGTTCGCCAAAGACGTAAATGCCTATGTTTTTATTTCGCCCAACTTTGGCCTGAAAGACAAGCGCTCGGAAATCATCAATGGCCATTGGGGTAAACAGTTGGCCCTTGCCATCACCGGTCCTGAGTTGAACTTTCCATCCATCAACGAAAAAGAAAATGCCGCATGGACAAAAACTTATCCCACCACGGCTTTATTTCCGATGATGGCTTTGGTAAAGAAAGTTCGTGAAAGTGATGTGGGGAACTTTAAAACACCGTTGATGGTTTTGTACAGTGCCGACGACCTCACGGTGGATTCTTTGGAAACCAAAAAACTGTTCCAGCGTATTGGCTCTGAAAACAAGAAGCTTGAGTTGGTGGCTTACAGCAAGAGTGATGGCCAGCATGTATTGGCAGGCGATATACGCGACCCTCTAGCGGTAGCACCCATGGTGGACTCCATCGTTAAATGGATGACTTCTGTTCCTTAAGCTCACCCGAGGCGATCAGTGCCTTGACATCTTGGCTTCCACCTAATAAAACACCATTCAGGAACACCATGGGAAAGGTGGGCCAACCCGTCTACATTTTTATAGCCAAACGGCGATACCATTGGCTGAAATAACTGCCATATTCCAAATAAAAATAGTCAATGCCAGCCTCTGACAGGTGCTTGCGCACAGATTTAACAACTGGGTTTTGGGTCTTACCAACCACCACCACGCGATGCGCTTGAATGGCAGACTGCACTTCCTCAACAATATCTTGATGCAAGCCGCCGATTTTTGGATGAATAGCAGGATGAATCTGCGCCGGACTCAGGATAGATCGTGTCATGTGTTCTCTTTGGAGGTAAAAACAATTTAGCCAAACTTATGCATCAGATATTATGCAATTCATATGAAAACTACTGTCTTGTCACTTTTCTGTCTTCAGTGCGTGTTCGCTTCCGCACAAATTGTTTCAACCCCACTCACCTGCAGCAAGCACTTCTTAGGCTTCAAGTTTGATGTGCATTTCAAAGGGCAAGAGGTGGTGATTGAATTTAAAAATGAAACACACATTTTGCCTTTCAACCGATCTTGGGTCACAACCCATGGAGAACATTGGAGCGATTACACCAACGGCAATTTAATTGTGGCCAGCAGTTACCCCGACGAAGCTTATGTGGCTATCAGTTTAAAAAACCAAAAAAATGCAATGGCGTCTTGCGATGTTGAAGTGCTTCAAGCCCGCGAACAACCCAGAAACTAAACTGAAAAATTACTTTTCCTCTTCGACTTTCGGTACTTGTTTTTTGATTTGATAGGCATTGTTTCGCTGAATTTTAACGACCATGAAATAGCACTCTCGCTTTTTTTCGCCATTTTTAATCATGTCGCAAAAAGTAGCGCTGCCAGCAAAAGTGGCTTTACAGTAATTCATTTCGTCAGCCAATTTTTTCAAAGTACATGAACTTAAATCCTCGGCAAAAGCCACAGAGGATGAAAATATAAATAGTGTGGCGGTGATGAAATGTTTCATGGCTTTTCCGAAGTCTTAGAGGCGGTTTAAGCATTAACCTTTCAAAATTTTAATACCTCTAAAGGATGATTTGACAATATTGGGAAAATTTTGGTGTTCAACATAAGAACTGGCCAAGTTTCCTAAAAATTGCGTGCCTACATCATGTGAGCCCGTTTGCGAGGGAACATAGAGTCTTTCTGACAGACGTTGCACTAATTTTTGAAAAAACACATAAGAAACTTTCGAAAAATATTTCATCAAATTTCCTTGTAAATAACATGTAGGAAATTGAGCATATTCCTTATTTAAATAAATACAAGTGGTGCATACACGAATAAAAATTTTTGAAAGTTAATTAATAGTTATGTATCAGATTTTATTTTAGAACCTGTTAGGTATCGGTTTATCCAAAAATAGACTACCAAGGCTACGGCCAATAAAACCATAAACACCTCGGTCAGCAGCAAACCTTCTTCATATTTGAGAAATGGAAAATTTTCAAAGTTCATTCCAAAAAAACCTGTCACCAAATTTAACGGCAAGAAAATAGCCGTTAAAGCGGTGAGTGTTTTCATCACATCATTATTGCGATTGGTTTGTATATTGAAGTGCATTTGAACCGCAGTTTCCGCGCTTTGTTCAAGCCGGCCGACATGATGCGCGACTCTTTCAATATGCTCCAAAACATTGCGGCTTCGAACCTTGATCAATTCAAGCTCTTTGCTGGAAAGCGAGTCTGTTTCTAACCAAGCGTCTAAAGCTTCAATCCAATCTTGCATCGCCGCCCGCTGATCTTCACAAACCTCTTCTAAATAATGAAGCGTCAGCCTTGAATCCAATAAAGCACTCCAGTTACTGAATCTTGCATTGGGGTTAATTAATTCACTCTGCCAATGGTCAAGTTGTCGGGTGAGCTCTTTGCGCAAATCCAAATAGCCATCCACCACCACACCAATTACCCGCAACATCAAATCGCTTGGATTGGTGGGTAAGCGCCCAGAGGAAAGAGAACCGTTGGCAGCGTTTGCGGTGCTGAGTAATTTATTGGCAAACACATCTCTGACGGCGCAATCAGCTGGGTGAACAGTGATGATTAACCTGTCAATGACAAGAAAGCCAATAGGGCTGGTGTCTATGCGTCGAAGAATGGGCGGGCCACCACGGGAACTGGCGGCGTGAAGAATTTGGCCAGGGTTTGAGGGGTCTGATTCTGAACGACCCCTGGCCAGTCTTCGGAAAATAAGGACATCGTATTCTGTGGTGTAGTCGTAGTGGGATGGCAGTTGGTTGTTCAATAAGTCATTCAAGTGCAATTCGAGCACTTCAAAGTTATAGATTTTTGCCAGCATCTGCTGAATATGAACGAGTTCAACTTCAAACTCTCGCCGGGTGAAACTTAACCAGTGGTATCCCTTGGCAGGTAAGCTGCTGATGAGCTCAATGGATTCGGATATTTGATGACCGTCAATAAGAAAGTTGCGCATTATTAATCATAGCTTCGCAAGTGAAAACCGTTCTCACCGTATCAGCCACAGCAAAAAAGGCGCTGTAAGAAGATACCATTTACAGATATTTACAAGTCAATTTAATTATCTAGGGAAATTAGCCCTTCAGCGGCAAGACTTTTTAGTTTGCGTTAAAACTTCCTTAGAAGTTATGACCATCATCCTCGACAGCAAAGAAATGCAATGACAAAAATTATGTTGGTTGACGATCACGCCATTGTTCGTGAAGGCTATGTACGTTTAATTAACTCCAATGAAGAATTAGAAGTTGTTGCACAAGCAAATTCAGGGCAAGAAGCTTACGAATTGCTTAAAAAATTAGACTTAGACATTGTCATCACAGATTTTTCCATGCCCGGTATTTCTGGCTTGCGGTTCATTGAAAACGCCATGACCAGAAAGCCCGAGCTGAAGATCATCATGTGCAGCATGCATGACTCTTTGCACATCATCAATTTGGCGATCAAGTTGGGGGCCAAAGGGTTCGTCAGCAAGTCTTCCGACCCTCAAAATATCCTTGATGCGATTTTGGCTGTGAAAGAAAACAGCATCTTCTTAAGTGACAACCTGCAAAGCCTCAGCAATGATGAACCCAAGAGTTTGGATCAATTGCAATTAGAAAAATTGACCACATCAGAATTTGAAACTTTCAAAATGCTGGCAAAAGGTATGTCCATTGCTGAAATTGCACGAGACATAAATCTTTCAGAAAAAACCATCAATAACTATCAAACGCAGGTTCGCATTAAATTGCAACTTCAAACCCCTGCACAACTTGTGCATTTCGCTTTACGCAACGGCATCATCATGCCCACCTTATCTGTCGACCATTCGATGGCTTAGGAATTTTTCACA
>Ga0187844_10002169_pt1 | contig 14175 bp, 19 predicted proteins | sample SpaLakP09_SKY_50_FD_134517 | JGI IMG/M metagenome (GOLD analysis project Ga0187844, IMG submission 134517) | Oligotrophic lake water microbial communities from Sparkling Lake, Wisconsin, USA - SP09_SKY_50 | ecosystem: Environmental > Aquatic > Freshwater > Lake | place: USA: Sparkling Lake...
CTTGGCGCGCCTTGAGTACGAGCGTGAGCGAGTCCTGGTGCGCATCGAGGGGAAAGTTCGTCGTCATGAGGGATCTCCGGTGTCCGCGACCCGGCAGTGGGTGCGGTTTGCCGGATCCCCGCGACACGGAGTCGCAGGCGGGTCCAGAGCGGCGGGCACCGGCTCGTCGGGTCGGGCGTCATCGACCCGGCGAACGGAGCGCAACGCCGGCGCAGCGCACACTGGACGCGCCGAGCACCGTGCTGGAATCAAGAGGCAAACAGCGCCGCCTTCTCCTTGACCCACCCGCGCGCATCGCCGCCGGCGCGCGCCAGTGAGCGGATTCCGCGAATGCCGTGAGCGACGCAACGCGTCGGTACCGTCTCCCACCCCACCGAGTTCGACGGCGGCCGGCACGCACGCGCCTTCGTTCGGGCAAGGGATTGAAGCCCGCAGGGGCGAGACCGCATAGCGGGCTCGATGGCGCAGCCACGAAAGCCCGGTCGCACCGCGATGTCCCCGGCCTTGAGCGGTTCCCCCTACCGCCGGCCGCCGCCCAACGACCGACCCCAGAAGCTAGACCCGCCATGCGCCTGCGCGTACGCTTTCACCCAGGCGCCCGCCTGACTTGTGCATGAGTCAAAACAGGCACCGCGGTACCCAGACTCGAAAACCTTCTCCCACAGCCTGGCTGTCGGCGATTAAACGTGCACCCAAGTCCGACGGCCTGGCATCAGGAGCAGGCTTTTCATGTCCATCAAATCCATCGCGCATCTCGCGCACCAGCGCGTCGCGTCCGACAACGGACCGAGTATCAAGCGCACCCACGTCTACGAATTGTTTGCCGCTGCATTCGGCTACGGCTCGTATGCCGCTCTCCAGGCCGAGGCGGTTTTCTTCGCCGACACCGGCCAAGTCCCCGTCGACCGCCCCACGCGAATCACCGCCGTGAAGGCGAGATCCCAGGAGCTGGGCTATCCCGATCCTGCCGGCGATCTCATCGCAACCCGCCTGTGCGACGTGCTGCCCGAGCAGGGTCTCGACGCGATCCGCATCACCGATCTCGTGCGATCCCTGCGCGGAGACACCCATCCCGAGGAGTGGGCCGAACCCGGCGACGACGACCCCGATGAAAACGACCACGAGGACGATCGGCCGGATCGTCACTACCCGTGGACGTTCGGATTCGACGAGAGCGATCCCGATCCCGTCCTCCTGGAAGGATTGAAGAGCGCGGCCGAGCGCGGCTCGGCCCTGGCCCACTACGCCCTCGCGCTGATTCACGGCGACGACCAGTACACGGAGAGCGACACCGAAGCTCGCCCGTACTGGTACGAGCAGCGCCAAGCTGGCGTCGTGCTCCAAGGCGTGCAGGTCGAATGGGCCGACGCCTGGGAGCGCCACGTCACCGCGAAGCAGGCCTTCGAATTTCATCTGCGCGCCGCTGCGCGGCTGCGCCATCCCGAGGCGTTGATCGACTGCGCCCGATTCTTCCGCGATCCCGCCGTTTTCGAATCCGGCCTCGACCTCTCCCAACAAGATCCCGGTCAGCTGGCCGATCTCGCGGCATCACTGGGCCGGCACGCAGACGCTAAGCGCTGGCTCACCGTTGCTGCAGAAGCGGGCGACACCGGTGCGATGCGCACGTTGATCGAAGGTCACGACGCCGGCGACCTGCAGCGCTGCTGGTTGTGGCTGTACTTGGCGGAGCTGTTCGGCACCGACCTCACGCAGGGCCACCACTTCGCCATCAACGAATACGGCAGCGAGTACGACGACGATGTCGGAGGCCCGGCTTATGTCGCGGGCGAAGACGGCATCGAGCTCGAGTCACTGCCCGCGGAAGCCGACGTCCTCGCGCGCCAGGCTGCGCAGGCCATCTTCGCGAAGGCGAAGCGGAAGCCATAGCAATCTCGGGCGGGTCCGACCCGGCTTGGGCCGGACCCGCACGCTTGATCGATCAGGCCCAAAAATTCGCGGGGAGAACCGGATCGGACACCGATTCGACTTCCCAGGCAATGCACTGGAAGCGCATCGAGCCGTGCTCGCTATGCTGCGGATGCAGCCCTCCGGACCACGTCACGAAACTCTGCGGCACGTCGCAGCCCCGCTCTATCCAGTCTCTGACGGCCGCCTTCAGCACCCCCTTCAACGTGAGGTTGGAAGGATCGACGACGAACCGCTTCTGCCTTCCCGTCGAACCGATCCCATGATTGCGAGGCTGACCCGATTCGAACGGCATCGCGTCCAAGACCTTCCGCACGTCGGAATGGAAACCCGCCAGGATGAAGAGGCACACAGACCTGGGCTCGACCTTCTTCAGGATCGCCAGACGCAGGAAGTCCTCGAAGATGTTGCTGGGTGAGGCATGCGTCGAGCCTGCCCATTTGGTCTCGATGAAAATGCTGGCCACGCCCTTCTGCGCATTGTCTTCGATCAGCAGCTGCGCGAAGTCGACCTCCCTCTTGCGACCCTTGAGCTTTCCGGGATTGAGGGCGACATGAGGAAAGTCGGCATGAACCCGCGCGCCCTCCTGTTCGGCACGGATGGAACTCATCACCATGCCCACAGCCGCCTTGAGCGAGTTTTCGGAGAACAGTCCGGCCCGATTGCACAGGAACTCGAGATGGAGCCAGCTCCCAATGGCTTCCGAGAACCGCCGCGCATGCCGAATATTCAAGTCGCTTCCCCTATCGAGCCCAAGATGCCGATCTGACTGCGGCGATCTAACTGCTGAACACGGCGCGAACGTCGGCGCCGATCGGATACTCCTGCGACCACCCCGACGCGAGTGCGCGCTTGGCAAGCGCCGTCATCTGCTTGACCTGGTGTTCCATAGATTGCGCCTCGGACCTCGACGTAAAGACCTTCGCAGCAAGCAGCGATTCCGGAGGGTGGCTGCGCGTGAACTTCGCCCCAGTACCGGCGCGATGCTTGCGCACCCGCGCCACGAGATCCGGCGTGACGCCCACGTAGACACACCCACCCCGGCACAACAGCAGGTAGACGAACCAGGGTTTCGCCCGCAAAAGATCGTCCTCGACGACCCTTAAAGCCACGAGGGCCGCTGCTCTCCTTGCTTGCGATCGATGGGACCCTTGTCCTGCCACGCGAAGCGATGGGCATCGTCGATGTGCGTGCGGATCTTCACCGCGTCATCCGCCGACACGTGCAGCTCGATGCGCCGCTGCGTGCCACCGCCGAGGTCCTCGACGTCGAACACGAGGTTCACGTCCCTGTAGCCCGGCGCGTTGCCGTAGGTCACCAACTTAGCGCCGAGGTCGATGCGCTCATCCCCCTCCGCGAGATCCTTCAACCGCGGCTCCACCGCCTTGAGCCCGTAGGCTTCGAACCAGCGGTGCAGGACCTCCCCACCGCCTGGTATGTGATGGTGGATCTCCTTCTCGCCGAGCGCATCGTAGGCAAGGTACGTCAGGCAACTCGCGGCCAGCCTTGTGTCGAGAGCGCGCAACAGGTCGAGCTCGAAGGGATACTCGCCCGCGTTGTAGCAGCCGGCCACAAATCGCACGAGTTTGCCGGCCTGGCCCGTACCCGGATTCGACTGGATCGCCTTCAGGATGACGCCGAGCGCCTCAAGGGCGTCCTCGCGTAACTGGCCCCCCGTTCTGCCGTGAAATCGTTCATTTCCCGCTCTCCCGCCGATGTGAAACCCTACAACAGGTCGACTGCGAAGCGACACGTCGCCCACGAAAAAGGCCCAGCGGATCGGGGAAATCGCGCTGGGCCCACAACTCCGGCTTGGGGATGCCGGATCCCGTCCAGGGAGTGAGACGGGAGAGCGATGCGGGAGGGAGTAGTCCGCCGCTCGAAGTATTCGATGGTGGCGCCGGACGGAAGTTCAATGGCGCCATCGCGACGGGCCCACCTGTGCAGGCCCACCGCGGCCCGATTCGGGGGCTAGCTCCTCACCGCGAACTGCGCAGGCGCCAGCGCCTTGGCCTTGTCCGTCAGCCGCACCCGCGGGAACTCGACGAACGATCCGTACGGTCGCACCGGTGCACCGAGGTCGACCACCAACCCCTGCGCCACCAGCGCCGTGACCACACCCTCGTTCTCCGAGTAGTTCTTCGCGTAGAACTCGTCGGCCCCATTGCACAGGAACATCGTGACACCGTCGTGCGGGATGATGCTGATGTTGGCGAACGGCTCGAGGTAACCCTCGTCGTTGCACATCGCCAACACGACGAGCTGGGCGGTTCGCGGATCGCGCCGCAGCTGGAGGATCACCGGGTGCGGGCCGCTCGGCATCGGCCACTGGAAGTTCGGAGCGAGAAGGGAATCCTCCATGTCGGTCCTCGTCGAGATCGCGCTGAAGTGCGCGAGCCGCCGCACGGCGAGGGCAGAACATCGGCGGAGGCCATCGCGCCTCCCCGCTCGTCGGCTGCGGCTTTTTGCAGGCGTCGAGCGGATGCCGCGAGCCCAAGGGCCGGCGCAACGCGCCGTGTCCGCAGCGATGCTTCCTCGCCGTAGGTTCGCACCTAGGCACTTCAGCTCGATCGACGAGCAACCCATCGAACGCCTCTCCGCTCAGAACAGCACGAGTTGGTCGGCCTGGAGAATGCGATCCCGGATCACGCTGTCCCGCAACTCCACCGCGTCATCCTCTGCAGCGCGACTCACCGCCAAGTCCGTGGCGGTCTCGGCCGACGCCATCGTCGCTGCCGCCTGCCTTCGGCTCGCCAAGCGGCGGTCCCAGCCACCCAGCACGTGCGCGGGCGTCACCTAGTGACCGCGCACCTCCAGCGACAGCGAGTTGCCGTGCACCACGCTCGCCGGCACGTGCAGCAGCGAAAGCTGGATGTACGCCATGTGCACCGCCGTGGCGTCGACATCGATTGCGGTGATGTGCGCGCAGGCCCGGTAGTTGAGGCCGCGCTCGGTCATCGCTTCAGCGACCGCGATGCACATGCCGCCGGCGCCGCAGGCCGACTCGAACACGGTGATGAAGCCACCACGTTCGGCGACGAGCCGGGCATCAGATCGTGAAGGCTCATCTGTGACATCAGCCGCGCGGTGATCGCGAAAGCCTGGGCCTGGGCTTGTACATCGTGCGGCAGGTCGCACTGGCCCATGGCGGCGACATCGCCGTGGAGTCCGCCGAAGGCCGCACGTGCTTCACGATCACGCTGCCCAAGGAGTACGCAACCCGGCGACGACCCGCAGCGGCACACGATCGGATCGACCACGATGCCGGCGTCGATGCCGGATCTGGCGCACCGAGAGCTCGAGCGGCCGCTCGTCGTCGGACCCGTGCTCCACCGCGAGGTCGGCCAGCGCCGCCAGCAGCGTGGCCTGGGCGACCGCCGTCGGGATCGCGGGCGTCATGTCTTGGACCAGTAGTCCGCCTTCTCGGGAATGATCCAGCGCACGCCGCCACGCGGATCCTCGCGGTCTCCCTCGAAGCGCGGGATCAGGTGAACGTGCAGGTGCGGCACGGTCTGTCGCGCCGCCGGGCCATCGTTGATGCTGATGTTGTAGCCGTCCGGATGCAGCTCCGCGTCGAGTTCCTGCTTGGCGAGATCCATCAGAACCAAAAACTCCAGCCACTCGCCCGCCGTGATGTCGAAGACCGAGGCGATGTGACGCCTGGGGATGATCAGCGTGTGGCCCGGCGACACCGGGAAGCCGTCGCGGATGTAGAACGCGTTGAGGCTCTCGCCGCGGATGCGCTCGCGCGGCAAGGAGCAGAACACGCAGTTCGGATCTTGCTTGACGGCCAGCCCCGGAAGTCGTTGATCCCCGCGAATAGTACGCGGCTGGCGCGCTCCGTTCCGCAATCCTTGCGACGCAAGCGGGCGTCAGCGGCCGCGACCTTCTGCGCGCTCGTCTTCCTTCTGCTCAGCTGCATGGAGCCGGTCCAAGTGCAATTTCACTTGATGGCCTGGAATTGATCGAAGCACAGCGTGTACCGACCGACGAGGTCGTGGCCGTCCACTAAAAAATCTCTCGCGATCTCGACGGAGTCCGGGGGCAACGCGGTCAGAGTCCTAACGCCGCCATCATCGTGCTGCTGGGCTTGGCTCATCGTCGCAGAATTCCTGAGAGGCTCGTCCATCCACGATGAGACCTGAACAGCTTAGCTTCGCCGTGGACGACAACACCATGTTCAGGCCGCGGCCCTGATTTGCTCATCTGTAGCCAGACTGTTGAGATAGTCAGCGGCGGCCTGCGCCTGCGCGGCGGCGGTGAACAGGTACTTCGGATCGTTCTGCAGCTCGGTGATCCAGCATCCGATGTACCGCGCGTGGTCCTCGATGTGCTCGGGCCGAAAGCCGTGCTGTGCAGCCAGCAGGCCTGCGCCGATCTCCGCGATCAGCTCCTCGAAGGCACGGTTCGCACGCGAGTCGGAGTAGCGATCGAGATTTCGATCAAGCCGGTGCTTCGCTCCAGTCCAGTGCGTCTTATGCCGACGTCGGCATAAGACTCATAAAGCAGGACGCCGGTTTATGCCGAGCGTCCTGTTCGAGGCCAGCGCCCGCTACAAACTTCGTCCTTGAGAGGTCGGCATAATCTAGAGACTCTCGAGAAACGCCAGCAGGCGGTCACCGGGCCGAAACCGCTTGGAGTGCCCCTCCGGATGGTTCAGTCGAGCCAGCGCCTTTTCCTTCATCTGTAGATCTGCATGCAGATAGATTTGCGTGGTGTCCACCGATTCATGGCCTAACCACAGCGCGATGACAGTCTGATCGACACCGTGACGAAGAAGGTTCATTGCGGTGCTATGGCGAAGCACGTGCGGACTGATCTTCTTTCCGACGAGCGTCGCGCATCTCTTCGATGCTTCTATGGCGTACTTGCGGACCAGGCTTTCAAGCGCGTCACGACTCAGCTTCGGCCCATGCCTAGTCGGAAAAACGAAGTCCTCCGGCTCTCCGCCTCGTTCTTTGAGCCATTGCTCGAGTCGCTTGCTGACGTCGCGACGAAGCGGCGTACAACGCTCTTTCCGACCCTTCCCCATGCAGCGGACGTGCGCGCCCGTTCCCAATGCCACGTCCTTGCACCGTAAGTTCACAAGCTCGCTCGCACGCAATCCTGTCTGCAATGCAACCGCCATGAGTGCCTGATCTCGACGGCCGATCCAGGTTGATTGAGGAGGTGCGGCCAGAATCGCGGCGCTTTCGACATCATCAAGAAAACTCACAGTTGCCTTCGTGTGCCGCTTGCTCGGCATTGCCAGGACGCGCCGGCACTGCAGCAGAGCGCCGGGCTCACTGAGCGCTGCGTACTTAAAGAATGATCGGATCGCCGCGAGTCGGGTGTTGCGGCTCCGCGCACTGTTGTGCCGATGCTTCTCGACATGATCCAAGAAATCGGCGACGAGCTCCACGTCGATGTCTGTGAGCGCAAGGGAGGTCGGCTCGCGGCCCTTCCGGGCGGAGGCGAAGCGGAGGAGCAATCGGAATGTGTCGCGGTAGCTGGCGATCGTGTTGGGACTCGCCTCCATTTGCGTGAGGAGACGGTCCGTGAAGAAGCCCTGCAATAGCGGAGCGAGACTAGGCGTGGTCATGATGTTCTCCCAGCGTGCTCACAGCCTCAGCCCTGGCGCTTGCCAGCTCCAGTAGTTCTGGAACGCCCTCGAGGTACCAGTACGTGCTCTCCATGCCGCAGTGACCCAGGTAGGTAGTGAGCTTGATCATTTCCCTGGTCGGGTCTTGGCCTCGGCGGTACCAGCCGACCATCGTTCGCGCAGCGAAACTGTGGCGCAAGTCGTGGATGCGAGGACCGCGTCCGTGCCTGCAATACCGTTGGGGCGATCGCAGCCCGATGCTTCTGCTGACGACCGCGAAGTTGTACCTGGCATTGCAGTCGCTGATTCTTTTGCCCTGCTCGCTGACGAAGAAAGCCTTCGGCGAGAAGCCTAAGAGCCGGTTCCTCTCTTGCTCATAACGGTCGAGCCGCTGGATCACGCTGGCGTCGAGTGGGATGTAACGGGTGTTGCGCTGCTTGTCTCGCTTGATCGTAAGCACCGATTCTCGGTAGTCGACATCATCCGAATCCAGTGCCAAGGCTTCGCTGATGCGCATGCCCGTCACGGAAATCAGACCGAAAAGAGTCGCGTATGTATGACCACGAAGTCCGTAGATGGAAGCCAGTTGCTCCGCGGTCGTGACGATCGCCCTGATCTCATCTTCGCTGTAGATGTACGGACGCGAGCGGCGTGGTCCACCCGGTATCAAGCCTTTCGGCGGAATCTGATGCAATGGATCGAGGACGTGGAGCCAGGCCGCGAAGTGTCGGACGATCCCAAGTCTCGTAGCCCAGACGGCCTTGCTGGCCTTCCCAAACGACTGCTGCCATCGTAGAAAAAGATCGGTGCTGACATGCGTAGCATCGGAGGACGTCGCGAATGCGACAAATCTGCGCAGGACCCGCTCGGATGTCTTCAGTTCGAAGCCGAGACCACGGCGCACATCAAGATATCGGTCAAGCTCAAGATCCAGGGCGCTCATGCCGAGACTCCATCGGCCGGCCAGGGACGTGCAATGGTTCGCAGCCCCTCAATGTCGAGCCGCGCGTAGGTCAAGGTCGAATTGCGTGAGCGATGCCGAAGAGCGTCGCCTACCTCCGGCAACGATGCTCCCTGCCTGACAAGGTTCGTCGCGAGACTGTGGCGCAAGATGTGCGAGCCCACGTACGGAAGAGGTCGAGGCACTCCGGCCGTTGCGAAGGCCGCTTTCAGAACCTCATTCAGTACCTGTCCGTTGCGAAACGGCTCATTAGGGGCGCGACTGGAAACAAAAAGCGCCCTGGAGCACGACACCCGGTCGTGCTGAATGTATTCGGCGAGTGCCGCACCGAGTTCCGGTGATAGCGGCATGGTGTCGTTTCGTTGTCCTTTTCCTCTGATCAAAAGCTCTGCTCTTCGCCAGTGGATGTCATCGAGTTGAATCGCGACCACTTCCTGTGCGCGCAGACCCAATCGAGCGAGCAGAAGCACCATCGCGTAGTTCCGCAGCCCGTGCCGTCCGATCTTTGCTGCCTCCACCACCGCGTCGACCTGAGTGGGCGTGATGTGGCGAGGCAGCCGCGTTCCATGCTGCTGTGATACCCGAGGGACGCTAAGCGCCAAGTTCGTCGAGATGCGCTTCGTGCGGAAAAGAAACTGAAACAACGTGCGCAAATGAGTACTGCAGGTTTTGTCGCGGACCGGCCTCTCACCTGTTCTGAATGTCTGCAGGAAGGAAATGATGTCGTGCGCGTTGATCTTGTCCCACGCCACTTCATCGGGACCAAAGCGAAATGTGAGAAAACGATCAGCAAAGCGCCAGCTGTGATAGATCGTTCTTTCCGTGAGGCCACGGTGCCGGCGTAGATATTCCTCGTATTCTCGGCGCAGTCCCTCAATTGCGAGCGGAGCCCCAGTAGGCGTCGGGGTCGACTTCGTGAGGCCCAAGATCGCGAGGTAAGCGACGAATCGTGCCGCGATTGCGGCCTTGTAGCAGTATGTACCGGGTCGATCTCCCGGATGACGCACGAGGCTGGCGGCCAGATCTGGCGTCAGCTCCTCAATCGGCACGCTGGTCTCATCGAGCTTCTGACAAAGTTCTGCAATGGCTTTGAGATGCGCGCGGACTACGCTAGCGCTGAATCTGAGGCGCCTCAACTCTGCGCCATACGTCTCAATCGAAGTTGCAAGTCTTGTACGGGTAGATCCGATGTTCTCGTTGATCACGGTTGTCGCCTCCTTTGATGGAGGACTGAGCGTAGGCGTCATCGCTGAGAATTAAACCGAGTCCGTGCCCACGGCCTCCGTGAAGACAACCGTCGCAGCAGACAGCTGACCGGACACTGCCCTCCTGGGGGTCACTGCAAAGCTTCGTCACCCGTGAGGACGGCGCAAATCTTCCGCCGCTCTCGATCCGTCATTGCATGGGCTAGCAGACCCTCGACGGTGAAGACCCAGATCTTCACGAGCGCGTTCGCCTTTTCTGGGGAGATACCCGCTTGGGACATCTCTGCGTGGATCAACGATTCGCTCAGCTCGTGGAAGCGATCATGCCAAGCGGCGATTGTCGGCGAGTACTCCATTCGCGCGTGGACCGTGGCGACCAGGCGGCTCGCCTGATGAAGCTGCTTCACCACCATCAGAAGACGACCGGTTCGATCGGTAGCAGGGCTGCGAAGAAACTTAGCCAAGCCGCGCTCAAGCTCCGCGTCGAGAACGGCGACAAGCAACTCGTCCTTGTCCTTGAAGTACCAGTAGATGGTGTTCGAGGCCACGCCCACTGCCGAGGCGATGGCACTCATCGACGTTGCCTCGTAGCCAGCTTTCAGAAACAGGGTTCTGGCTGCATCGACGATCTCGGTGCGCTTTTCGTCGGGGTGTTGCTGCTGCTTGTTCCTAGGCATCCGCTTATCAGTGGACCAGTGGCCGGCGCGCCACATCCGATGGATTATAAGGCCTCTTGAACGTCGATCAAGGATTAGATAAGGTTTCTTGACCATCGATCAAGAGCATCACATGAGCCCTCGAGTGTCGACTTCGTCCTTCAGAAGCAATGGCGTCCAATGCGCCGCAACCCTCCATCTCCCCGAGGGCGACGGTCCGTTCCCAGCCATTCTCATCGTCCATGGCTGGGGCGGCGTACAGGATGCGCTGACGGTGCCCTTCTACAAGCCGTTCAACGAGGCGGGCTTTGCGGTCATGACGTTCGACTATGCCGGGTGGGGCAAGAGCGAGGGTACACCGCGGAACGTTATTAACCCCTGGCACCGCGAACGCGATGTCGAGAGTGCGCTTGAATGTCTGCGCGCCCAGCCTGAAATCGACTCGCGACGCGTTGTGCTCTGGGGCACCTCCTTCGGCGGTGGACACGTGGTCAAGATCGCGGCCCGGCATCCGGAGCTGCTAGGCGCGATCACGCAGGTGCCTATGCTGGACGGCATGGCCGCAGTGAAAGCGGTGCCGCCGCTACGCATGGCGCGCTTCGGCCTGTCGGCCTTGAGTGATCTTCGGCCCGGAAGGAAAGACCCGGTCTACCTCCCCGTGGTCGCCGCTGAAGGCGAGTGGGCCAGTATGGACCGCGACGGAGCTGCCGAGGCCATGCAGAAAGGAATGCAGGCGCTGATTGAGCGCGGCGGACCGGAGGCGGGCTACTACGACAATCGCGTGGCCGCACGATCGCTGCTGACCATGGGTCTGTATCGCCCTTTCAAGAGCCTCAAGGATGTGAAGATTCCGCTCCTGATCGTCGGTGCGACACGAGATACCGTGGCGCCTTTCGTCGAGGAGAGGATCCGTGCGCTCGGCAACGCGAAGATTCAGATGAAGACGCTCGACGCCAACCATTTCGAGCCTTACTTCGAGCCAGCACTTTCGGTAAATCTTGGCTACCAGCTCGAGTTCTTAAAGAGTCTGCGGTGAAGAGGTCGCGAAGGAGACAGTACTGATCACGGGCGCTCCTGCCAGTCCAGAGTCGAGGGTCCCGTTTCCCCGGATTATGCCGCGCGCTAACGCTTAGACCCATCGCTAACAGGGCGGTAAATGAGGCGATCGGCATATCCGGACATTCCCCCTAATGCGTCAGCTCGTGCAGCTCGACCGACGTCATCTGCTCAGCATCACGGAACCGGTTCGCATCCGGCATGTTGATCACGTCGGTATTCGGGTCGTAGTAAGCCGAGCTGCCACCCCACAGCACCTGCGCGCCCGTACGAGCGATCCAAGCCTCGACCTCGGGGAGCCTGCTCGGAGCCGCACCCTGCACGCTCTGCGGAAAGAACGACGACGACAACCCGTCGATCTGCTGCGCGTTGAACACGGTGTAGAACTTCAGGTAGCGAAACGTCTTCGGATCGCCGTCGTCACTGTCGCGCTGCGCGCTGCCGTAATGGCAGACCGGCCGGCCGCTCTCGCCCTTTCGAACGACACCGCCGAATTCCAGCGCCTGCCGGAACGTCATCCAATACGGGCTGGTGTATCCCCGCCGTACCGCCGCGCTCCACAGCATCAGCACGTTCATGCCGCGATACGCCACGTCGTTGTGACGTAGCGGGAACGCCCCGCCCCTGCCCTCCTCCCAGCATGCCTGCCAGGGCGGTGTGCCCACCCGTAGCAGTTCGATGATCTGCTCGACCATCTCCTTCGCGTAATCCCGTCGCCCGTTTTCCATCGCAAGATCTCCAGCACCCGCGCGATTGCCGGGTTTCCCCGTCGGCGGGATGCAGGGATCTCCCGCCGTGCGGTCGATCGATTCGGCCGCCGGGGATGGGAGAGGGGCGCGGTCCGCGCCTGCGTGCAGGGGCCGCCGCCTCGTTCATCGGACCCGTCCGTTGAACGGGGCGTACGCGGGCAAAGCGCACCCTTGTGCGCAGGTGCAGCGACCCAGAATTCCCCGGCGAGCGGCTGAACGACGACCGCGCGGCATGAATGGGATTAGGTCCCGTTTAGAGCCGGAGCCGGCACGCGGTCTAGCGACGAAGACCTGGTAAACGACTGGGCAGCAATACGCGACAGGGGCTGGGTCAACGGGCCCTGTCGGACCGGATCGCCGTGTAGGCAATCGGGGGCACACGGTCCTGCCGCAGGCACGGAAGCGTGAGCGGCAGGAAGCCCGATCCGCGAGCAGCGAAAAGTTACCCGGGCCGGGCGACTCGATTATCCGACCAGGCGCTCGAAGGCTTGGTTCAAGGTCATCACGGTGACTCCGTCGAACGTGCGCGCGTAGAGCGCGCCGAAATGCTTCCGATCACCCGTGACCAGGATGTTCGCGCGTGACGAAATCGCTGCCGCGAGAATTGGAGCATCCTTCTCCGGCAACCCGTGTTCGACCGCTGCCGCCGTGGCGGCGATAGCGGGCTCCGGGCAGACCTTGAGCTGCCCGGCAACGAGTTCCAGCGCGGCGCTCCGCGCCGGGCGCTTGGCCGAAATATTCCGCCGTGCCTCTCCCAGCGCATACGCCGAACTCACCAGCTCGCAGAGCCCGACCGCCTGCAGTCCAAACAGGCGTGACGCGGCGTTCTGTTCGGTGTAAGCCGCGCTGAACAGGATGTTGGCGTCGAGAAAGAGGCGCACCGTCATCGGCGCTTTTTGCGAACGATCAGCGCATCAACCTTCGCAAGCACCTTGTCCGGCACCGTGTTCTCCCGCTCCAACTCTGCAATGCGCCGGTCGGTATACGCCTCGACCGGGTAGACCGCCGCCGGCCGTAACAGGATCGCTCCATCGCTGGTCGTTTCGACCAGCATCGCCATTTCATCCGTTGCGCCAATCGAGCGCAGGATCATCTTCGGGATGGTGACCTGGCCCTTCTTGCCCAGCTTTACGAGTTCCACGGCATCACTCCTTCCGGTCTGCAGATCCCATTATGCCGGATTCCGGCATCCGGCTTTCCGGCTCCCGGGTAATCGCTCCCGCTCCCCGAAAAACGACTCGACGATCCACCACTGCGAGCTGCGAAGGCTGCATCCCGAAATCGGGTGCACTTCGGTGAGCACCGCCTCCAATGACCAGTCGCGCCGCCCGCGGCATGCCCGGACATCGCTCTTCCTTCTGCATCGTTTCGCCCGCTCGCATCCAGGCGCATAGCTGTACGTCATCGGAATCTCCTGTCTGAATGTTGAATGGCGCGACTCGAGCACGAGCCGCGATCGCGCCGACGGGCACCGTCGAACCGCCGCGCGTTGGGGACGCGGTCAGGCCCGGCTCGTCGGAAGCGTCGCAGCCGTCGAGCGGAGCTTGAGGTAGGCACCGCGCAGCGCACACACACCAATCAGAAGTGCCGGGGCTCAGCCCGGCACTCGGACGCCGGCATCGACGGCGGTCTTGAGGCGTGAGGGTTGCGACAGCACCCTGACGCCCGCCGTGCGGCGAGCATCTGGCGTTGCCGGTTGCGCAGCTTTGCCGTGGGTGGCCGCAGGCCGGTCGGATCGCAAGCGCAGAAGGGCGGGGTCATCCGATCCGGACAACCCCGCTCCCCGGCATCAGAGGTAGCCACGTTCTGCAAAGCTCACGACGCTGTTCCCGCCGATCACGAAGTGGTCGAGCACCCGCACGTCCACCATCGCCAGCGCCTGCTTCAGGCGATCGGTGAGCATCCGATCCGCCGAGCTTGGCTCTGGCGTACCACTGGGATGCTGATGTGCGAAGACGACCGCCGCGGCCGAGTGGTCCAGGGCCAGCTTCACGATCTCGCGCGGGTAGACGCTCGCCGCGTCCAGCGTGCCCACCGAGAC
>Ga0187844_10002170_pt1 | contig 14174 bp, 13 predicted proteins | sample SpaLakP09_SKY_50_FD_134517 | JGI IMG/M metagenome (GOLD analysis project Ga0187844, IMG submission 134517) | Oligotrophic lake water microbial communities from Sparkling Lake, Wisconsin, USA - SP09_SKY_50 | ecosystem: Environmental > Aquatic > Freshwater > Lake | place: USA: Sparkling Lake...
ACTTTTTGATATCAAATTTTGTCTCTTGATAACAAGGTATACAAATAGACACTTTATCATATTCGCTGAATTGTCTTAATTTAGAACTTTTCTGTAAAATTTCAGAATTTATAATTATTAAAGTATTTTGAATATTATTTTTAACAGAATTTATAATTTCTAAGATTTTATCAGAGCAATTTTTTATAATGGTTATATTCTTATTTTCTTCAAACAATGATCCATTTAAATAGTAATTAATAATATCATCTGGTTTTTTTAAAATATCATCTTCAAAAATAACTTTTGAATTTTTATTTTTACCTTCACCTTCGCCTTCGCATAAAGATATAATTTGGCCATTTAAATCGTTTATTAAATCTTGATTTTCTCCATAAATGACAATGACTTTATTAAGGAAGAAATCTTTTTTCTTGAATGAGATTTCTTGTGATTTTACAATCATTAAAACTATCTTAATGAGACTCTAGATTTAAATAATATATTTTGAATTATGGAGTCTAATAATATTCTTTTTTCATTATTTTTAATGATGGAATTATTTGATAAATTATCAGTAACAGCAACTCGTTTATCTTTTGAAATGGCATCTTGGTAGATTATCAATCCATTTTTATCTTGAAACTGGTAACTGACAGTGAGTTTTATAATTTCTTCAGTGGCTATTCCTCTATTATCTACTAAAGAGCTTTCAGCAGTATCGTAAATTTGCGCTTTAAATATGTAAGCATTTATGTCTTTTTCATCTTTTCTAAAATTTAATTTTTGTTCAAGATTAAAGGCAAGATCTTTATCACCTACGATTTCTGATTTTGAAATAATGACTTGTTTTGAACTACCTATATAAACAGGAGAAAATCCGCAGCTCGAAAGAGTGATAACAATTAAGATTGTTATAAATATTTTATTTTTCATTGGTGACAATATTTAGCAATTTATTCTTAACAAATATTTTTTTTGTTATGGTAGTTTTTTCTAATATAACTTTTATATTTTTAATTGCTAAGGATTTACTAAAAATACTCTCCTCTGTTTCATTGTGGATAGCGTTGATAATTGCTCTTTTTTTACCATTTATTTGAACAACTATATTAAATTCATCTTTTCTTAATGATTCATTATCAAATTTAGGCCACTCTTGAATGCCAAGATCAGTTTTTTTTGTGATTTTTTCCCAACATTCATTTGCAATATATGGAATAAAGGCCGAGATAATTATTAAATACTTTTTGAAGACCTCAGTTAAACTATTTTTCTCAATTCCTAATTTTTCAACCTCATCATTGATGAGATTTAAAAAGGTATATAATTTTGCAACAGCAACATTCATTTGAAATTTTTCAACACATTCTGAAATTTCTTTTACTAAAACATCAACTTTAACTAAAAAATTTTTATCAAAATTTTCATTTATCCTTTGATAACTTGATATTTTCTCACATACTCTCCAGATTTTTTGAATATATTTATAAGCACCTTGAATACCGCTGTCACTCCATTGAATGTCACGATCTGGAGGACTATCCGACAATATAAACCATCTTACTGCATCAGAGCCATAAATTTTTATAATATCATCGGGATCTACAATATTTTTCTTTGACTTTGACATGGCTTGGTTGTCACCCTTTAAAACTTTTGACTTATTATCTAAAAAATATTTTCCATCCTCAAATTTTACATCCTTTGGAAATACCCATTCTCCTTTTTCAGTTTTAAAGGTTGGATGACAAACCATTCCTTGAGTAAAAAGATTTTGAAATGGTTCTGAGAATTTAAATTTAAATTCATCTTTTAAAGCAAGGGTAAAAAATCTTGAATACAAAAGATGTAAAATTGCATGCTCAACACCACCAATATACTGATCAACGGGCATCCAATAATTAACGTCTTCCTCATTAAATGGATGATTTTGTTCGTGGGGTGAACAAAATCTTAAAAAATACCAAGAGGAATCCACAAAGGTATCAAGAGTGTCCGTCTCGCGAATGGCCTTCATGCCTGTTTCTGGGCATTTTGTATATTTCCAGGTTGGATGATTTTCTAAAGGGTTTCCAGGTTTGTTGAGATCAATGTCCTTAGGTAAAGTAACGGGTAAATCTTTTTCAGGAACAGGAATAATTTTACCATCTTCTCGGTAAAGAATTGGAATAGGACAACCCCAATATCTCTGTCTTGATATTCCCCAGTCTTTTAATCTATAAATTGTTTTAGATTTTCCAATTTTTTTATCTTCAATAATTTTAATTATTTTTCTCTTCGCCTCAATAACACTAAGATCATTTAAAAAATTAGAGTTAATTATAAAGCCATCTTCAATATAAGCTTGATCTTTAATTTTTATGTCTTGAGATTTATTAGGAGACACAACAGGCAAGACTTCTAATTTATATTTTAAGGCGAACTCCAGATCTCTTTGATCGTGGGCGGGACAGCCAAAAATTGCACCTGTGCCGTAATCCATAAGTATGAAATTACTCACATAAATTGGGATTTTTTTATCTTCAATAAATGGGTGATTTACAAAGTAAGGAGTTTTAAAACCTAACTTTTCATTCTTTGATAATGAAGATTCAATTGCAATATTTTTAAGTGCTTCATTTTTAAACTTTAAAAAATTTTTATCGTTTTCAAAAAATTTAGCGAAAGGATGATCAGGAGCAATTGCAATAAAAGATGCCCCAAAAATTGTATCGGGTCGAGTTGTGAAAATTGTTATCTTTTCTTTATTATTTGTTAAAAAATCTATCTCGCATCCTATAGATTTTCCAATCCAATTTTTTTGCATTAACTTAACTTTTTCAGGCCAACCCTTTAAATTTTCAAGGGATTCTAAAAGTTCATCTGAATATTTTGTAATATTTAAGAACCATTGACTTAATTTTTTTTTCTCAACGATTGCTCCCGATCTCCAACCCTTACCTTCAATTACTTGTTCATTTGCAAGCACTGTTTGATCGATGGGGTCCCAATTTACATAGCTTTCTTTTTTATAAACTAAATTTTTTTTAAAAAAGAAAGAAAATAGAGTCTGTTGTTGTTTGTAATAATTTTCATCACATGTTGAAACTTCTTTACCCCAGTCAATTGAAAGACCAAGGCGTTGTAATTGACTTTTCATTACCGAAATATTTTTTTTAGTCCAAACTCCAGGATGTAATTTATTTTGAATAGCTGCATTTTCAGCAGGAAGGCCAAATGCATCCCATCCCATTGGGTGAAGAACATTATAACCCTTAAGCCTTTTGTAATTAGCTATCACATCGCCTAAGGTATAATTTCGAACATGGCCCATATGAATGTTGCCTGATGGATAAGGAAACATTTCAAGGCAATAAAATTTTTTTCCTAAATTTTTTTTGGTTTTAAATATTTGATTTCTATCAAAAAAAAATTGCCATTTATTTTCAATGACTAAAGGATTGTAATTTTCCATCCTTTAAAGCCTACTTTTTTTCTTTTTTAGCTTCTTCAATTTTTAAAGTGCGCGCTGCAGTAATGATATTTTCTTTAATAGAATTTGAAAAGTTTTGATCAATAGTTGAATTCGAGCATCGATCTGCATTATCACAAATTTTTTTATGTGCAGTAATTTTAACAGAATCAGACCTTAGCTCGTCACTTAAAAATTGTACTGAAATTTTTATTTGCTCTTTTGGATTATTAGCTTGTGAATACCAATCATAAATTATAATGCCACCCGTGTAGTCAGCATTAATTAATGGAAGAAAATCCAGGGATTTTAATGTTGCTCTCCATAAAACATTTGATGTTGAAAATTTAAAATTAGTATTCTCATTTGATTTACCTAATATATTCATAATTCCACCACCTCCTTTTTCCACATAATCCTTAGCTCTTTTATCAATATTAGGTTCAATTATCTGTCTTTCACCGGTTACAGGATCTTTTGAACCTGCGCAATTTGCTAGAATAATAAAAATTCCATAGAAAAAGACGATTTTAATGTATTTTATGGGGTAAATTTTCATAATATTAACAAATCTATAATATTTTATATAATAACCATAGAAAATATATGTTGTATTTATACAACATTTTTAAAAAATATGTTACCAAAGCATCATTAAACATTATTTTTTAACCTAGTTAATAGTAAAAAGTTAGCAATTAAGCTTAAAAAACTTAATAAACTTAAACAAACAAAAAGGAAAACAATGAAAAATAAACTTTTATTGTCATCTGCTTTAGTTGGAAGTTTAGCGATTGCAGGAATAGCTAGTGCACAAACTACTATTTCTGGTTCTCTAGATCTTTCTTACAAAACTATAAGCAATGAAGGTAGTTTCACTAAAAGAACCGATGCCGGTTTTGGTAGAGAAGCTCAAATCAACGTTCAGAATAAAGGAAAACTTAGCAACGGTTTAGATTATGCTGCTGGTTTTGCTTTAGAGTTTGATGGAAAAAGTGGAAACGCTGGTTCATATGCTACAACTGCTGGCTTAAGCACAGACGATGCGCATAGAAGAATCTCTAGAGAGAACACTTACATGGACATTATTATGGGAACTACAACTTTATCAGTTGGAATGGACCACTTAAATAATATGTCATTCTCTTCAGCGCCAAGAGTTGCTCAACATGCTACTACTACAGTTGCAAGTGCACAGCTTACAACAGGTACTGTTGATTTAGCTGCTGGAACAACAAGTGGTGGAGTTGCATATCAATTCTATCCTGGAGCGGCATCACTAGGTGCTTCAAACTATATGGGACTTGGAATACAGCAAGTAACGCCATTTGGAACAATTACTGGACAATACTTCCCTAGAGCATCAGCTCAACAGGCAAGTAATGACGGAGTTGCAACAGCAGATATGGCCGATGCTTACGAGTTACATTTTAGAGGTGATCTTGGTGTAAAAGGCTTATCAGTAAACTTAGGTCGTAACAATGTAACAGCTCCTACAGCAGGTGCAACTAATGTTGGTGAAAACCAAAAAGGTACTGCTATGGGTATTGGATATAACTTAGGACAATTTGCACTTGGTATTCAGCAAAATAAAACTGAAAACGGAAACAATGTAGCTGGTTCTAAAGTAGATACAAAATCTGTTGAGATTGGTGCAACGTTTGCAGCAACTAAAGAGATTTCTATCGGGGTAACTCACGTAAAAACTGATGGTACTTTTAGAGAAAATACAAACACTCCAATGACTAATGATGAAAAAATCAAGTCATTGACAGTGGGTTATAATCTAGGTGCCATTACTTTGTCAGCAACAGCTGCTCAAATAGAGGATGCACGTGGAGTATCTGGAAATGATTCCGATATCGTTTTAGTAAGAGCTGGAACAAGATTCTAATTTTAAAAATTAGTTGATCTTTAATAAATTTAAGCCCGCTTACTTTAAAAAGTAGGCGGGCTTTTTTATTTATTTGAATAAAATTTACTCAGAACTTGAAAGTATTTTCAAAAGCCAAAATCTAGCTTTATTAGAAAAGAAATGCTTAGAACACTTAATACTATTTCCCAATGACATTGAAATTTTAAATTATTGTGGAAGATCTTTATTATTACAAAAAAAATATGTTGAGTGTGAGATTATTTTAAATAAAATTTTATCCCTAAAAAATGATCATTTAGAGGCACATTTAAATCTTGCACGAGTTTATTCTAATTTAGAGAAATTTGAATTATCTATCAATTTTTACAATAAATTGCTTTCACTTGATAAAAGTTATTTTGCTCATTTTGAGTTAGGGGTACTTTATTTTAATAATAATAAATTTACAGAAGCATTATTAAATTTAATTGAAGTTGTAAAAATAAAATCAGATTTTGCTGAGGCATATTTTTATCTTGGGCTAATTTACCATAAAGCACGCAACTATGATCTTGCATATGAAAGCTTTAATCAGACCATAAAATTTAATCCTAAACATGCATCTGCTTATAATAATCTAGGATTAGTCTGTGTTGAATTATTCAAGCTTAATGATGCTATATTTTTTTATAAAAAAGCAATTGAATTACAGCCATCGCAACATTTTTTTTATATTAACTTATCCCAAGTTTACCTTGCCAAAGGAGATTTTTTAAATGTTAGGTCTTGTTTAGATAAAGCTCTTACTATTGATCCAACAGATGGTGAGGCTCATAGAATTTTAAGTGTTATTACTAATTATAAAAATGAAAATAATCATTTTGAGCAAATGGCAAAGATATTTCAATCTAATTTAGATGAAAATAATTCCAAGATGCAATTATCTTTTGCTTTAGCTAAGGCATATGAGGAAAAAAATGATTTCAAATCAGCTGCAAAAGTTTTAATTTTAGCAAATAAAATTAGACGCAAAAGTTTTGACTTTGATATAAGTTTTGAAGTTAAGCAATTTGAGTTGTTAAAAAAAAACTTTAATAAGTCATTTTTTCAAAAGCATATTTTATCAGGTTTTAAATCTAAGCACCCAATATTTATAGTTGGAATGCCAAGATCAGGAACTTCTTTAGTTGAGCAAATAATTGCAAGTCACCCAGAAGTATATGGAGCTGGAGAACTTGCTTATTTGGCAAATGTTGTGAATAAATACTTTAAACAAATTGTTCCTGAAGATTTTTTTAAAGCTGTAAATTTAAGTGATAGTTCAATTTTCGAAAATATAGGCAAGGATTACGTTAATTCAATAAATTTAATATCCAATAACAGTAATTATGTAACTGACAAAATGCCTGTAAATTTTCGATTAATCGGTTTTATTAAAATTGCTTTACCTAATGCAAAAGTCATTCATTGCATGAGATCATCCAAAGATATTTGCCTTTCAATTTATAAGAATTTTTTTGGCCAAGAAGTAATGCCGTGGGCCTATGATCAAAAAGAATTGGCAATTTATTATAATAACTACGTTCATTTAATGGATCATTGGAATAAAACTCTTCCAAATTATATTTACAATATTCAATATGAGGATCTCATAAGCAATCAAGAAGACGAGACAAAAAAATTGATTGAGTTTTGTCAACTAAGTTGGGATGATTCTTGTTTAAAATTTTATAACAACAAAAGATCGGTTTCTACTGCAAGTGTAAATCAAGTTAGAAAAAATATTTACAAAAGTTCAATAAATTCTTGGAAGAATTACGAAAATGAACTGACCGATTTGTTTAAGGTTTTAGATTAATTTATTTATAAATTTCAAATTATTAATTATTCTTATCCCAGATATTCCAATACTCTTTGTAAGTTGGATTCTTTTTATATTTTTTATATTTATTCCTCCAAGTACACAAAATAGGCTTTTAAAATTATTTGTAATTAAATTAAATTTTATAACCCCTATTTTTTTATGATCATCACTAAACATTGGGGAAATAAAAATAATTTTACAGCCCTGTTTTTGTTTTTCATAAATTTCTCTATAATTATGTGCAGAACCTATTAAAAAAATTTTACTATTTACGTATATTTTTTTTTTAAAAAAGCTAGGGATATAAAATCCATCAACTTTATATTTTTTTATTAATGATTGATGATAAGCTACAAAGAGAGGAATTTTATGCTTTTTTGAGATGTTATAAATATTTAAAAATTCATTTTGGTAATTCTGACTATAATTCCTATAAATAATTGAAATATTTTTGTATTTAATTATTTCATCGATTGAGTTATCAGTGTTTTTATCTATAAATAAATAAACCTTTTTTTTCATCAAATATTAATGAGTATCATCGACAACTTTAATTTAATAAAGCAAAATGTAAATTCTTTAAAGACAGATGTTGTTCTTAAAAATGATATTAATATTGTGGTCGTAACAAAAACAATACCCAGTGATAAATTTTTTCCATTAATTAATATTAATCACTGTCATTTTGGCGAAAATAGAGTTCAGGAAGCTAAATTGAAGTGGCAAAATATTAAAAAAAATTATAAAAATATCAAGTTACATTTACTTGGCAAGTTACAATCTAATAAAGTCGATGATGCTTATGAGATCTTTGATTTTATTCATTCTTTAGATAGTAAGAAACTTGCATTAAAAATTTTTGAAAATGAAAAAAATTTTAAAAAACAAATTGCAATTTTTATCCAGATAAATACTGGAAAAGAACAACAAAAAGCCGGGATTGCCATTGAAGATACAAAAGATTTTGTAGATTTTTGTAAGGAAGATTTAAAGTTAAATGTTATTGGCTTAATGTGTATTCCACCCGTTAGTTCTGAACCAACAGAACATTTTCTTATTCTCAAGGACTTAGCATCAAAGTGTAATTTAGCAGAATTAAGCATGGGGATGAGTAATGATTATATCAAAGCAATAAAAAATGGTTCAACTTATGTTAGAATTGGCTCTGCTATATTTGGAGAAAGAACTAAATAATTTTTACTTTGGCCTTTTTGTTTATGAGGGATGTAATTTTTAATAAATCTTTTTTTCTTAGTGAAATACAGCCTTTAGTTTTTTTAAAATTGTTTTTTTGTATATGTATAAAAATTGCGCTGCCTTTATTTTTTACAATTGGTTTAAAATTATAATTTAAAACCAAAATCAAATCGTAAATATTATCTTTCCTATAAAGTTTTTCATGACTAAAATTGCATGGCAATGATATTAATTTGTTATAATTTTTACTTTTAGGATCGTCACACCATCCCATATTTTTTTTGATTTCAAAGAGTGTAAATTTTGAAACAATATTTTTTATTCGATCCTTTCTGTAGTAAATTTTGACAATTTTATAGGTACCTTTCGGTGTTATATTATCCCCTTCGGTTTTCTTAATTCCAATACCAGCTTTTCCTATGCCGCATCTAAATTTTAGGGTTTTGTATTTTAAATAATTTGAATTATTTATAATAATCATGAATTATATAATATATACATTTATATGATAAATAATCATTTAACTATTTTGGGATCAGAAGCATTTTCAAATATTCTTAACGAGTTAGAATTTAGCAACACAATTAATGATAATAATAAAAAATTTTTAATAAAAATTATTTTTGCTGAAAATTTAAAAATAAAACAAGTTAAAAATTATTTATTAGAGAATGAACCTGTTATTATATTTGTAACTCATAAAGATTACTTAAAAAAAAATAATTTATATTTATTAGATTTTCATGTTTGCTTAGAACTTCCAATTGAGATTATATCTTTAAAAGAAATTATAAATATTTTAATTACTAAATATAGTTTTTTTAAAAAATCGAAAATTATTATTAAAGATTATGAAATTGATTGTAATAGGAGAATTGTTACTAAAAAAAAAGTAAATATTAAATTAACAGAAAAAGAATTAGAGTTAATTCTAACACTTAATAAAAATAATGGTTTAAATAAATCCTCTCTACTAAAAAGTATCTGGAAGCATAATTATGTTTTAGAAACTCATGCACTTGAAACTCACCTTCATAGACTTAGGAAAAAAATCTATAAGTATTTTAAGGATGAAAATTTTATCATCGAGAAAGATTCTCTATACTATTTAGTTAATAAACTCAATTAAGTCTTGCACCAATTTTCTGAATAATTTTTGCAGCAAGTTCAGACCCAGTTAGAAGGCATTTTCTTATATCAGATTTATCTAAATATTCTTTTAAAAATCCTGAGGCAAATAAGTCACCTGCACCAGTTAAATCTAAAATTTTATCAACTTTAATACTATCACAGTTAACTATTTCACTTTTTAAAATTGCTAAACTTCCTCTCTTGCCTCTAGTAATGATAATAAGTTTGTTTAATTTTTGAAGTTCTTTAATGCTTTCAAATAAACTATTTTTCTTTGTTAGAGCATTTATCTCATTCTCGTTACCAAATAAAATATCTAAATCATCTTCTAAAAGCTTAATAAAATCTTCTCTATGTCTGTTTACGCAAAAAGTATCAGATAAGCTCATTGCAATTTTTATGTTATTTTTTTTTGCTAGATTAATAATCTTTTTAAACATTTCTTCAGTTGTACCTTTATCCCAAAGATAACCTTCTAAAAAAATAAGCTTAAAGTCTTTTATATAATGCTCATTAATATCTTCGGCTGAAAGTTTAGATGAAATACCAAGATAAGTGCACATGGTTCTTTCAGAATCTGGAGTTATAAAAATGATTGATGCACCTGTGGCTAAATTCTCATTTTTTTCATTGTAAGAAAAATTTACGTTAATTTTTTCAAGGCTTTCCTTATAAATTTTGCCAAATCTATCAGAGCTAATTTTACCTATAAAATATGAATTACCATTAAGATAGGCAATGCCCGCCATAGTATTTGCAACAGATCCACCCGCTTCAATTTTTTCAATTTTAATTATGTTCTTTAGATTTTCAAATTCCTCTATTTGTATAAGTTTCATTGAGCCTTTTACAAGTTTATTATTTGATAAAAAGTTATCATCAACTTTTATAAACACATCAACGATTGCATTACCGATACCGAGGATTTTCTTAGACATTTTTTTCTTTATATAAACAAATTTTATTTATTATACATTTTGTGCAATGAGGGTTTCTAGACTTACATGTATATCGGCCATGCAATAGAATTAAGTGATGAGCCTTTTTTAAGTATTTATTAGGTAAAATCTTCAAGAGTTGTTCCTCCACTTGATTTGGATTCTTGCCTTTCGTTAAACCTGTTCTATTACTTACTCTAAATACGTGAGTATCCACCGCAACAGTTGGTTTATTGAAAGCTGCGTTTAGCACAACATTTGCAGTTTTTCTTCCAACGCCTGGTAGATTTATTAAATTATCAAAATTATTTGGTACCTTACTTTGATATTTTTCTACTAAAATTTTTGATAGGTTATATAGATTTTTAGCTTTCATATTAAACAGTCCAATACTTTTAATCATTTTTTTTATTTTAAAAATACCAAGATCAACAAAATGTTCGGGTGTATAAAATTTTTTATAAATATTTTTTGTAACATTATTTACGTTTAAATCTGTACATTGAGCGGAAAGAACAACAGAGGTTAAAAGTGTAAATTGGTTTCTGAATTTAAGTGAAGTTCTTGGTTTTTTTATTTTATTATTTAATAACTGAATAAGTTTTAAAGCCTGATATTTATTTAATGGCATTAAAATTATTTTTTTTATTTAAGATTGAGCATATCCTGCATATTAAATAGTCCCTTTTTTTTCTTATTTATCCATATTGCAGCATTTAATGCACCTTCAGCAAATAATTTTCTTGAAAATGCTTCGTGCCTTAATTCAATATTTTCAAATTTATTTTTAAAAAAAATTGAGTGTTTTCCAACAGTCTTACCCTTTCTGGTAATAAAAAAATTAATCTTTTTTTTATTTAAAATACCTTTTGTATTAAAAAAAATTTTACCTTTTATAGCCTCTAAATTTATTTTTTTCCCTTCCGATGCCGCTTTAGCTAACATTAATGCTGTACCTGACGGGTAATCTATTTTTGCTTTATGATGATTGTCATTAATTCCAATCTGATATTCGCTAGGAATCTTCCTAGATAAAATTTTTGTAATATATTCAAGAATATTAACACCTAAGCTCATATTACCAGATTTAAATATCGGAATTTTTTTTGAGTAATTTTTAATTAAATTTTCTTGTTTTTTGCTAAAGCCTGTAGTTCCAATAACTATTTTTTTATTTAAAATTTTTGCAAATTTACAAACTATTACTGAACTAGATGGCCGTGAAAAATCTATAATTACATCAACATTTTTAAAAGCTTCTAATTTATTTTTTTGTATACTTATTTTATTATAAATTTTTACACTTTTTAAATCATTTAAACTTTCAAGTTTTAATTTTTGATTTTGGGTTATACATTTTATTAATGTCTTTCCCATTTTTCCAAGAGCACCACAAATACAAATCTTAATTTTTTTCACAAATATTTTAAATTTATTTTAATTTATATAAATATTTTCTGCAGGCAAATTTAATTTATTTCTTTCGTATATTCTTTTAAATGCATCTTCAATGTTTTTTGTATACAGACTTGTATTAAAAAGAGGTTCGCTTACTTTATTTATAGCTAACTTATTCCTTAATTGTGTATAATATAGTTTATTGCTTGATAACATGATTGCTTTTTTTTCATATTCTCTTTTATCAAAACAAGTTAATTCATCACTTAGGTTTAAAGCACTTAGCAAACTATAGCCTACACGGCTTGCAAAGGTTTTTCCACAAAGTGTTAATACAGGTACCCCCGCCCATAGAAAGTCTCTGGCAGATGTGTGGGCATTATAAGGATATGTGTCTAAAAAGAGATCAGCATTCTGAATTCTTGAAAGATTTTCATCGAATTTGATTCTTTTTGAAAAAATTATTTTATTGGTTTTAATATTTCTTTTATTTGCTTCATCTAGGATATTTTTTTTACTAATTTCATCAGATTCTAGTAGCCATAAAACGCTATCGGTTACTTTATTTAGAATATTTGCCCATAAATCAAAAATACTTGGCGTAATTTTTCCAGGATGATTAAAACATGCAAAAATAAAATTATTTTTTGGAAGTCCAAGTTCAACTTTAGTAAATTTTAGATTACTAATTTTTTGCTTGTCATCATTCGGTTGGTATGAATTTGGCAAGTAAATTATTTTTTCATAGTAATTATTTTGCTCTTTTTCGGGAATAATTTTAGAGTCTGCGATTATATAATCATACAATCCGGGTCCTAATGTTCCAGGATAACCCAGATAATTTATTTGAATAGGAGCAATCCTTTCATAAAATAATTCGATTCTATTAAATTCTGTTGCACCGCTTAAATCAATTGCAATATCAATTTCGTGATCTATGCAAATTTTTTTTATTTCTATTGATGATTTTTTACTAATATCGATTATTTTAATGGCATCAATTATTCGTTTTGTATAAGAATTTTTTTGATTTTTTAAATCAATCGTAGAAAAACCGTAAATACCAAAATTTTTTTTATCATGATGCTCAAAAACTCCACTAATTAAATGAGCTACTGCATGATCTTTGAAATCACCAGAAAAGTAAGCGATATTAATTTTTTTATGATTAAAAAAATTATTTTTTTTTGTTTGTGTTTCTTTTACTTTTTTTAGGTAGCTTTTTAAAAACAATTCAACATTACTTTTTTCATATGAAGGATCTTCACAAATTAACAAATTTTCCAAAGGCCAGTAATAGAGTTTTTTATCTTTAATACTATTTAAAATAATATCTTCATAATATTTATAATTTTTCCAATCAGCCAAATGTTTTTTACATCTAAAAATATATTGCTCTATAAGTGGAATTTTTATGTTAATTGAATAAGCCTTTTCATATAAATTAAGTGCTTTAAATAAAGATTTTTTTTTTACAAAAAAATTTGCAAGAGTTAAATATCCTTCAAATTTATTTGGATCTATTTTTATGCATAAATTAAGATGACGTAAAAATTTTTCATCATCTTCTAAAACACCATAAGCTGTGCCAAGATTAAGATGAGTATAATAATTTGTTGGATTTTCTTTATTAGAAGCTTCTAAAAATCTAATAGCTTTCTCATTCTCGCCATTTTCAGCATATAGTGTTCCAAGAAGCCTTAGAACATCGGGGTTTTTTTTATCTACACTTAAAAGATATTTATATATTCTCTCAGCTTCACTATATTCTTCATTTGTCTGATGATTAAAGGCTTTTTCTAAAAGACTTTTAAAACTGTTATTATCTAAACTCATAAAGTAAAATTTTATAATTTATAAATATCTACTTAGTTTTTATATTTAAAGTTTATTATAGAATAATATTAATATTTATTTTAAATATTAACTAAAGTCTTTATAAAATTTTTTAGCCTTATTAAAAAAATTTTTTATTTCTGAATTATTGTCAGAGTCCTCTAAAGATTTAAATTTTAATAATATTTCTCTTTGTTCCTTGCTTAAAGACTCTGGAATTATCACATTGGTTTCAAGGTAAAGATCACCAAATTCATTTTCTCTCAAAATGGGCATTCCTTTGCCTTTTAGTCTAAATTGTTTTCCAGATTGAGTTCCTTCAGGAATTTTAACCTTCGATTTTCCACCATCAATAGTTGGAACTTCAATTTCAGCACCGAGGGCAGCATCGGTCATAGAAATAGGCAATTTATAGTATAAATTTTCTTCAGATCTTTGAAAAATTTTATGTTTTTGAACATTAATTAAAACATAAAGATCTCCATTAGATCCTCCTCTATACCCAGCATCACCTTTGCCAGA